>Ga0209608_1001285_pt1 | contig 21087 bp, 39 predicted proteins | sample AD_UKC130_MetaG_FD_184428 | JGI IMG/M metagenome (GOLD analysis project Ga0209608, IMG submission 184428) | Active sludge microbial communities of municipal wastewater-treating anaerobic digesters from Canada - AD_UKC130_MetaG (SPAdes) (version 2) | ecosystem: Engineered > Bioreactor > Anaerobic... | reverse complement strand
ACATCCATCCCTACAAACGTGGTATAATCCATTGTACTGGCCTCCTTTGTATGTGGCTCTTTAATGGTTTTCCCATTATAACCCACGTCATTGCAAAGCGAGGCCAGCACTACCATTATGTCTACATCCTGGAATTACAGCATCTTATAGGAAAATAGAGCGGGCGGGCCTGGAAGCCCGCCCCTACGGGCCGGGAGATGGCCCTTGAAGGGAAGCATGTAAAAGCAAGGGCTGCCCGCCCCAGGCAGCCCCAGCCGTTATATTCTCTTGTATCTTCCACCATATTTTTCTACAATGAATTCCCTGAATGCGCCGGGATCGTCTATATCCTTTTTCCTCACCAGGGAGGCCTGGTTCTGGTTTAGATAAAAAATAAAATAATCCTTGCTTTCCATTAGCGCATAAAACTGGCCGTACTTTAACTCGCCCGTTGCCTTAAGGGCCTTGTTTTCAATGGCCATTCTATCGTCATAAAATTTTAACGTAATAACGCTGTCAAAAGTACCTGTTTTATCTGTCTTTACGCGCTGCGCAGCTCTCATTTCAACTTTAAATACGACAACGGCAAGAACAAGGGCAAATAATGCCACCCAGCCCACCAGGAACCTGGTTAAATTAAAATGGCCACTGCTGTCCAGGCCGAGTATTATCCCTCCAAGCAAGGCGATAAGCCCCAGCAAGGGAAGGACAGCTTTATTTCTCTTGAAGGCGGCAATGTATAGGAATTTCCTGTAGTCTTCCTTTGACATGGTGGTGTTGACAATGATTTTGGGCTGCTCCATGTTTATCCCCCTGCTCCATTATAAACAGCTACGCCGCGGCATGGTAAACTATTAGGCGGCAACGGGCCATTATCCTCCATGATATTCGCGGCCGGTTTTTGAACATGAAAAACCGCCAAAGGCACCTGGCCCATTGGCGGTTTAACAGCTTAAACTTTTCCTGCTTGAACGAGCGCGAATGCAAACAGGCCCAATGTTTAACGCTTGGAGAACTGCGGCGCCCGGCGGGCTTTCTTCAAGCCGTATTTCTTACGCTCCTTCATCCGGGAGTCGCGGGTGAGAAAGCCGTGTTTCTTGAGCACGGTGCGATAGCTGGGATCAAGCTCCACCAGCGCGCGAGCGATGCCATGGCGGATGGCCCCGGCCTGCCCGGAGAAACCGCCCCCCTGAACCCTGGCGATGACATCATAGCGGCCCAGGGTTTCAGTAACCACCAACGGCTGGCGGATGATCAATTTCAGGGTTTCCAGGCCAAAGTAGTTGTCCAGGTCTCTCCCGTTTATGGTTATCTGTCCGCTGCCGGGTACCAGGCGAACCCGCGCCACCGATTCCTTGCGCCTGCCGGTAGCCATGGCTTGAAGTTCACTCAACAGCAGGGCCTCCTTCCTCGTTTACTTCCGGCCCCCCTGGCCAGGCCTGGGGTTTCTGCGCCGCGTGGGGGTGATTGTCGTCGCGATAAACCCGGAGCTTCTTCAGCATTGCTCGACCCAGGCGATTGTGCGGCAGCATCCCTTTCACGGCAAGATAGACTACCCGTTCGGGATTTTTGCGCAGCATCGTGGCGTAATCGGTCATCTTCAAACCGCCGGGATAGCCGGAATGGTGATAGTAATATTTCTGCTCCAATTTTTTGCCGGTCAAAACAACCTTGGCCGCATTGAGCACGATGACGTGGTCTCCGGTATCAACATGGGGGGTATAGATTGCCTTGTGCTTTCCCTTAAGCAGCCGGGCCACCTCCGTGGCTACCCGCCCCAGGGGACGGCCGGCGGCATCAATAATATACCAGCGACGCTCGATTTCGTGGGGTTTGGCCATATAAGTCCTTTGCATTGCTTCTGCCCCCTTATACTCCATTCGGCACAAAGTAAATAATAATACACCCTATCGCCGCTTGTCAAGCCGCAATAAGTGAAAGGATCGCATCAAGACACTGCAGCTTTTAAAAGAACCCCACATTTAACTTAAATCGCACTTTCCTGTTGTTCCTTTAACTCCATGCGAGTCAAGCTCAAATATCCTCCATAACCCTGCAAACGAAAGATCTGGATAAATGTGGTAGACGCCCATGACAGAATGTTCTATACTATTTTCAAGAAAGGGTATTTTCAGGACCTAGAAGGAGGCCGTAAATGGTAAAAAAGCCATTTTTACTATCTCTGGTCCTGTTCTTATCTCTGGGGGCGGTTGTTTCCTGTGTCGACATCGATAGGAAAGGCAAGGAGGCCCTGGACTATTTTCTTGAAGCGGTGGCTAACGGCAGGGTTGAGGATGTTGAAATTTGGACTCAGTGTGAACCGTGCATGACAACGGAGGATTTATCTGAGGAAGAGAAAACCAAGCTGCTGGCACTGATTAAGAATACGCAGTATAGGCGCGCCCTGAGGAAAAACCAGGAGTCGCCTGGAACCCCTGATGGACATATCGTAATCACTTTGGATTACGGCTCTGAACATATAGGCTTTTACGGGGATTTTTGGGCGGTCGGTATCTGGATGTTTTCGCATCAATACGATTGGTACATTGACATAGAGAACGAGAGCCTGTGCCAGTGGTTGAAAAACCGTTTCTTCTCGCGTTGAAAGAGCCCAGGCCTGTTCAATAGATTACCTTTTCCAGGCAGAGTCCCTGCGGCGGGGCGGTGGGACCGACGGCCTCCGGCCTCTCTCCTTCCAGCGCCGCGGCCACGGCGGCAGGCTCCAGCTTTCCCTGCCCCACCCGCAGCAGGCTGCCGACCATAAGGCGGACCATGCGGTAGAGGAAGCCGTCTCCTTCAAAAATGAAGCGAAGGACCTGCTCCCCGGCCAGCTCCACCGGCTCCACCCGGTACAGGGTGCGCACCGTATTTTGCACCGGGCTGCCGGCAGCACGGAAGGCCCGGAAATCGTGGGTGCCCTCAAGGAACCGGCAAGCCTCCCTTACCGCCTCCATGTCCAGGGACCCGGGCAGATGGCAGCTGTACCGCCGCAGCATCACCTGCGGGTAGGCGGCCCGGTCCAAGGTGTAGCTGTAGATTTTACGCCGGGCGCTAAAGCGGGCATGGAAACCGGGCGCCGCCGGCTCCGCATTAAAAACCACGATGTCGCCGGGCAGCAGCGCGTTGAGCGCCAGGGGCAGGCGCGAAGGGGGTATGGCAAAGGGGGCATCGTAATGGACCACCTGGCCGCGCGCATGCACACCCGCATCGGTGCGGCCGGCCCCGACGACGCGCAGCGGCTGCTTGTAGATTGCCGCCAGCGCCTTCTCCAGCTCCCACTGGATGGTGGGAGCATTTTCCTGGACCTGGAAGCCGCTATAAGCGGTGCCGTCGTAGCTGAGATCGAGGCGAATCCGGATCATATGCATCACCCGCCACGCCAAAAATCCAAAGCATACGCACGCCTAGAGCCGGAAATATATCACCGCCGCCAGGGCGGCAAGGGCAAGGAGGAGTGCCCCCCAATCAGCTGCCGTTACCGGCTCCTCGCGCAAGCGTGTACGCCGGGCGCCGATGCGGTAGCCCCGCGCCTCCATGGCCAGGGCCAGCTCGTCGGCCCGGCGAAAGGCTCCGATGAAGAGAGGCACCACGAGCGGCGCAAACTTTCTTGCCCGGCTGAAGAAGCCCCCCCCGAAATCGGCGCCGCGCGCCATCTGGGCCCGCAGCAGGCGCTGGCTCTCCTCGCTGACCACGGGGATGAAGCGCATGGCGATGGTCATGATCATGGCCAGCTCCGCCGCCGGAAGGCCAAGGCGCCCCAGCGGCCTGAGAAAATAAGCCACGCCTTGGGCCAGGTCAAGGGGTGTCGTGGTGAGCGTGAGGAGCATGGACATGAACACCAGCCCCAGCAGGCGCATGATCACCAGGAACCCCGCGGAAAGACCGGCCTGCTCCACCGTTAGCGGGCCGAGGCGAAGCAGAACGACGCCGCCCTTGGTAAAAAAGAAATAAATGATGGCGGTAATAAGAACGATGTACGCAATGGGCCGAAGCATCCCCGCCAGCAGGCGCAGCGGCAGCCGCACAGCGGCGGCAGCCAGGGCGAGAAGCAGAAAGAGCAGGGAGAAGCCGGCGTAGGTTTTCAAAACGAAGATAACGGCCAGGGCAATGAGCAGAAGCAGCAGCTTGAAGCGCGGGTTGAGCCGGTGCAGGAAAGAGCTGCCGGGCAGGTAGCGGCCAAGGGTGATGCTGCGCATCAACGCTGCGCCCTCCTCTCTCTCCAGGCGTTGATCTCCGCCCTGGCTTCTTCAAGGGAAAAGATGGCCGTAGAGAAGGGCAATCCCGCCGCGGCCAACTCCTGCATCAGCCGGGTTGCCGGGGGCAGGGCCAGGCCGCAGCGCTCCAGAACATCAGGGCGGGAAAAAATCTCCGCCGCGGAGCCCTCCATGATGATGCGTCCCTCCACCATGACCAGGAAGTGATGGGCCAGCGGAACAACCTGCTCCAGGCGATGCGTGACCACAATTACGGTTATGCCCTGCTCCCGGTTAAGCTCCTGCAGCAGGGCAAAGAGCCTGTCCTGCGCCGCCTGGTCCAGGCCGGCGGTAGGTTCATCGAGAATGAGCGCCTGGGGCTGCATGGCCAGGACGGAGGCGATGGCAGCAAGGCGCTGCTGGCCGGCGCTGAGGCGAAAGGGCGACTTCGCCAGAAACGCGGCGTCGTCCAGCCCCACCAGCTGCAGGGCCCGCTGCACCCGCTTATCCACTGCGGCGGGTGATAGGCCGAAGTTGCGCGGGGCAAAGGCCACTTCATCAAAAAGGGTCTCGGCAAAAAACTGGCTTTCCGGCTCCTGGAAGACCAGGCCCACCTTCTGCCGCAGCTGCAGCAGCTCCCGGCGGCTGTAGCCCAGGGGCTCTCCATCAACATAGACGCGCCCTCCGCTGGGCTGGAGCAGCCCGTTAAAATGCTGCAACAGGGTCGATTTACCCGAGCCGGAAGGCCCCAGCAGGACGGTGAAACTGCCCCGGGCAATGGATAGATTCACCCCCCGCAGCACCTCCACGGCAAAGGGAGTCCCGGGGAAGTAGGTGTAGGTCAAATCCTCCGTGCGTATGAACATAGCTGCTCCACCAGCTCCCGGTTATGGACGATCCCCCTGGGCAGCGGAAAGCCGTCTTCGCGCAGCAGCCAGGCCAGCTCCGCCGCCGCCGTGCTTTTTAGCCCCAGGGCGCGCAGCAGCGGCAGGTCGGCGAGCACTTCTGCCGGCGGTCCCTCCTTCACCAGGCGCCCGCCATGGAGAACCAAGACCCTGTGGGCAAGCGCCGCCTCCTCGGGAAAATGGGTCACGTGGACCAGGGTGATCCCCCGCTGCCGGTTGAGCATCTGCAGCGTCTCCAGGACGGCGGCCTGGCCGGCCGGGTCAAGCATGGCCGTGGGCTCATCGAGAAGCAGGCAGCGGGAGGCGGCCGCCAGGACACCGGCTAAGGCCACCTTCTGCTTTTCGCCTCCCGAAAGAAGGTGCGGCGGGGAAGCGGCCAGGTGGGAAATGCCCAGCAGCTCCAGCGCCTCGGACACGCGGCGGCGAATTTCGGGAGGCGGGAGGGCCTGGTTCTCCAGGGCAAAGGCCACGTCCTCCTCCACGGTGGCCCCCACGATCTGGTTGTCGGGATTTTGAAAAATCATGCCGCAGCAGGCGCGAATATAGGGAATGTTGCGCGCGTCGGCGGTGCTGCGGCCGTCAAAGAAAACTTCGCCGGCGGTGGGAAGCAGCAGGGCATTGAACAGCTTGAGCAGGGTGCTTTTCCCCGATCCGTTGGGGCCGATGAGGGCCACGTATTCGCCTGCGGCAACCTTCAGGTCGATGCCCTCCAGGGCGGGAGGGGATTCTCCATCCTCTCCCGGGTAGGTGAAGGATAGCTTTCTTGCTTCCAGCAAAATTTCAGGCATCCTGCCTCACCTAAAACTGCAGCGCCGCGGGCTCTTTTAAATCCCCCCGGCCCCCCCTTTTCAGTCGAAAGAGGGGAGATTCCGGGCGTGGTAGAAACCTGCTCCCGCGAGCTGCCGCTTGGAACGTCTACTGCAAGTAAATTCATGCACCTACACCATGGCTTCCCGCTTCCAACTTCAACCTCACACCTCTTAATAAAAGCGGGACAAGCAGGTACGTCCCCGGTGTCCCATTAGCAGCAGTTGTGGTTAAGAATGTAAAGTGGGACAAGAAGGTACGCCCCCCATGTCCCACCATGTGCGTCGGCTAGACAACGAGCTCGATGATTACCATGGGGGCGCTGTCGCCGCGGCGCGGGCCCTTGGGGATGATGCGGGTGTAGCCGCCTTCCCTCGCCTCGCACTTGGGGCCAATCTTTTCAAAGAGATCTTTCACTACCGTTTCATCATATAGAAAAGCCAGGGCCTGGCGACGGGCGTGCAACCCGCCCTTCTTGGCCAGGGTAATCATCTTCTCGGCCAGCGGTTGAATCGCCTTTGCCTTGGCGGCAGTGGTCTCGATCCGGCCCGACCGCAGCAAGGACGTAACCTGGCTGCGGAGCAGCGCCCTCCTGGGACCGCTCTTCCGGCTTAACTTTTGATAGGCCATATCCCTTCCTCCTTACCGCGCTTACTCGCCGCTCTTGCTAAAGCTGAAGCCCAGCTCTTTCAGCTTCTGCTCCACTTCTTCAAAGGATTTTTTCCCGAGGTTGCGCACTTTCATCATCTCTTCCTCGGTCTTGCGGACCAGTTCCCCGACGGTATTGATGCCGGCGCGCTTGAGGCAGTTGTACGAACGCACCGAGAGATCGAGATCTTCAATGGCCATCTCCAGCTTCGCCTCCCGGTCTTCGTCCACCTTCTGCTCCACGGTATCGGCCTTTTCCTCCTCCTTGCTGAGGTCGATAAATATGGCGATACGCTGGCTCAAGATGCGCGCCGCCTGGCTCACCGCCTCGTCGGGCTTGATGCTGCCGTCGGTCCATACCTCCAGGGTAAGCTTGTCAAAATCGGTAACCTGCCCCACGCGGGTATCTTCAACGAGAAAATTGACCTTGCGTATGGGCGAGAAAATAGAATCGACGGGGATGGTCCCGATGGGCTGGTTCGGCACCTTGTTCCTCTCCGCGGGAACATAGCCGCGCCCCCGCTTCGCAGTCATCTCCATCTTCAGGTGCGCACCCTCTTCCAGGGTGCAAATGGGCATCTGCGGGTTAACAATCTCCACGGCTGCCGGCGCCTGGATGTCCTTGGCCCTCACCACGCCGGGCTTGTCGGTATCAATTACCAGGGTATGGGTCTCGTTGTCGTTAATCCGCAAGGAGAGGGCTTTCAAATTAAGGATGATCTCCACCGTGTCTTCCAGGACCCCGGGCAGGGTAGAAAACTCGTGCAGTATGCCGTCGAAGCGCACGCTGGTAATGGCCGCGCCGGGGATGGAGGAAAGAAGGACGCGGCGCAGGGCATTGCCCAGCGTCACCCCGTAGCCCCTCTCCAGGGGTTCAACGACAAATTTGCCGTAAGTGAGTTGGTCGTTTTTTTCGACATACTCAATCTTAGGCTTATCAATCTCCATCAACATATTCCAGAAACCCTCCTCCAGAATAGTAATGAGGGCATGGCATTCCGTTTAGCGGGAATAAAGTTCCACGATGAGCTGCTCCTCCACGGGAACATCGATCTCATCCCGCTGCGGCAACCGGATAACTCTACCCCGCAGCTGTTCCAGGTCCGACTCGAGCCAGTCAACGGTGGCCTGGCCTTCGCTGGCTTCGCGGATCTCCTTGAACACGGCCAGGTTCCGGCTTTTTTCGCGCACGGCGATGATATCTCCGGGCTTCGTCAGGTAAGAGGGGATATCGACCTTGCGGCCGTTAACCTCGAAATGGCCGTGATTGACCAGCTGGCGCGCTTCAGCCCGCGAGCGCCCGAAACCCATGCGGTAAACCACGTTGTCGAGGCGGCTTTCCAGCAGCTGCAGCAGGTTTTCCCCGGTGATGCCCTTGCGCCGGTCTGCTTCCCGGAAGTAGCGGCGGAACTGGCGCTCCAGGACCCCGTAAATGCGCTTCGCCTTCTGCTTCTCCCGCAGCTGCTGCCCGTACTCGGAAAACTTCTGGCGGGCCTGGCCGTGCTCTCCCGGCGGATAGGCCCGGCGCACCACGCTGCACTTGTCCGTGTAGCAGCGCTCGCCTTTCAAGTAGAGCTTCATTCTTTCGCGGCGGCACAGGCGGCATACCGCGTCCCTGTATCGTGCCATAAAGCGAACTGCACCTCCTTTATACCCGCCGCCGCTTCGGAGGGCGGCAACCGTTGTGCGGAATGGGAGTGACATCCTTGATCGTGTTTACCTCCAGCCCGGCAGCCTGCAGCGAGCGGATGGCCGCCTCCCGGCCGGCGCCAGGCCCTTTAACCAGCACTTCAACCTGGCGCATGCCGTGCTCCATGGCCGCTTTCGCCGCGCTTTCGGCAGCCATCTGCGCCGCAAAAGGCGTCGATTTCCGCGAACCCTTGAAGCCCACATTGCCGGCACTGGACCAGGCGATGGCATTCCCCTCTTTATCCGTTATCGTGATAATGGTATTGTTAAAGGTCGACTTGATATGCGCGATGCCATGTTCTATATTTTTTCGCTCACGGCGCTTGGTTCGCGCTGCTCTTTTCCTGGCCAACTTTTATTCTTCCTCCCTTCCGTTAGCGCTTACTTCTTGCGCCGCACGCCCACGGTTTTCCGCGGGCCTTTACGCGTGCGGGCATTGTTCTTTGTCGTCTGACCCCGTACCGGCAGGCCGCGGCGGTGCCTGATGCCCCGGTAGCAGCCGATCTCCACCAGCCGCTTGATATTCATGGCCACTTCCCGCCTGAGGTCGCCTTCAACCTTGTAGTTCTTATCGATAAATTCCCGCAAGCGGTTGACTTCATCTTCCGTCAGGTCACGCACCCGGGTATCGGGATTGACGCCGGTATTGGAGAGGATCTCCATAGCCCGGCTGCGGCCGATGCCGTAGATATATCCCAGGGCGATCACGACCCTTTTATCCCGCGGCAAATCCACACCCGCTATTCTGGCCAATTGACGGCACCTCCTTTAAGGCAAAAAAAGCTAAACAGAGCTAGATTTCCCTTCATTGATTATATCTATACCTATCCTACCCCTGGCGCTGCTTGTGCTTGGGATTCTGGCAAATCACTACTACTTTGCCCTTGCGCCGGATAACCTTGCATTTCTCGCACATCGGCTTAACCGAGGGCCTCACCTTCATCTTTTCCGGCCTCCTTACTTATAGCGATAGGTAATCCGCCCCCGGGTCAGGTCGTAGGGGGAGAGTTCCACCAGGACCCTGTCACCGGGGAGAATGCGGATAAAGTTCATGCGAATCTTGCCCGATACATGAGCCAGCACCTTGAGACCATTTTTCAGCTCCACCCGGAACATGGTATTGGGGAGGGATTCGATGACCGTGCCCTCCACCTCCACCACATCTTTTTTCTTTGTCATGGGCCGCTCATACCTCCTCTTCCGCCGGCGCCAGCTCTTCAATAAATTTAATTACCTGGCTATCCGTTAATTTTTGGCTGCGGATCAGCTCTTCAATGTCCACCCAGCGGGAATAGCGCTGCAGGTGGATGACATTTTTCTTCTTCGGCCGGGAGAGAGGGCGGCTCCGCCCATCGGCCAGGAGCACTTCCCGCGGGCTGTTTACCTTTATCACCAGGTAATGCTTCCCCTTGTCCCGGCCCGCCTTGGAGCGAACCAGCTGCCCGGGCCTCAGATCATCCATCGCTTCGCCTCCCCCTTTCTCCGGTCAAAGAGCGGTTAAAACAAGGGGCCCTTCTTCCGTTAACGCCACACTGTGCTCGAAGTGCGCCGAAAGGCTTCCGTCCCTTGTCACCACCGTCCAGCCGTCGTCCAGCACCTCCACGTCGGCGGCGCCGGCATTGACCATGGGCTCAATGGCCAGGACCATGCCTGCCTGGAGCCGGGGACCGCGTCCTGGAGGGCCCACGTTGGGCACCTGGGGCTCTTCGTGCATCTCGGTGCCAATCCCGTGCCCGGCATAGCTGTAAACCACGGAAAAGCGGTTTGCCTCCACGTAGCTCTGCACGGCATGGGAGATGTCGCCAAGATGGGCACCGACGCGCATTGCCGCGATGGCCTCTTCCAGGGATTGCCGGGTGACATCGATCAGCCGCCGCGCCAGGGCGCTAACCTGGCCGACGGCAAAAGTAGCCGCAGTGTCGCTGTAGTAGCCTTTCAGGCGTACACCCAGATCAATGCTGATTATATCCCCCTCTTTAAGGCGGCGCAACCCCGGGATGCCGTGCACAACTTCGTTGTTAATGGAAGTGCAGATGGAGCCGGGGAAGCCGCGGTAGCCGAGAAAGGCGGGCTCCGCGCCGGCCTCCCGGATGAGCTTCTCGGCCTTTTTGTCCAGCTCGGCCGTAGTGATGCCGGGCGCTATGGACTTCGCCAGCTCCTGCATGACCATGGCCGCCACTTTCCCCGATTGGCGCATCAATTCAATTTCTCGAGCCGATTTTAACTTGATCACTGCCCACGTCACCTATTTCATAAAGCCGCGGTAGCTGCGCATGAGCATGTGGCTTTCAATCTGCTTCATCGTCTCGAGAACAACCCCGACGACAATGATTAAACCCGTTCCGGTAAAGATGATGTTCATCCCGGTGACCCCTTTAAAAATGATGGGGAAAACAGAAATAAAGGCCAGCGCAAAGGCCCCCACCGTGGTCAGACGGGAAATGACCCGGCCGAGAAATTCCGCCGTGGGGCGACCCGGGCGCAGCCCGGGGATAAAGCCGCCGTACTTGCGGATATTGCCGGCCACCTGGAAGGGATCAAACTGCACCGCCGTGTAGAAGTAGCTGAACAAAATAATCAGTAAAACGTAAAGAACTGTGTTCAGGGCCGTGCCCCACTCCAGCCTGGAGGCTATTTTTTGAGCTACCGGGTGCTGGATAAACCGAAGTATGCTCAGCGGGACGGTGATCAGCACCGAGGCAAAGATAACCGGAATCACCCCGGCCATGTTCACCTTAAGCGGGATGTGGGTGGCCTGCCCCCCGTACATCCTCCGCCCGACGACGCGCTTGCTGTACTGCACGTTGATGCGGCGCTGCCCCTGGTCCATGCCCACTATGGCCACCGTGAGGGCCAGCAGGATCACTATCGCTACCGGCACCAGGTAGAAGGGGACCTGCCCAAAACGGACCTGCTCGGTAATCTCGATGACGCTGCCCGGGAAGCCGGCGATAATCCCGGCAAAGATCAAGAGCGAAATCCCGTTCCCGATGCCCTTCTCGGTTATCATCTCGCCCAGCCACATGAGGAACGCCGTCCCCGCGGCCAGGGTGATAACGATGATAAAATAAGAAAGGAAGCTCTTATCGGGAACGGCCTGGGAGATCATGAAGGAGTAGCCGATCCCCTGGATGATGGCAATGAGCACGGTGCCGTAGCGCGTCAGCTGGGAGATCTTCTTCCGCCCGTCGGGATCTTGACTCCAGTCCTTCAGCTTGGGTATGACAATAGTCAGCAGCTGCATAATAATGGAGGCGTTGATATAGGGCATGATGCCCAGGGCGAAGATGGTGAAATCCTCCAGGCTGCGGCCGCCAAGGATGTTCAGGAAGCCAAAGATGGAATCTTCCTGAAAGAATTGGGCCAGCTGACTGGCGTCAACCCCGGGAACGGGGATGGCCGACCCCGCCCGAAAAACCACGAACATGGCCAGCGTGAAAAGAATCCTCTCCCTTAACTCTTTAATCCGCCATGCCGTGCGTATGGTTTCAAACAAATTAAATCACCTCAGCTTTTCCGCCCGCCGCTTCGATCTTGGCCTGCGCCTGGCTGCTAAAGCGATGGGCCTGCACCACCAGCTTGCGCTTCAGCTCGCCGTCGCCGAGAACTTTCAGGGGGTCCCGAAGCGACTTGAGCAGCCCGGCTTCCTTGAGCAGTTGCGGGGTTACCGTGGTCCCATCATCAAAGCGATTGAGCGCTTCAACATTGATCACCGACCACTTCTGCTTGAACGTGTTGGTAAAGCCGCGCTTGGGCAGCCGCTGGAAAAGGGGCATCTGCCCGCCTTCAAAGGCGCGGCGCACCCTTGCTCCTGAACGCGCCATCTGCCCTTTCTGCCCCCGGCCGGCGGTCTTGCCCAGCCCCGAAGCGGGGCCCCGGCCCTTTCTCTTGGCCGCATGCCTTGCGCCACGCGGCGGAGTGAGCTCATGCAGGCGCATCGGCGGCACCTCCCTCTTCACTCTCTTCCACCTTGACCATGAAATCAACCACTCTAATCATCCCTCGCAGCTCCGGCGTATCATTTTGCACCACCGTCTGCCCCACCTTCCTGAGCCCGAGAGCGCGCAATGTGCGGCGCTGCCTCGGCTTGCAGGCCGCCGGGCTGCGCAGCAGGGTAATCTGCAATTTCCTAGCCATGTTTTCTCTCTCCTACTCCAGCAGTCGGGATTCGTCAACGCCCCGCAAGGCGCTGACCTCCTCTACCATCTTCAGTGACTTAAGCCCTTCCGCGGTTGCCTTGACCATGTTCAGGGCGTTGGAAGAACCCAGCGACTTGGTCAGAATGTCTCTCACCCCGGCCAGCTCCAGCACCGCCCGCACCGGGCCGCCGGCAATGACGCCGGTCCCTTCCGAAGCAGGCTTCATAAACACCTTCCCGGCGCCAAAACGGCCTACCACCGGATGAGGGATGGTCGTTCCCACCAGGGGAACCCGAAACAGATTCTTCTTCGCATCTTCTATTCCTTTACGGATGGCCTCCGGCACCTCGCCGGCTTTGCCCAGGCCGACGCCCACAACACCGTTCTGGTCGCCGACCACCACCAGGGCGCTAAAGCTGAAGCGGCGCCCCCCTTTGACCACCTTGGCCACCCGGTTGATCCTGACAACTTTCTCCATCAATTCCTGAGACGGCTCTACCTTGGACACTCCTGCCATCCCCCCTTTCTTTAAAAATCAAGGCCCTCTCTGCGCGCAGCCTCGGCCAGCGCCTTGACGCGGCCGTGATAGCGATATCCTCCCCGATCAAAGACCACCTTTTTGATCCCCCGGTCCAGGGCACGCCGGGCCAGCAGGGCTCCCACCTTGTCCGCCGCTTCGCAGTCGCTGCCGTGGGGCAAAACTTCGCGGAGCTCCCGATCCAGGCTGGAGGCTGCCGCCAGGGTGTGTCCGGACTGGTCATCGATGATCTGGGCATAGATATGCTTGTTGCTGCGAAAAACGTTAAGGCGCGGGCGCGCGGCAGTTCCGCTCACCTTCATGCGAACGCGCCGATGGCGCCGCTTGCGATTCTCGTTGCGCGACCTTATTTTGATCATTGCTTGCACCTCCCGGCTACCGCTACTTGCCGGCCTTGCCTACCTTGTGCCGGACATGCTCGCCCTCATAGCGGATCCCCTTGCCCTTGTAGGGCTCGGGCGGGCGAGCCTTCCGGATGACAGCGGCAAAATTGCCGACTCTCTGCTTGTCAATGCCCTTGACAATGATCTTGTTGGGAGCGGGCACCTCGAGCTCCATGTTCTCTTCAGGCTCGAAGACAACGGGATGAGAAAAGCCCACGTTCAAAACCAGCTTCTTGCCCTGCAGGTTGGCCCGGTAGCCCACGCCAACCAGCTCCAGGGTCCGGCTGAAGCCTTCGGTAACCCCGGTGATCATGTTCTGGATGAGGGTCCTGGTGAGGCCGTGCAGAGCCCTGTGCTCAGGGCTGTCGGAGGGCCGCTTCACCAGGATGCGGCCGTCTTCCTTCTCCACGAGCATGGCCGGCGGCAGCTCCCTGGACAACTGTCCCCGGGGCCCCTTGACGGTGATATGGTTGCCCTCTATATCGACCTGCACCTTTTCAGGTATATCGATGGGTTTTTTGCCGATGCGGGACATGGTTCACCTCCTCGCCGCCTTACCAGATATAGCAGATTACTTCCCCGCCGCAGCCTGCCTTGCGGGCCTCGCGGTCGGTCATGACTCCCTTGGAAGTGGAAATAATGGCCACGCCGAGCCCGCCGAGGACCTTGGGCAGTTCATCCTTCTTCGCATACACCCGCAAGCCCGGCTTGCTAATTCTCTTCAGGCCGGTGATCGCGCGCCGCGAATCGGGACCGTATTTCAGATATATCCGAACGATACCCTGCTTGCCATCCTCAATATACTCGTAGTCCTTGATAAACCCCTCTTCCTTCATGATCTGCGCCATGGCGCGCTTCAGCTTGGAAGCGGGGATGTCCACCGACGGATGCCGTACCATGTTGGCGTTGCGGATCCGGGTGAGCATATCGGCAATGGGATCGGTCATCATCGCGATCTACCTCCTCTCTAGCCTTTCATCATCTACCAACTGGCCTTCTTCACGCCAGGGATCTTACCCTCGTTGGCAAGTTGACGAAAGCAAAGGCGGCACATGCCAAACTTGCGCAGGTAGGCCCGCGGGCGCCCGCAAAGACGGCACCTGTTGTAGCGGCGCACCTCAAACTTTGGCTTGCGCTTGGCTTTGGCAATTTGAGATTTTTTGGCCATCCTTACCCTCCTTAAAGTATAAGCTTCACCCTCATGCGGCCCGGAAGGGCAGCCCCAACATGGTTAAAAGCTCCCTGGCCTCTTCGTCGGTCTTGGCCGAGGTCACAATGACAATGTCCATGCCGAGGATTTTTTCCACCTTGCTATACTCAATCTCGGGAAAGATGAGCTGCTCCCGCACGCCGATGGTAAAGTTGCCCCGACCGTCGAAGGAGTGCGGCGAAATGCCCCGAAAATCCCTTACCCTCGGCAGGGCCACGTTGAAGAGCTTATCCAGGAAATCGTACATGCGCACGCCCCGCAGGGTAACCTTGCAGCCGATGGGCATGCCCTCACGCAGCTTGAAGCTGGCCACCGACTTGCGAGCCCTGGTGATCACCGGGCGCTGCCCCGTAATCTGCATGAGGTCATTGACGGCGGCGTCGAGAACCTTGGGATTATCCTTTCCCTCGCCGATCCCCATGTTGATCACTACCTTGACCAGCCGGGGGACCTGGTAAATGTTTTTATAGTTGAACCGCTCCAGGAGGGCGGGTCGGACTTCTTTCAAGTATTTTTCCTTTAAGCGCGACATCTTCCACTCCCCCCTATTTATCCACCGCTTCACCGCATTTTTTGCAGGTCCGGACGCGCCGGCCGTCGGCGGTTAACCTCTTTCCAATGCGGGTCGGCTTGTTGCATGCCGGGCAGATGAGCATCACCTTGGAGACGGGCAGCGGGGCCTCCATCTCCCTGATGCCGCCCTGGGGCACCTTGGGGGTGGGCTTGGCATGCTTCTTAATCATGTTCACGCCTTCTACCTTCACCCGGCCCTCTTTGGGCAGGGCCATGATGACCTTTCCCTTTTTCCCCTTGTCCTTGCCCGAAAGAACGACCACGCGATCGCCCCGGCGAATGCTCATCTTTTTCTGTGTCATCTCCTGCCACCTCCCTGGGACCTCTAGATGACTTCGGGAGCCAGTGATATGATCTTCATGAATTCCTTTTCGCGCAGCTCCCGGGCAACAGGTCCAAAGATCCGCGTCCCGCGCGGGTTGTTCTGCTCGTTGATAATCACGGCGGCATTCTCGTCAAAATGGATATGCGAACCGTCCTTGCGGTTAAGTCGGCTCTTGGTGCGGACAATGACCGCCCGCACGATCTCGCCCTTCTTCACCGCTCCTCCGGGAGCGGCCTCCTTAACCGAAGCGATGATGATATCCCCCACGTGGCCCGCCTTGCGCCTGGAGCCGCCCATGACGCGGATGCAGAGAATCTTTTTTGCGCCGGAATTGTCGGCTACATTCAAGATGGTCTCGTTCTGAATCATCCTTGCCACTCCTTTCTTCCCTGCGGCTTCCGCGCAGATGAAGAATCTACAGCTGCGAACGCTGCACTATTTCAACCAGGCGCCACCTTTTGTCCTTGCTTAAAGGCCTGGTTTCCATGATTCTCACCAGGTCGCCCGTGTGCGACTCGTTGTGTTCATCGTGAAACTTGTACTTCTTCGTCCGCCTGATGGCTTTGCCGTAAAGGGGGTGATGCGTCGTCCACGTCACGGCGACAACCCTGGTTTTATTCATCTTGTCGCTGACCACGATGCCGGTCAAAACCTTAGACTTCCGCTCTTTCTTCTCCACATCATCCGCCTCCCTTTACCCCATGGCCTTGGCTCAAGGCTCGCTCGCGCTGCACCGTTTTCACCCGGGCAATGGAGCGGCGCACTTCCTTGATGCGCATCACGTTTTCCAGCTGCCCCGTCGCCGCTTGAAAGCGGAGATTGAACAGCTCTTCCTTCAGCTCTTTTAGCTTCTCCGCCAGCTCCTCATCGTTCAGCTCGCGGATCTCTTTCACTTTCATTCAGCAACACCACCTGCATCCACCCTCTTGACAAACCTCGTTTTGAGGGGCAGTTTATTTGACGCCAGGCGGATGGCCTCCTTGGCGACATCCTCCCGCACCCCGGCCAGTTCAAACATGATCCGGCCCGGCTTGACCACGGCAACCCAGAATTCGGGCGACCCCTTCCCCTTGCCCATCCTGGTTTCCGCGGGCTTCTTGGTTACGGGCTTGTCGGGGAAGATGCGGATCCAGACCTTGCCGCCGCGCTTGATGTAGCGGGTCATGGCAATACGGGCCGCCTCAATTTGCCGACTCTGGACCCAGGCGGGTTCAAGGGCCTGCATACCGTATTCGCCAAACTGGATCTCCATGCCGCCCTTGGCCTTTCCCTTCATCCGCCCGCGATGCTGGCGCCGGTATTTTACCCTTTTCGGCATTAACATGATCTATCTTCCCTCCCCGCCAGGTTCGCGCCGGCTTCCCTTCTCCGGCAGAACCTCGCCTTTGTAGATCCACACCTTGACCCCGATGCGGCCGTAGGTGGTATGGGCTTCGGCGAAGCCGTAGTCGATATCCGCACGCAGGGTCTGCAGCGGCACTGTGCCCTCGCGATAGCTCTCGCTACGCGCCATCTCGGCGCCGCCCAGGCGCCCCTTGCAGGTGATCTTAACCCCCTTGGCGCCGGCGCGCATGGCCCGGAAGATGGCCTGCTTCATGGCCCGGCGGAAGGCAACCCGCCGCTTAAGCTGCGCGGCCACGCTTTCGGCAACCAGGTAGGCATCGAGATCGGGATTTTTAATCTCGATGATGTTTAGGTGCACCTTCTTGCCGGTCTTCTCCTCCAGCTCCTTGCGCAGCTGCTCCACCTCGGCACCGCCGCGGCCAATGACCATGCCGGGCTTGGCGGTGTGGATGTGGATCCGCAGCTTGTTGGCGGCTCGCTCGATCTCGATGCGGGAGATGCCGGCATTCTCCAGCCTGCCGCGGATGTGCTTCCGGATGTCCAGGTCTTCATGGAGCAGCTCGGTATAATTTTTATCCGCATACCAGCGCGCATCCCAGTCGCGGATTATGCCAATGCGAAAACCGATGGGGCTGACTTTCTGTCCCATTCCTAAACCCCCTTTCTCTCCCTGACAATTACGGTAATGTGGCTGGTAGGCTTGCGGATCAGGTAGCGCCGCCCCCTGGCGCGGGGCCGGATCCTCTTGTAGACCGGTCCCTCGTTGACAAAGATCTGATCTATATAGAGCCTGTTGCGGCGCATCTCGAAATTGTTCTCCGCGTTGGCGGCAGCGGATTGGACCACCTTGGCCACGATCCGGGAGGCCCGGTTGGGGGTGTAGCGCAAAATGCTCAGCGCTTCATCCACATCCTTGCGGCGCACCAGGTCAACCACGGCTCGCGCCTTGCGCGGCGAGATTCGTACAAATCGCGCCTCTGCCCTTGCTTCCATGCTCATGCAACCTCCTTAAGCTTACTTCAACGCAGTGGAGCGCTCGGTATGGTGGCCGTGTCCCCGAAAGGTGCGCGTGGGGGCGAACTCGCCCAGCTTGTGCCCAACCATATCTTCACTGATATAAATGGGGATGTGCCTGCGCCCGTCATGCACGGCAATGGTATGCCCCACCATTTCCGGGAAGATGGTCGAGCGCCGCGACCAGGTTTTGATCACCTTTTTCTCCCCTTTTTCGTTCATGCGCCGGATCTTCTTCAACAAGTGCTCATCGGCAAAAGGCCCTTTTTTAAGCGAACGGCCCATATATTCCCAACCTCCTTTCAGAACACGGCGGTAATGTTAACCCTTCCGCGGGCGCACAATAAACTTGTCGCTCGCCTTCTTCTTCTTGCGAGTCTTGTAGCCAAGAGTAGGCTTGCCCCACGGGGTTACCGGGCTCTTCCGCCCAATGGGCGCCTTGCCCTCGCCGCCGCCGTGGGGATGGTCCACCGGGTTCATCGCCGAGCCTCGCACTGCCGGGCGCCGGCCCAGCCAGCGGCTCCGCCCGGCCTTGCCGATGCGGATGTTCTCGTGCTCCACGTTCCCCAGCTGCCCGATGGTCGCCCGGCAGTCAAGGGGGATCAGCCGCACCTCGCCCGAGGGGAGGCGCATGTGCCCGTAATCGCCTTCCTTCGCCACCAGCTGCGCCGCCGCTCCGGCGGAGCGGGCAATCTGGCCGCCGGCGCCGGCCTTGAGCTCGATGTTATGCACAAAGGTGCCCACGGGAATGGCGCGCAGGGGCATGGCATTGCCAGGGCGGATCTCCGCCTTCTCCCCGGACATGACCGTCTGGCCCACCTGCAGGCCCAGCGGCGCCAGGATATAGCGCTTTTCGCCGTCGGCATAATGAAGCAGGGCAATGTGGGCCGAGCGATTGGGATCGTACTCGATCCCGGCCACGCGGGCGGGGATGTTGTCCTTGTTCCGCTTGAAATCAATAATGCGGTATTTCCGCTTATGCCCGCCGCCGCGGCGGCGTACCGTAATCCTGCCGTAAACATTGCGCCCGGCTGTCTTCTTCAGGGCTACGAGCAGGGACTTTTCGGGCTCCTTCTTGGTAATCTCTTCAAAAGTGCTAACCGTATAAAAGCGCCGCCCCGGCGAGGTAGGCTTGTATCTCCGCAAACTCACTTTCCGCTGCCTCCTTTCTTAGCGGCCTTCGAAGAGCTCGATGGGCTTGCTGCCTTCAGCCAGCGTGACGATGGCCTTCTTCCAGCGAGGCGTGTGGCCCTCGGGGAAGCGTCCCAGGCGCTTCTTTTTGCCCCGATAGTTGGCCGTGTTGACCGCCTTGACCTTGACATCAAAAATTTCTTCCACGGCGCGTCTTATCTCAATCTTGTTGGCATCCCGGGCCACGGCGAAGGTATACTTGTTCTCTTCGAGCAAGCCCGTGGACTTTTCCGTTACGATGGGGCGAATGATAATGTCACGGGGATCCTTCATGAACCGAACACCTCCTGGACCTTCTCCAGGGCTTCCCGGGAGAGAATGAGATACTCATGGTTCAGGATATCAAGCACGTTCAGTTGCGCCGCGGTAAGCGTCTTTACCCCGGGCAGGTTCCGCGCCGACTTGATCACGTTCACATCGGGCTGGGCGGTGACCAGGAGGGCGCTTCCGGAGACCTGCAGATTCTCCAGGAGGCGCACCACGGCCTTGGTTTTTGGCTGCTCGATCTGGAAGTCATCCACCACGATAAGCTTTCCTTCGCGGACCCTGTCGCTCAAGGCCGAAGCGAGCGCCGCCCGGCGAACCTTCTTGGGCACGCGATAAGCATAGCTGCGCGGGTGGGGCCCGAAGACAACGGCGCCTCCCACCCAGATAGGCGAGCGGATGCTGCCGTGGCGAGCCCGGCCCGTGCCCTTCTGCGGCCAGGGCTTGGCCCCGCCGCCGCGCACAAGGCTGCGGTTTTTCGTGGCCGCCGTGCCCTGCCGGCGCCGAGCCCTCTGCGCAATGGCCGTGTAGTACAGCGCCCCCTTCTTCAGAGGTGCGTCAAAGAGCCCCGCCTGGACCTCGAGCTCGCTCAGCTGCTCGCCGTCCCGGTTGTATAATGTCAGCTTGGGCATGATCAGGGCTTCTCCTTTCATCATCCTTCACTTAAACCTTTCTCTTTTTCGTTTCCCTAACTTCCACCAGGCCTCCCCGCGGGCCGGGAACGGAACCTTTCACCACCAGGATGTTTTTCTCGCCATCAGCCTGCATCACCCGCAGGTTCTGCACAGTGCGCCTCCGGCCGCCCATCCTTCCAGGCAGGGGACGGCCCTTAAACACCCGGGCCGGGTCGACGGCGCCGAGAGAGCCGGGCCCGCGGTGGTAGTGGGAGCCGTGGCTCGTGGGGCCGCGGCCAAAGCCCAACCGCTTAACGGTGCCGGCAAATCCCTTGCCCTTGGAGATGGCGCTTACATCTACGTAATCGCCGGGCGAAAAGATATCGGCGCGCAGCTCGTGGCCGGGCTCGTATGCCGAGGGATCATCCACCTTGAACTCCCGCAGCCAGCGGCAGGGCTTTACGCCGGCGCGCTTGAAGTGGCCCCGCAGGGGGCGGTTGACCCGCTGCTCTTTTTGCTCCTTGAATGCGACCTGGATGCTGTTGTAGCCGTCCGTGGCGACGCTTTTGACCTGGGTAACATAGCACGGTCCGGCCTCGAGGACGGTTACCGGCACCGCATGCCCCCGCTCGTCAAAGATCTGCGTCATGCCAACTTTGCGCGCAAGTATGGCCTTGCTCATATTGCGACGACACCTCCTGCTAACAGAAGCCTACAATTTAATTTCAATGTCCACTCCAGCAGGGAGGTCCAGCCTCATTAAAGCGTCGATCGTCTTCGACGTGGGGTCGTAAATGTCAATCAGACGCTTATGAGTCCGCATTTCAAACTGCTCCCTGGAATCCTTGTATTTATGCGGAGCCCGGATAACGGTGTAAAGGCTCCTCTCCGTGGGCAGGGGCACCGGCCCGGACACTTCGGCCCCGGTCTGCCTTGCCGTCTCCACGATTTTCCCGGCGGACTGATCCAGCAGCTTGTGGTCAAAACCTTTCAGCCTGATGCGGATTTTCTGGCTAGCCATATATCCATGCCTCCTTGCTCAGCGCTCCATGAAAACCCCGGCGCGTCGCGGCTATTTACTCGATCACTTCGGTAACCACGCCGGCGCCCACGGTGCGGCCCCCTTCGCGAATGGCAAAGCGAAGGCCCGATTCAATGGCCACCGGGGTAATCAGCTCAATCTCCATGTTGATATCATCGCCGGGCATGACCATCTCCACACCCTCGGGCAGCTTGATCGTGCCCGTCACATCGGTGGTGCGAACATAAAA
>Ga0209608_1001284_pt1 | contig 21094 bp, 17 predicted proteins | sample AD_UKC130_MetaG_FD_184428 | JGI IMG/M metagenome (GOLD analysis project Ga0209608, IMG submission 184428) | Active sludge microbial communities of municipal wastewater-treating anaerobic digesters from Canada - AD_UKC130_MetaG (SPAdes) (version 2) | ecosystem: Engineered > Bioreactor > Anaerobic... | reverse complement strand
AGGTGAAGCGGTTTTCCAGGTAGTAGCTGCCAAAGCCAAATGACCTTTCTTCAGGGTGGTATTTGGCTTCAACCCCCCTGCCGTATCTTGAATAGGAAGTTAAACGAGACAACCCGTAGCTTTGGTCACCAAGCCTTAAATCGAGATTGGGGTCAAAGTAATTCATATAATATTCGTCCCTTTCGCCGTAAAGCCCCTTGTCCTGCGTGTCGGGACCGCGAAAGAGAAACTCAACGCGCTTGCGTCCTCCTTCTTCGAGCGTTCCCTTGCCCTTAAATTCCACGTCGAAGCCGTCTGAGTCGTCTCCGTTTCTTTCTCCCATGGCGCGCAGTGTGAGTGTTGTGGGAATGCGGTGGTACAAATCGATCTCAGCCTTTTGCGACAAGACCTCCGTCGCTACGGAAAGGGACGTCCTTACAGAAGGATCTTCCTTGCTTGAGGCCTCTAATATGACGATGTGCCTCGCGCTTTTTGCTAATTTCGAAGGAGTTTGAACCAAAAGGGCTACGGGAGCGCTTTCGCCGGGACTTAAGGTCAGCTCTTTCTCCGACAGAAAAGTTATAGGGTATTTGCTCGTGCTTCTTGCCGATACGACGACCGCAATGGTAGCGTTTCCCCCGTTTGCAAGCCTTGCCCTTATCTCGTAACTTTCACCGCTCATCACCGTATCAGGTGCGCTTTCCAGAAAAAATTTAATATCGCTTACCGCAAAAACGGACAGGCGCACCGTGGTTTCGTCCCTGATGGCATAATCTCGCTTGGACCGCACGGAATAGGTGATCGGGTATTCCCTCGCATCCGCCGTGGCTGAAACTTGAAAAGCCAAGACCCTCATTGTTTCTTCGCCTTCTCTCAAGGTGAACACATCTGGAGGGGTTATCACGAGCCACCCTTCGGGCAGGGCGAGGGACTCTTCAAAGGTCTCTTCTTTGCCCGTCATGTTTTCCACGACGAAGCTTAAACTCACTATTTCACCTGGGTTTGCCTCAACGAGAGGCGGCACCATGGGGCGCACCTCGACGCCGTAGCCTTTGCCCTGGGCAAGGGCGCATACGGCAGAAAGCAGCAGAAGATTTAAGACCAAAAAAAATAATAAAAACATGCGGCAATCTTTCCGCTTGAAATCCATCTTCTCACCCCTAACTTTACCGCCTTCGGGTTTAACTTTACGGGTTTAGCGGTTCTGCCATATCGCCCACCTCAAGCGTATATCTTGCGCCAAAGACGTTGTACTCGCCGCAGTCGGCGATGACCAGGGCGTTGTATTTGCCCGGTTTAAGCGCCCCGAGGTCGACACGGTAGCGCACGGAACATCCCGGGAAGATCCGAAGCTTGCCTCCTGGATATCGGCCAAGCTGTCCGCTTTGGCCGAATAAGTCCACGTAGACTTCCGGTACTAGCCACCGTTCGCCCGTGTTTTTAACGTCCAAGACCAAATATGTTTTGCCGTCTTTCATATCGAGCTTTTTATCGGCAAATTCCAGCGCCCTCGTTCCCGTGTCGCCAATGTGCGTGACCACCTGAACGGCGTATCGGGATGCGATCCGTATGCCGACGGCAACTTCTCCCTTTTTGGCGCTCGGCACTTCAATGGCGCCCTTTGGCACTTCCTCCACCATGATGACGCTCCAGTAGGTCCCGCGCATATCTTTATCGTTCGGCACGGATATCTGGTAAGTCACTTCTGCCCTGCCGCCTGCGGGCAGGGTTATCTGGTTTGGAGAATAGGAGATCCAGGAGGCGTTTGACCGCGGATTGCTTCCCGGCTTTCCAAACTCGTTTCTTCCGTCCGCGTAAAACAGGTAATCCGTCTGGTAGATGCGCACCGTCTCGTCACTTTCTTCTCCTCGCAGGGTGATGACGCCAACTACTTTGTCGCCCGGTAAAACCACTTTCTCTACGGTAAGGCCACTTGATACGATAAGGGCATAAGAGATCTGCGGGAAAAGCAAAGTTGCAACGGCAGACAGCAGGATCAATAATTTTTTCATCCATTCCACCACCACATAAGTAACATGTTTTATGTCCCACCCAAGGTGGGCAACTCCCCCCCCTGGGCAGGACGAGCCGCTAAGTTCCTAAACATCAGCAGTTGTGAACGTTACATCGAATGTGTAAGCAGTACCTGCTGCACTCCCTTTTGTGCCTGCAAGTGTAGCGTCTGCGGTCCAAGTGAGGTCTTTCTCGTAGCTGCCTGCTGCGATGCCAGTCCACACGTCTACAGCTTCAGTCACTGGTGTACCTCCCGAAACTACCGCCACTGCCCCTGTACCCTCATCGACTGTGACTTTGAGGGTAATGTCCGTCCCGGCGTCACCAGTAGCCGTGGCCGTGATCTTCTTCTTCGTTTCTGAATTGTGGCTGTACTTTAGGCCTTCAGCGTCAGTCCCAGTTGCTGTGCCTTGGGCGTAACTGCCGTCAGTACCGACAGTGTCCAAAGTTATAGCTACTGTGTCCGGGACAGTCAGTTCATCTATTGAGTCTACCGTAACTGTAACTGTCGTAGTGCCAGTATTAGTTTGTGCCATGGCCGAAGTTGCAAGTCCGAAGCAAAGGCCCAATACCATGATTGCCAATATCGCCTTTTTCATCTTTTTTCACCTCTTTTCATTTGGTCTAATTAAAAGACCGGTGAAATGCTATCATACCCCCCCTTTTTTCGTCGTAATAGCGCTCATCGATACCGTGGTGCCCATTTTGCCAGAGTCTATCGCTACAGGTCCACAACAGTGTAGGTAATAACTGCGCTGTATCTTCCCGAAGGCACCGATAAGGATATCCCTGAAATTTCGTAACGAATGGGAATTGCCATCCTGTCGCCGCTTCCGCTGAAAAAAAAGATGTCGGATTCTCCAATGGGAACATAAGACAACCCGCCTTCTAAAGCACCGCCCCCGTCTCCATCTCCGGTCCGCCTCAACTGAAGTGCCATCTCTTTCGGCCACGAGGAGGCCTTCATGTGCACGCGCACCTCCCACGCATCGTCGGTGCCAGCTGTACCCGTTATGTTTATCATCGTCGCCCCTTCTTTGCTCTCGTAGCTGCCGGCCAAACCCCCGTTTTTGACCCTGAAGAGATGTTCGGGCTCTACGGTTATATCCTCCAACCCCCCAATTACGGAAATATCGATGGCGCAAAGTGGAGAGCCGAATAGAAAAAACAGGAAAAGTGAAATAAATACAAAAAATATAAATCTTTTCACTGAAGATCACCCTCAATTTACGCACATATGGCCGGGAGAAAAAGAGCATCCTGCACCCTGCGTCCCCTGGTAAGATATTTACATTTACGGCAACCATCGGAAATAAAAGTAAAGTTTAGAATAAACCCTTGCTTTTTACCTTTTAGCCAAGTCTTCGGTTCAAAAAAATCACTCTTTTTACCGCTTAGTGTTTTGTTATTATTTTGACTTTTGAAACAATAATTGTATCACTATAGCATAAACCTGCCACTTTAATATTAATCTAACATGTCTAACATTAATCGTCAATAACACCGGCTTGCAGAACTACGTCAAGTTTTTGTAGGGTTTTTATGAACCACTCCTCAGTTCCTCCTTAATGCTTCGTCCAGGGGGCAGACGTATGCTTTTTGTTTTTTCCTTAAAAATCTCCCACAAATATCTAACGCGATCTTTCGCATGTCTTGCATTGCTTTATAACTATTGATATCCTTTTATAAACAGCTTTATATGGATAGTTTCTTTGTTTTCAAGGGCTTTCATGTCACCATGTTCTTCTTTTAGATCACTAGCTTGGGAGGACGATATGAATAACGGCAAGATAACCTTAAGACAGCTGGAGACCCATCTTTTCAAGGCCGCCGATATTCTCAGGGGGAAGATGGATGCCTCCGAATATAAGGAATACATCTTCGGCATGCTTTTCTTGAAACGCGTTTCCGACGTCTTTGAAGTAAAAAGACAAGAACTAAAAGACAAATTCACTGCCTTGGGTTTCTCGAAAGATGAGATAGCAGAGCTTTTAGAAGATCACGATACGTATGAAGATACATTCTTCGTCCCGACGAGGTCAAGATGGGAAAATATCCTCAACTTAAAAGAGGACGTGGGAAATCAGTTAAATAAGGCTCTAGCCGCACTGGAGGAAGCAAATCCCGAACTCGACGGGGTCTTAAAGCACATTGACTTCAACGCCGTCAAGGGCAAAACTCGCCTAAAGGATCAACAGCTCATCGATCTCATTCATCACTTTAATAAATACAGGCTCACAAACGACGACTTTGAATTTCCCGACTTACTTGGAGCTGCCTACGAATACCTCCTCAGGGAGTTTGCCGACTCGGCGGGTAAAAAAGGAGGGGAATTTTATACGCCTCCTCAGGTCAAACAATTGATGGTAAGGCTTGTTAAACCACAAGAGGGCATGTCAATTTACGATCCCACCGTCGGTTCCGGAGGTTTTCTCATAGAATCAAGGCAATACGTGGAAGAGCAGGGCATGAACCCAAAGAATCTGGCACTTTACGGCCAGGAACTCAACGGATTGACCTGGTCAATATGCAAGATGAACATGATACTTCACGATATACCTGATGCCCATATAGAAAACGAGGATACATTGACAAATCCTGCCTTTACAGAAAAAGGCTACATAAAACACTTCGACAGGGTCTTGGCCAATCCTCCCTTTTCTCAAAATTACTCGAGAGCGAGCATGCTTTACCCGGAAAGGTTCAAGTACGGCTTTACTCCCGAAACTGGGAAAAAGGGAGATCTGATGTTCCTGCAACACATGATCGCCAGCTTAAAAGATGACGGTATCATGGCGACCGTAATGCCCCATGGAGTTCTTTTCAGAGGCGCGCAGGAGAAGGTCATAAGAGAGGGCATAGTGAGAGACGATTTAATCGAAGCCATTATTGGCTTACCTCCAAAGTTGTTTTATAACGTAGGCATTCCCGCGTGCGTAATAGTCATCAACAAAAACAAGCCGGAACATATGAAAGACAGGATTTTGTTCATCAATGCCGATAGGGAATACGGCGAGGGAAGAAATCAAAATTACCTCAGGCCGGAGGATATCGAAAAGATCGTCATGGTTTTCGACAACAAGCTCGAGATCCCTAAATATTCGAGGCTTGTGGACCTTAAAGAGATAGAAGAAAATGATTTTAACCTTAACGTCAGAAGATATGTCGATAACTCTCCGGATCCCGAGATAGAAGATGTCCGCGCCCACCTTGTTTGCGGTGTTCCAAAAAGAGAAGTTGATTTATATGAACGTAGTTTTCGCAGGTTCAACGTCCCTTTAAACCTCTTATTCGAAGAAAAAGATGGCGAGTATCTTGAGTTTCAAACAAACATAAGGGAAAAGAACGATATAAAAGAGATTATCGAAAACATGAATGCTATAAACGAAACTATCTTAAAACATAAAGACAGACTCAAAGAATGGTGGAACGAGGTAAATCCCAAAATCGAAAGATTTCGCGGGAACAATAACCTGTGGGATTTTAGAATAAAGGCCATAAAGGGGCTAAAGGAAGCTTTAATGCCTCTTGGGTTGTTAGATGAGTTTAGGGTCTCGGGGATATTCGTTAACTGGTGGGAAGAGCTGAAATATGATTTCAAAACCATAGTCTCCGCCGGTTGGAGCAAAAACCTCATCGAGGACGACAGAATTAAGGATAAATATTTTAAAGCCGAGGTGGAAGAAATAGAGGAACTGGAAAGTAAGATAGCCGAAGCCGAAGGAGAGCTTAACGAGCTTTTAGAAGAAGTCGAGGATTGGGAAGAAGAAGAGCAGGGAAGTAAAACGGCAAATAAGGTTAAACAATACCTGGAAGAAGAAATAAAAGACATCTTGCTCGTCCCGAAAAACCAAAAATGGAACAAAAATTTTGCACTGGCTTTAACGAAATTTAACGGTGAGCCCCTATCTGATATGATTAAAAAGATGATCCGGGAGATGTGGCAACTTCACGAAAAAATCGACGATAGAAATAAGGAATTAAGCAAATGGCAGAGGAAACTAAAATCAAAAACAGAAGAACTCGAGGGAATATATAGAAAAGACAAGAATACTGGCCAACAGGTGAAAGTTAAAGAGGGGAAAATCGACAGAAAAAGAAACTCACTCACGGAATCCGAGGCCAAGGGCTTATTGCTCGAGAAATTCTACGATATCGTAGAAGAACAACTTAACCAGCACCTCAATGCAGAGAAAAAGGAGATTATAAAGATCCTTGAGAACTTATGGGATAAATACAAGGTTTCTCTTGCTACGCTAAAGGAGGAAAGGGACGAAGAAACAAAGAAGCTGGACGAATTTCTTGAGAAGTTGGGATATTACAATGTATGAAAGCGAAATTCTAAAACTGCTTGAAGAAGAGGCTTGGTTACCGATGTTTCGGAAAAGACACTTTATAGGGATTTACAAAACCTTGTAGAAAAAGAAATTTTAAAAGAAATAGGCAACAAGAAGGGAAGGAAATACGTATTATTGTAACGATAATTTATCGGACATATTGGACATTTATCGGACACAAGAGGGGCTTTGGATGGCATCATTATCAAAAGTTGTTATTTGACACGCATGGGAGTTATCAGGGATTTCATTAAAGGCCTTGAAATTGTCTGATAACTTTGTATGGCATTCAAATGCAAAGAAGGAAGAGGTAAGGAAATGGTGAAATTGCCAGGGGGATGGGAAAGAAGAAGATTGGGCGATGTTAGTTCTGTAATTATGGGTCAATCTCCTAGTTCTTCTTTGATAAATAAAGAAGGGAAAGGGTTACCATTTCTTCAAGGAAACGCAGAATTCACAAGTAAGTACCCAAATCCAATAAATTGGATAGAAAAACCACTAAAAACAGCTAGCAAGGGCAGTATTCTAGTAAGCGTAAGGGCACCAATTGGAGACTTGAATTTTGCTAATTCACAGTGTTGTATTGGTAGGGGGTTAGCATCAATAGAGGCGAATGGTTTCATCGTTGATAATATTTTTTTATGGTACTCAATGCATTATTTTATAAATGAATTGATTAGAATAGGACAGGGTAGTACTTTTGAAGCAATTGGACGCAATGAACTGAGAAATCTTTGCATTTCTCTGCCACCTCTCACCGAACAACGCAAAATTGCTGAAATCCTAGAAACTGCAGACAAGGCAATAGAAAAAACCGATGCCATAATCGAAAAATACAGGAGAATAAAACAGGGCCTGATGCAGGATTTGCTGACCAAAGGCATAGACGAAAAGGGTCAGATAAGAAGCGAAGAGACGCACAAATTCAAGGACTCGCCACTTGGCAGGTTACCAGAGGAGTGGGAAGTGGCGAATATAGGCAAAGCAGGAAAAGTGATAACAGGAAGCACGCCGCCCACTGCAAACCCTAAATATTACGGAGATTGTTATTTATTTATATCCCCAGAAGACATTACAAATAGCAAATTCATAACTGACACTCAAAAAAAGCTTTCCGAATGTGGTTTCAAAATTTCAAGATCTGTACTCCCTTATTCCATTTGCGTCGTGTGTATCGGTTCAACTATTGGAAAGGTGGCTATGACTAAAAGTATATGTACAACAAATCAACAAATAAACTCCATTATACCTGATATCAACATTTTTAATCCTGATGCTTTATTTTATTTTGTTTTGTTTTATTCTCAAACTCCATTGAAGCATGAGGCGGGATTGCAAGCTGTTCCTATTGTTAATAAAAGCAGATTTTCAACAATTAAAATCCCCCTCCCACCCCTCCCCGAACAACATCGCATCGCCTCAGTACTATCTCAAATTGACGAAGTAATCGAAAAAGAAGAGCGGTATAAAGAAAAACTTGGAAGGATAAAACAGGGGTTAATGCAGGACTTGTTGACCGGAAAAGTCCGAGTTAACCATTTAATCAAGGAGACTTAAAGATGTACCAAAGGCTTGATGAAGAACATTATGTGGAAAATCCTTTCCTCGCCCAACTTTTAGGGCTCGGTTGGGAGGTTTACAAGCAAAATAGTGGCGACCCGCAGGACCTAAGGGAAATTAAATCTTTCGACCCGTCCTTTGATCCCCTATATGACGAATGCTCGCATTTACGGGAAAGCTTCAGGGATATAATTCTTGAAGACGTTTTAAGAAAATCCATTGAGAAAATAAACCCCTGGATCGAAGAAGACCAGATAAACGAGGTCGTAAGAAGGATAACTACGCCGACTGCAAATTTCCTCCTGGAAGCCAACAACGAAATACACGATCTTCTCGTTGAAAACACTTCGGTATCCGAAAACCGAAAGACAGGCGGAAAAAGCCCAACGGTCAAATTCATAGATTTCAGCAATCCCGAAAACAATTCTTTCATCGCCATCTCGCAGTTTAAGGTAAACATCCCCGGCACAGAGAAGCACATAATACCGGACATAGTACTATTCGTAAACGGCCTGCCTTTGGTCGTCGTCGAGTGCAAGTCGCCTACAACAGCAGACCCGATTGCGGAGGGAATCACTCGGCTCTTAAGATACTCCAACAGAAGAGGAATAAAGGAAGGAAATGAAAAGCTTTTTTGGTATAACTTTTTTACGATCTCGACGTCCAACCAAGTTGCAAAATATGGCACCATCACCGCTGATTACGATTACTTCGTCGAGTGGAAAGATCCTTACCCTTATGCTTTATCAGACATAAATTCAAAAGGAAACATCACAAGCCAACAGGTCCTGGTTCAGGGGATGCTCTCAAAAGACAACTTCTTGGACATCCTTCATACTTATACAATTTTTAAGGAAGACTCAAAGGGCAGCATCATCAAAGTTGTGGCAAGATACCAGCAGTTTAGAGCCGTTAAAAAAATAATAAAAAGGCTTAGGGAGGGCAAAACTCCGGAAGAAAGAGGGGGAATCGTCTGGCACACCCAGGGGTCGGGAAAATCATTGACGATGATGTTCACCGTAAGGGAGATGTACCATAGCCCCGAATTCAGAAATTTTAAAATTATCTTTGTAACAGACAGAAGAGACCTCGAAAAACAGCTGAGAGACACGTCGAGAAGCGTCGGATTTACCGTTCACCTTGCAAGAAACACGCGGGAGCTAAAAAAGCTTTTAAAAACAGATACCCCGGATCTCGTCATGTGCATGGTCCATAAATTTCAGGAAAGAGATCTTAAAACTCAATTCCCCGTGCTAAATACATCGCCTAACATTCTTGTTATGATCGACGAAGCGCACAGGACGCAATATAAATTGCTTGGCGCTAACCTAAAAAGAGCCTTGCCAAACGCTGTAAGGATTGCCTATACGGGAACGCCCATCGAAAAAACGGAGATGACATTTGGGGAATATATTGACAAATACAGCATAAAGCAAGCCGTCGAGGACGAGGTAACCGTTGAAATCGTATACGAGGGTAGAATCCATAGTGCAGAGCTTTCTGACGAAGAAGCTGCAAACGCGAAGTTCGAGGACATCTTTTCAATCATCGATGCCGATGAAAAGGCGAAAATTATGGGAAGGTACACGTGGAGGGCCTATTTAGAAAACGAGAGCGTCATAAAAGACAAAGCAAGAGACATGATAGAACACTACATTACCCATGTCTTTCCTAATCGATTTAAGGCTCAGGTCGTCACTGTCTCTAGACTTGCTGCCATAAGGTATAAAAAAGCCCTTGAAGAGGCGTTAAAAGAAAAGATAGAAGAAATGAAAAAGAAAGGCTCTAACGAGGACATTAAGGCGCTCGAAAAAATAAAAGTAGAAGTAGTAATATCCGGACCTCCCGATGACGACCCCGAATATCAACCCTACACCGATGAAAGGAAGCATGATAGGATCATACAAAGCTTTAAGCTTCCCTTCGACAGAACAGGCGAAGACGGTATTTCCGGCGACGTCTGCATTTTGGTCGTACAGAGCATGCTCATCACGGGCTTTGATGCCCCCGTTGAGCAGGTGATGTATTTGGATAATGTGATCAAGGGTCATAATTTACTGCAGGCCATAGCTAGGGTAAACAGGGTTTACAAAAATAAGACTTGCGGCTTTGTAGTAGATTACGTAGGGGTCTTAAAGCATTTAAGGGAATCTCTTTCAATTTACGCCGACGAAGATATAGAAGAAATTGCGCAGGTGGTCAAAGATAAGGCCCAAAGCATCGATGAATTAAGATACATTTGTTGTCAGATAGACGATTTCTTTAAAAAGAACCACATAAAGAACTGGCGCGATGACGTGGACGCATGCATAGATCTTTTGGTCGACGAGGAGACGAGAAACGAATTCATAATGCTCGTGAGGCGATTTAACAAGGTTATGGACGCCGTCCTACCTGACCCGGAAGGCTTAAAATATGCTGCGGACTTGAAAATTCTTAATTTTATTAAAGAATCGGCTAGAAACAGGTACAGGGATGACAGGCTCAGTATAAGGGACGCCAGCAGAAAGATAAGGGAAATAGTCGAGGAATATCTGGTATCGAAGGGCGTTGATCCTAAAATACCTCCTACACCCCTTTTTGACGACAATTTTATGGAAAAAGTTAAAAAGCAGAGGTCGAGCAAGGCTAAGGCGCAAGAGCTGAAATATGCCATAGTAGAACATATCAACACACATTTCGAAGAAGACCCTGAATTCTACGAGAGATTTTCTGATTTATTGAATAGAATTCTTAGAGAGTACAAAGAAAACTGGGAAATCCTTGCCCTTGAACTGGAAAAGATAAGGGAGTCCATGAAAGAGGGAAGAAGCGCTGAAGAGACCTTTGGCTTTGATCCCAGGAAGGAAATGCCCTTTTTCGGGCTCCTTAAGCGGGAAATGTTCGGTAAAAAACCAATTGAAAAGCTGAGCAAGAAAGACATAGACTTTCTGGTGGATTTAACAAAAGACGTAATCGAAATCACAAAAAGGGAAATCAAGGTCGTTGACTTCTGGGAAAATTATACAAAACAGAGGCAGCTAAAGTCCTACATCATATCACGCCTGTTAATTAGCGTACAGCCCAGCAATAAAACACAACCCCCTGAAATGATTTATATGGCAAGCGAATCGTCTGAACCTTACGTTACGGGTATTAAGAAAACTTGGTTCAAAAAAAGAAACGAGATAGCGCAGAAATTGATCGAGCTTGCTTATCACATTTATGGAGAAAAATAAAATGAAGCCCATGGACGTGCAGATCGAGAAAATAATCCGAACGAAAAGAAAAACGGTAGCTTTGTACGTGACGGACGATGCCAAATTGATCATCAGGGCTCCTTTTAACCTTGATGACGAGACGATCGCTGAGATCGTCTCGAAACACAGGCGTTGGGTCGAAAAAAAGCAAAAAGAGGCCTCTACTAGAAACCAAAAACTTTCCCCAAAAGAATTCGTCAATGGGGAAGGGTTTCTGTATTTAGGCAGATACTACAAATTAAATATAGTAGAAGACCAAAGTGAGCCGTTGAAATTAGAAGGCGCATTTTATCTTTCAAGATATGCGCTTCCGCATGCGCAAGAAGTATTTATACAGTGGTATAAAGACAAAGCCTTTGAAAAAATTTCCGAAAGGGTCGATCTCTACGCCAAGAAACGAGGATTAAAATATAACAAAATAAACATAACCAATGCTCAAAAAAGATGGGGTTCGTGTTCTTCTAAGGGAAATTTGAACTTTTCCTGGCGGTTGGTAATGGCTCCCTTGCCAGTTCTGGACTACGTCGTCATCCACGAACTCGTTCATCTGGAAGAAAGAAACCATGGAAGATCTTTTTGGGATAAAGTCAAAATGCTGATGCCCGATCATAAAAAACAAAGAGATTGGTTAAAAAGAAGCGGCTATCTTTTGAAATTATGATGACGCAGGAAACTAATAGTAGCTGTTTAAAAGTTTCGCGCGCGATGGGTTGTATTGTGCGCAACCTCCTCGATGAAGGAACAACACTTCATTTTTTACTGCGTCTTTACACTAAGAAATTAAAGAGCATCATGGTAAGGATCCCCGCCAATATAGTAAAAAGGATGCTTTTAGTCAAAAGTGCGGTGACTATGGCAGCTATGCCCGCCAATAACCGCACGTTTCCAAAGGAAACAAAAAGCTTTTCCGATTGTATAAAAAGCTCCGGAAATATCAAAGCTGTCATTACAGCCGGAGGCACATACCGCAAACACCTCTGCATCCACGAGGGCATTTCCCAAATTCCTAAAAGGAAGATAAAAGACAATCTCGTCAAGTATGTCAAAATTCCCCCTAAAAGCAAGACCAGCCATACGTTCATAGCTATTTTTTCCTCCAATGTTCAGAAACGAATCCAGTAGTTATGCCGACCAAGGAAGCTGCAATTAAACCTAATCTATAGGGAAGTTTATAAAAAATCAAAGATGAAACCCCCGCAGCAACAGCAGCGGCAACGCTGGGACAATCCTTTAAAAAAGGGACTACGATGGCTATAAAGGTTAGGGGAAGGAAAAAATCCAATGGCCAACTTGGGGGGAGTACTTTACCCATAAAGATGCCGGCAGCGGTACTCATCTGCCAAGTAATCCACAGGATAAGGCCGGCGCCTAAAAAATACCAATGACTATAGCGGTGTTCTTCCTGTCTTTGATAATAATTTATAACTACTGCATAGGCTTCATCTGTCAAAAGATAAGCCAGCAATGCTTTCCATCTAAAGGGAAGGTCCTGCACATAGGGTGCAACTGAAGCACTGTAAAGCATATGACGCAAATTTACCACTGCCACCGTAAGCACGATCAAAGACGCCGGAACAGCTTCGGCAATTAATTTACTCGCCACAAACTGTGAAGAGCCTCCAAAAACAATGTAAGACATAGACTGAGCCTGAAGTTTAGTCAGACCTGCCTCTAAAGCTACAATGCCGTAGATTACGCCAAAGGGAATAACGGCAAGCAGTAAAGGAACTTCGTCGCGAATCCCCTCCAGGAAAGTATGTAAGGCACTTTTATGGTTCATCTTTTGTGGCACCCCTCTTGTAAAAATTAAAGCGCGATAAAAAGTTTCGCAGTAATAAACAGTAACCTTTATTTTAGCCGTCTCTTACTTTATTTTAGCCGTCTCTTAAAGGAAAATAAAGATCAAAAAAATCGCCTTTGCAAGTATCAAATAAGAGGCCTTTTCTTGCATTCAAAATAGCATATAAAGTCAAATCTTATATAATACAAAAAAATTATACAATATGATATAATGCAGTGCGATTTAGTAAAGCCAATTGCCTGTATCGGATATTTGCGTCCAGATAAAGTTACACCCGATTAGAAATCCACTTCGAAATAAAAAACAATGCTAAATAAATCGATTTTATGTCAGGTCTATAAAAGTAGGCAACAGCAAGAATCAAAGTTGTCTAATTGATGAGTTGTGTCATCAGTTTGTGGATTAGTGATATGGCAGATTTGTAAGATAATAAATTACTCAAATAAATATCTTCTAGTATTAAGGGGGAAAAGACTTTATGGAATGTCCGCTTTTAAAAACCTGCAATTTTTTCCGTGATAAGATGGAGAATATGCCAGCAACTGCCGGCATAATGAAGAAGCGCTATTGTCTTAAAGACAACTCAAAGTGTGCCAGATTTATGGTAGCAAGCACTTTGGGCAGGGAAAAAGTTCCTGCTGACTTGTTTCCAAACCAGCACGATAAAGCAGAGAATTTAATAAATAATAATGGCTAAAAACAAACCATACGAAATTTACTCTAGATTTTTAGGACAGCGTGTTATCCAATAAATCTTCTTTTATATGTTACGATGATTTTATATGTTACGATGATTTGCCGGCATTTTCCCAACCTGTCGTTCAATGTTTAGTTAGCAAGGGAGGGCTTTTTACACTGGAGTCGAAATTTTATAAGATCGCGTAAAATATTTGTAGGAGATTTTATAGTCGCCTGTTGACTAATCCGCTTACCTGTGGTAATTTTCCTAGTGCTGTCCGATGTGTAATTCTCGTGCGCCCGTAGCTCAGTGGACAGAGCGGCGGACTTCGGATCCGTTGGTCGCGGGTTCAAATCCTGCCGGGCGCGCCATGATTAAAAAACACAGGCATAACCTGCAATCTCGACACTTTTCGTTAAACTTGCAATTTAGGCAAAAAATGCATAATCCGTTGTCCATGAAAAAGCTGCTTTTACACTCCCTTGCCGCCAGCATGAGGCGAAAGGGAGTGTTTTTATGGTTGTAATACCTTTCAGGAAAGACGTTTCATGGCAAGAGACGGCAGATGAATTTATATACTTCAAGATGGCCGAAGGAAGGGCAGAACGCACCATCAGGACTACACATATTATCTGTCGCGCTTCTTCAAGCGCTATCCCGACGCTTTCGATCCTCAAAAGACTAGAAAGTGCGTACTCGAGTGCATGCCAGACCAAATGAAGCCGGCTACTTACAACCTGCACCTTGCTTACCTGCGCCATGCCCTTGCCCTTTCTTACCTGCGAAACGGCGGAGATACGCTTTCTTGGCAGCGCATCATGGGACATACGAACCTCACGATGACCAAGCGTTATGTAACTTATACCCTAGGCGACATAAAAGAACAGCACGCTATGGCCTCGCCGTTGAACAAGTTTGTGCCAGCGAGGAAGAGGGTGGAAAAGGTGGGGTGATTGGCTTGGCTTTAAACCATCTTGATTGTCTACGATTATATATGTATATGTAGGAGTGAAATTGTACTTAAAAACAAATAGCAAAGATTAGACCCATATTTACGCCCTATACTTTGAGAGTGTTTAACTCTTGGCGAGTTAAGTGGAAAAAACATGAAGCAGTTCTGTTTTCGAGGATTGGGAAAGAGCTATAATTCTTTTCTCTAATTTCTGTAGATCGGTTTTGATATAATTTTCATCAATCCCAGGTGGTGCATAAATTGAGAAAAGGACGTCTGATGTAGATAGCATAATACGGCTTTTGTAATCTGGGCCTCTCAAAATACTTGATATCGTGGCACTGCAATCACAAAGCATCATATCTCCACTTACGGTGCTCACTTCTTTCCCAGAGACGGATTGATAAACCTCAGCACCGGTAGCCACCTTCAATTGCAATGGCAGATGCAATTGGGCCAAATCATGGCCAGCAGTAAGGAGCATACTCTCTAACTCAGAAAAGAGCATTGCCTGCAATAAGCCGGATTCGGTATGCAGTGATTTTTTCCCTTGCAACACGGATTCCAGTTGGGCAAGTACGTGATAACTATATCCGAACCTCTTATAATAGGCTACATAGGCCTGAATCGGATTAAGCTTTTTTAGCTCTTTCCTATCCAGTTGGCCGTATTTTTTACGTAATCCTGCAATCACCTCTCTAACTTCCCTTTCCTCATACGGATGGGAAGAGGAGACTCCACACATAATTAAGAATCCCATCTTCACTCCAGGAAAAGAGGTTTCTATGCTTTCGCCAAATTTAAACAATGCCTAAAGACCCCTTCCTTATGAACGTAAAACTTATTGCGACTATTACTACCAATTCGTGCGGACAATTTGACCAGAAAGTATGGTTGAAGCCTTAAGGTGTTCGGATAGGTTGGAATACTGTCCATATCATAATTTCCGCTACATTGTCCGGATACGTCCGAAGGCTGGGGTTCATGTTAAACCAAACGAAGTTAGCCGCCTACAACCTGGGCCACGCTTACCTGCGCTCATCCTTTTTACAGCACTGACTTCACTCGTTAGAGATACAGGTCGGTACTAACGTACTTGAGTCCCGAGTCACAGACCAGAAAAACAAGAGTGCTTCCCTTTTCTTGACCCTCCAGGAGCCTTGCAGCCGCAGAAACGTGGGCCCCTGTGGAGAACCCCCCAAATATCCCCTCGTGCTGAGCCAACGCCCGGGCCCCCTCAATGGCCTCCTCGTCAGTTACCGTCAGGTATTCCGTAACCAGTGACGGATCGACGAAAGGGAGGTCTCGACTGTAACCTCCACCCTGGATCCTGTGATTCGGATTGGTCACTTCCCGCTTTGCAAGCCACGGGCAAGAAGTTGGCTCCAGAAGATAACAACGGATCTCGGGATTATGCTTCTTCAGAGCCTTCGAACACCCCGCAAAAGACCCGCCTGTCCCGACAAAATCGACGAAGCCATCGAGGCAACCTTCAGTCTGCTCCCAGATTTCCTCGCCGGTACCGTATTCATGGGCACGTATGTTTCCTTCCAGCCTGAACTGGTCGGCCCTAAAAGCACCGAGTTTCTGCACGATCTTCTGTGTACGCTCTTCCACCAGATCAAGGTCCTGTCCTGAAACCTGACCAGGCGGCGATCCCACCGCTTGGTCCACTAGGATTACTTCGGCTCCTAAGGCTCTCATCATCCGCGCCCTTTCCATGGAATTGCCCTTGGACATGACGGCTATAAAGGGGTAGCCCTTGACGGCGCAGACTATGGCCAACCCCGTGCCGGTGTTGCCACTAGTGAGCTCCACTACGGGTTGCCCTGGCTCAAGTTCACCGGATGACTCGGCCTCCTCGATCATTCTCAGGGCGATCCGGTCTTTTTTACTTGATCCGGGATTGAGGTTTTCTAGCTTAGCGAGAAGCGTCCCCTCGAGCTTCCATGCGGCCTTGAGACGGTCAAGCTGTACCATTGGGGTCTTTCCTATCGTCTTCAATACACTATCAAAGACCTTTTCCATCAGATATCTCTCCTCTGCATGTCGCGCACAGATTTTCTTTTTGCGCCAGACAACCTTAAAAATAACAATAAAAGAACCTGTTTCACAACACATCTCTCCAAGGTCACGAAATGCAACAAAATAAAGTAGTTACAGGCATTAAGTTCAAGCATATTCAAATACAGATGAGGTGAAAGAATTGTCATATAACTTCAAGCCTTACGACGTAAAACAATTATACCTTTTGCCCCCGACATGCGCGACTGGCTTCCTGCAGGACACTTGGTGTGGTTTATACAGGTTGGATTATAGCCTTAAGTTCGTATCCTGCAAATCGTGGAAGGATCAAAGACTACAAGCGCCTATGCGAAAATGTGTAACACGCTTAAGAAACGTGGAGGTCTACGTCAAAAAGATTATGCTAGGGTTCTTGCCACCGGAAGTTTTCCACACTATTTGAAATAAAGCCTCGTTGAACTTGACTTATAAAATACGTGCATGGTAATATAATTTTCGCGACATGAAAAGCCAGCCACATTGGCGAGAAGGCACATAAAGAGGGCTGGTTTTCAAATTTCAAGCGCCGATGACGGGTTTCGGATCAGTTGGTCGCGGATTCATATTCTGTCTGGCGTATTATTTATCACGAGGTTGTATGTGGGCCGTTAGCTCAACTGGAAGAGCACGGGACTCTTAATCCCGGGGTTACAGGTTCGATCCCTGTACGGCCCACCATTTGCATTGACCTTGGGCGAGAGTGGTGGAATGGCAGACACGCGGGACTTAGGATCCCGTGGCTTCGTCCGTGTGGGTTCAAATCCCACCTCTCGCACCATTAAAATATTAGGTGCGACCTCGGTGTTAAAATACACACCGAGGCTTTTTCATGTTGAAGAAAGGAGTTTGGTGACGATGAGGTCCGAGCTTATATCTCAGGAGAAAAATATCGTTAAGATAAAAGTAGAAGTTGAGCCCGAAAGGTTCGAGGAAACCGTCAAGGATGTTATTAAGGAAATAAGTCAAAAAGCCAACATAAAGGGATTTAGAAAAGGAAGAGTGCCGCGCAATGTCATCGAACTCTATTTTGGCAGAGAAAGTATTTATCGCGAGGCTTTAGAAAATCTAATACCCGAAGTGGTGACACAAATTAAAGAGGAATATGGGTTGGAACTAATAGCCGAGCCTAGGGTTAAATTGGAAGGCGAAGTAAAGGAAGGTTCGCCGGTCCTTTTAGAGATAGAATACGAAGTCGCGCCCGAGATTGAACTGCCAGACTTGAGTCAGATAGAAGTTCCAAAACTAAAGCCCATCGTCACCGATGAGATGGTAGAGCAGGTCATAAAGGATCTGCGCGAACGAAATGCCGAGCACGTGGACGTTGAAGAAGAAAGACCTATTGAGGAGAATGACATCGTTGTCGTAAACGCCACTGCTCAAGTAGAACGCGAAGAAGGCGATGACATCGAGAAGTTTGATTTTGAAGGCAAAGAGGTGGAAGACACCATCGATTTAACGGCCGATTATTTAGACGAGAACGTAAAAAAGGATTTAGTGGGACAAAGCGCAGGAAGCACCATAACGACAACAATAACTCATCCAGATGATGGCAGTAAGCTGGCCGGCAAGCGCATTACATATACTATGGAAGTAAAGGGAATAAAGAAAAAAATCCTTCCCGAACTTGACGAGGAATTTTTAAAAAAGGTCGGAGCAGATGGCAAAGATTTAGATGAATTCAAAACACACATCAAAGAACAGCTACAAGATGTTCTCGAAAACAGAGCAAAAAACGAAGCGATAAATTTAGCCTTACAGCAAATAGTGAATCAAACAAAGATAGATGTGCCCGAAAGACTGGTAGATAGAGAATTTCAAAGCTTGCTATACGAAGAGGAGCAAAGGATTAAGCAAGCCTATAATATAACCTTGGAGGAGTACGTGAAACAATCTGGTATTGATTTCGAAGAATATAAGAAAAAAGTACGAGATCAGGCTTTCAGGAGAGTCTTAAATTCCCTGGTACTTGAGGAGCTTACAAAGCGCTTTGAGATTAAGGTGGACCCGGGGGACATCAGGTCTCATGTAGAAAGGATGGCAACCGCCTATAACTTAAGCGCTGAAGAATTGTCCTCTTTTATCGTGTCTGACCAAGATAGATTATATAAGCTGAGTTATGATATCATGACCGAAAAGACCTTGGATAAAATCCTAGATTTTGTAAATGTGAGGGAACTTGAAAAGGAAGAATATGAAAAAGCCCTGAAGGACTTGTTAGAAAAGATGAAGGCTGCATCGGCCGAACAAGAAGAAACAGAAGAAAGCGAACAAGATTCGGGCAATGAAGCAAGAGGAGGTAATGAGGATGTTAGTACCGATAGTGATAGAACAGACGGGTAGAGGCGAGCGGGCTTATGACATATACAGCAGATTACTGAAGGATAGAATTATCTTTCTTGGAGAGGTCATAGAAGAACATCTCGCCAACTTAGTCGTGGCCCAAATGCTGTTTCTAGAAAGCGAAGATCCCGAAAAGGATATCAACCTTTACATAAACAGCCCTGGAGGCTCTGTGACGGCAGGGCTAGGAATATACGACACGATGCAATACATAAAGTGTCCTGTGTCAACTATATGTGTAGGTCAGGCAGCAAGCATGGCTGCCGTACTCTTGGCCGCAGGAACTGAGGGCAAGAGAATAGCTCTCCCTAACTCGAGGATAATGCTTCATCAACCATTAGGGGGAGTGCAGGGACAAGCAACTGATATAGAGATACACGCCAGGGAAATAAAAAATATACGAGACAGGCTCAATCAGATCATTGCAAAGCACACAAATCAAGACATCGAAAAAGTAGCCCGCGACACTGATAGAGACTTTTTCATGTCTGCAGAAGAAGCCCTATCCTATGGAATAGTTGACAAAGTCATAGAAAAACGATAGGTTGTTGATGCAAACTCCTTTATAAACAAGCGAGGGGGCAATGCACGAGCTCTCTCGCTTGTTTATAAAGACTTCTGAGATTAGGCTATAATATGATTGGTTATTCTTCGCAGCCGGTCAAAATATTTCTACGGGACCTCAAGGAGGAAGGAAAAAGGAAATGCCAAAGGGTAGTGACAAAGATCCTAAAAGGAAGGGGCTTCGATGTTCCTTCTGTGGAAAAGATCAGGATGAGGTTGGAAAGATCATAACAGGACCAGGTGTTTGCATTTGCAATGAATGCATTCATTTATGCAATATTATCTTAAATGAAGAAAGAGGAATTTTACACACTATAGATTGCCGTGAGAGAGATGTTTCCAAGACTTTCGTATTGCCAAAACCCGCCGAGATAAAAGCTTATTTGGACCAACATGTCATAGGACAAGAATACGCCAAAAAAGTCATCTCGGTTGCAGTGCATAATCACTATAAACGTATTGTCAAGCACAAAAAAAGCGAAAGCGACGTGGAGGTTCAAAAAAGCAACATTCTCCTGTTGGGGCCAACGGGATGCGGTAAGACTTTATTGGCCCAGACATTGGCTGAAATATTAAATGTACCCTTCGCCATTGCCGATGCTACAACCCTGACTGAAGCGGGTTACGTGGGCGAGGACGTTGAAAACATCTTGGTTAGATTACTGCAAAATTGTGATTACGACGTGGCTTTAGCGGAAAAAGGAATAGTCTACATAGACGAGATCGATAAAATAGCCCGCAAGAGCTATTCGCCCTCGATCACGCGAGACGTATCGGGCGAGGGTGTACAGCAAGGTCTTCTTCGTCTGCTTGAAGGGACTATTTCCAGCGTTCCTCCTAAGGGAGGAAGGAAGCACCCTTACCAAGATTTCATCCAGGTCGATACGTCAAACATCCTCTTCATTTGTGGCGGGGCTTTTGGAGGCATAGAAAACATCATAGCAAGAAGAATCAACAAAAGAGTCATCGGATTTGGCGGCGATATAATAGGCACTAAACAAAAAGCATCGTGGGATATATTAAGGGAAGTGCAGCCCGAGGATCTAATGACGTACGGATTTATCCCGGAATTTATTGGCAGGCTTCCGGTAATTGTTCCGCTGGAAGGTCTTGATGAAGATGCATTGGTGCACATAATAAGAGAGCCTAAAAACTCCTTACTGAAACAGTACAAAGAACTTTTCAGCTACGAGGGAGTGGAATTGGAATTTACGGAAAAAGCTTTGCGGGCCATCGCTCGCCAGGCTCAGAAAAGAAATACTGGTGCAAGAGGTTTAAGGTCGATCATGGAAAAGGTAATGCTCGACATAATGTACGAGTTGCCCAATATATCGAACGAAGTTGCAAAGGTGAGGATCACCGAAAAGTGCGTTTTGGAAGGAGCATCTCCAGTATACATATCGAGAGATGAAGAAGTAGCCTAACGCTGCGTAAGGCATAAAACTTAAGATATAAGGAGAGACCATTGCAAAATGCGGGCTGACGATATGCTTATTCCAAAGGAGTACGAACCTAAAGAGATAGAGCAAAAGTGGTATGAATGGTGGCTAAAAAGAGGGCTTTTTC
>Ga0209608_1001282_pt1 | contig 21104 bp, 13 predicted proteins | sample AD_UKC130_MetaG_FD_184428 | JGI IMG/M metagenome (GOLD analysis project Ga0209608, IMG submission 184428) | Active sludge microbial communities of municipal wastewater-treating anaerobic digesters from Canada - AD_UKC130_MetaG (SPAdes) (version 2) | ecosystem: Engineered > Bioreactor > Anaerobic... | reverse complement strand
CTGACCCCGTGGAACGTAAGAGGACATACAGGCGTTTTCCAGCCAGCGAGTCCCTATTCGGGCATCCTATCATCATTCTCTGAGCACAACCAGAGTTGACTCTCTCGAAATAAGAAGAATACCGTGGATTATCAAGTGATACTGCTGGATTTGTGCGCGCAGCTTGCTTCTGCTTGTTGGCGGCTCTTACACATTTGCAAAGGCATTTGGTGTTACCAGGTTGTACGGGCCGGAAGACGAAGCCCAAGGGAAGTGTTGAAGGCAAGGTCACGTTTAACGGGCACCCTTATACGGAGGCCTCGGTCGTCTTTTTCAATCAGGAAACAGGCCAAGGAAGTTCGGCGAATATCCAACCTGATGGTTCCTTCAGACTTCCCGAAAGGATCGAGGTCGGCACCTACATCGTGTATCTGGCGCCGAAGATGGAAGAGGACCCCGCGGCGGAACCGAAGCCAGTCTCCATTGATAAGACGGTGCCGGAAAAGTACTGGAGCGAATCAACGAGCGACATCCGGGTTGAGGTAAAGACGGGCAGCAATCAGTTCAATATTGACTTGAAGCCCTAGTATAGCGGCTCGGCCTCGGCCGGGACATCGGTTTCTGTTTGCACCCGCCCGCATCCATCGTGAAGGCATGTTTCCTTCCTGAGCGATGAATGGGGGCGGGGTTTCTCATTATTAGGGTCAGAGAATTCGGGCACAGGGAAAACCCCTAAAAGGCGGTTAGAGTCCACCTTTTCGCAAAATCTTGCCGACAAATGTCGTTTTACTCCTTTCCGGAAAGCTCTCGCCGACACGTCTGGCGATCCAAGAAGCTTTTAAATTTCCTTTATCAGCTCTGACGTCTTCCCTTTGCACGCTTGCGATGAAGAGCCGGACCCTGTATCCCACACCTGTCGGCTACCAAAATCGGCGGGGTGACCATGATGTCTTTTTTCACCACCTTAGGCACGCAGAGGTGCCGAAACTCGTCAACGGGATATAACCTAATGGCGCCTTCCCGCCGGTATTGGGTGTTTCCCGGGCAGCCGAGAGCCTTTCGTGCTAGCCCACGAAGCCGCTCGTTTTGCCCCCAAGCGCTAGGTGTCGTACTGCTTTGAGAGTGGGACCTCGACAAATAGGATTGCGATGAGGTGTATGGCATTCCATTTGCACACGGGGAGGAATCGAGCAAAATGATCATCCAAACTGTCGACAGAGGGCCCCCGCGGTGGGTGCGTTTATGCACGACCTGATGGAACTTGTGACCTTCATTGTTGATCATACGCCTGCCCTTTGGCAGGCAGCCGACTTCATCATTCCCGAAAACGCCCTTCAAGGCTACTGGGTCAGTGCGAGGAGTCGTTTCGAACGTTGGGCCTCGACGCTAAAGGAACTCACGTCTCGCTCATTGACAGCCTCTCGGGAATATCGTTTTCGGAACCAATTGGCTGGCATTCTGGAAGAGATCCTCACGAATGAAATTCTCACGCGGGTGTGGACGGCTGCTCTTTCCCTTTATGATCAACAGCGGAAGGTCGATTGGGCAGGGCCGATCGGTCAAAGTGCTTTTCTCGCTCAGCTAGAACTGCGTGTCCGTTCGCTGGGGATTTTAAGCGATGGCCATTTCCTCCCGGGGGAGGATATCCAGAAACTCCTGCAACTCTGTGAACGGAATGACCGTTGGTGTGACCTCCTTCTCAGTCGCCTCAGTGAATTCGGTGATGTCTCGGCGTACGCCGTTGACCCACAACGATGGCAGGAGTTCAGCGCGGACTTTAAGGCCATTCCTACGGAAAAGCAACGCAACCAAGCCTGGCAATTGATGCGGACATCGCTCTTGGCCGCATATGCCGTGCCCATGTTCCGGTATCACATGCAATTGTCGCAGACAGTCCTTGTGGCGGGATACATTTTGGATTGCTTCCCTCAAGACGTCCTTGAGATATGTCAGGATTTGAACTTCTACCGTGAGTCTCGTTTTGTGGCCCGATGCCGTCGCGCCCAGGAGTTGCTGGCAGAAGTGAACGTCTGACTGGGCCACAACGTTTTCGAGCCTGACACCGCAAATGGCCATCCCTGCTCCTATTCAGAAACACCGCCATCAGTGATCATTGGGGGTTACCCTGGTGAGCGAGTTATTGTTGGTGGTAGGTCGAGGGATCGAAACACGTGGTGGAAGCGCGATCAAGCCTCATAATTGGTCGCCATTGTGCGGAGGACCTGGGTTGTTATGAAAGAGCCGAAAACCTAGACTCCCGTCGCTGCGCAACCATATTCATACAGGGGTACGTTCGGAAGCAGCGGCCGTTTGAATCAAAGAGACCCGCCGGTCGTAGGCGGCCAAGATGAAATCACGACGAATGAGGCTAATTGTCTGCTGCCCCGCATGCGACATAACGACGGGCAGTTCTTCGAGGTGTTTTTCGGCCATAATTTGGAGCACCGTGTGAAGGTCATCGTCAGGGGTGACAATGGGCACCGGCACCGCGAGGTCGATCGCCCGCACCAGGTTGCCTGCTCCATCGCCCACGAGCGCCGCGCGAAGATCACTCAATGAAAAGACCCCCACAAGCTTGTTGTCCCGATCGACGACAGGAAACGTCGTTTGATGCGCGTCGGCCACAGTACGAAGGATCTGCGGCAACGGTGTGTCTTCTCGCAGGACGATCGGTTGTGTGCTGAAAGGGCAGACGTCACGCACGTGCATCTCTTTGAACACGTCAACGACAAAGTCCCCTAAATGGGCCGGGCTATCGATGAAGGCTGTGACTTGCTCCCGGCAAAGGGAAACGTTTCCGGGAAGAGAGACCATTTCCACAGCACCCACCAGCATCATTGGCACGAGCAAATCGTGGGAACCCGTGAGCTCCGAAACCATAATCAGGGCTGCTAAAGGAACTTTGAATGTGCCTGCCAGGACACCGCCCATTCCCACAAGTGCCGTGGCTGAAACAGGTGGGGCTGAAGCCGGAAACAGCGCTTGACAAGCCATTCCAAAGGCCGCCCCTGTCATTGTCCCTATAAAAAGGGCAGGAGCGAACAAACCGCCACTTCCTCCCGACCCCACGGTAAGAGTCGTTGCCACCATCTTCAGAACGACAAGGCTGATTGCCAAACGAAGGGATATGTCGGGGCTTGCGAGGATGGCCTTCTGGATCCATCCGTAACCACCTGCCATGACGTGAGGATAGCCCACAAGGACGATGATACCCAAGCCGAGACCTCCCAGGGCGGGTCGCAGCCACTGCGGCAAGCGAGCGAGCCGGAAGATACGGTCTCGACCAAAGTAAAACATGTTAACAAATATGTAGGAAACTGCCGCACAAAGAAAAGCAAGCACCAGATAGAATGGCAATTCATGGGCGCCGTGAAAGGCGCACGGCAAGGCCCCGGTCTGGGGGTCAGGGGCGGTTGGTAAGACGAATAAGACGGTCTGTCCCAGAAACGAAGTAAAAATAGTGTAAGCCACGACGGAAGCCACGAATGCTGGTGCCACGGCGGAAAACTCAATGGCCGTCCCGGAATAAAGAACTTCCACCGAGAACATCGCTCCACCTAGCGGCGTGCGAAAGACTGCCCCTAATCCGCCGGCTGCCCCCGCCAGCATCAGAATACGTCGATCCCAGTCTCCTAACTTTAGGTACTGAGCTAGTGATGAACCGATACCGGCGCCGATCTGTGTCATCGGACCTTCGCGACCAGCAGAACCGCCCGTCCCTATTGTCACGATGCTCGTAATCATTTTGATCAACGGTACCCTAGGTCCGATGACCCCTTTCAGTCGGTGAAATGCCCGAATCATGGCATCCGTGCCATGGCCCTCTGACGCAGGCTCCAGAAAATAAACGATCACACCGCATAGCAAACCCCCAAGCGTGGGGACCAACAGTACTGCCCACCATTGCCGGGGAAGCTGAAAGCGGGCGATGGGATCCGCCGTGTGTTCCGGAGGTGGAACATAGTCCATGATTCTGCCTAAGGCACTATGCTCAACAAGCTCAAGAGCGAGCGTAAAAAGCACAGCCGCCGCGCCGGCGCCCACGCCAACAAGCACACTATAACCCAGCAGTCGTACCGACCTGCCCCAAACCACCATGTGACGGGAAAAACCGTTCAAGGCGCGCCGAAGTCTTTGACCCATCATCACCAACCGACCAAAGCGATGTTTTGTCCCGCCTCCGTCCTCCTCACCGTTTGGCGAAGACGGAAACCGAACGGCATTCGAAACGTTGGTTGGACACATGGTGTGCAAGTCACAAAGCTGTTTATTAGACGTGGATGGTATTCTTAGGATGTGATGGAAACGTACTTACAAGATTGATTACTTTATTTCCTCGACCTGTACTTTTTCCTCGCTGGGGCATGCTAGCTCCGAGAAAAACAAAGTATATACCACCAACGCCGTGACGCCGCAAACCAAAAGGCTGTCGGCAATGTTGAAGTTCGGCCAGGGCCAACGACCGATCATTACTAGGATCCAATCCCGGACGGCATAAACGGGGTCACCCACCTGGTGGAGCCCATCGGCCTCATGCCATCTTAGGCCATGAAGACCAAGACGGTCGTAGAGGTTTCCGAAAATCCCGGCGGTAATGGCCGCAAGGCTCGTCGTCATCCACCAACTATGGCCGGCACCACCACGGAAAAACCACACGACAATCCCCACGGCGAACACCACAGAGAGGGCGGCAAACCAACGCGTCATGCCTTGACCCATCCCAAAGAGCGCCCCCTCATTAAGGCTTGTTTGAAAGCCGAAAACATCGGGAATCACCCACCAGACGGGTTTCTCGCCGGGCATTCCCAGACGATTAAAGATCCACGCCTTTGTCGTAAGGTCTGCCGCCACGCCCATCACCGTGATAAAGAAAAAAACGCAGATGCGGGCGATTGGTGCTCGCTTGACCACTGATCATTCCTTTCTAACGCTTCCCCAAATCCTTATCCTCGCGGCTGGACCTCAACACAACGATCTCTTGATGGTTCTAAAAAAGCACCAAGAAAATGTAAAGGGGATTTCCTGGCAAAATGGAACATTCCCTAAGCAACATTGGGACAATCGCACCAGCGCTTCCCAAAAGTGCCCGCGCAGACGCTGCCAGGCCGGGAACCACCAAAGGCCCGCGTCGGTTATCCCACTTGTTTGTCCTTCGGCCGCAACAAAAGGAAGTTTCGACCCTGTAACTGCACACGGTCGATCATGTCAAAGCAGCGGGCAAGTGAGATCGGACGATCGTCGAAGTTATTGGTTCCCAAGGTAAATTTGGCCCCTAGCTCCCGCGCCAGGCGGATAAACTTCTCGGGAGGATACTTGCCCGCATTGATCTCGAGGGCGATACCCCGTTTGACAGCCGTCTCAATGAGTAGCCGCATCCGTTCCTCGGTCCAAAGCTTGTCATAAAGATGTTCGATGGGTTTGGGCAGCCAGGTCGGATTGGCGAGGATGGTAATCGGCTCCGAGAGGACCCGCAGATTGTGCTTCATGTACCGTTCCATCCACGCCTCGGGATCGTCGATGGTATATTGATCCGTCTGCCACAATTTGACCGGTGGACTGTTGTCATCCGGCATGGGCATGATCATGGTATCGGCAAGCACGTAATCGAGCTGATCGAGAAGTTTAGGATCGATCACCTCCGCCCAATCACGGTCGTTGACCTGGATCCCCACGAATACGGGGCGTCCTGCCACACTCTCCAAGAAAGCCGCAAGTTTTTCATTATTGTCCAGGGGCCAACCGCGCCCGTGGTTTTCCAGCACCCCAGCATTGATGCCGGTGACGGCCTGTCGCTCGATGGCCTTCTCCACGGTCATCCCGCCCCGGAGGTGGATATGGAAATCGGTAGCCGGAATGGCCGACATGGACAGGCGGTCAATGAGGCCCTCCGTTATGCCGTAGGGTGAGACATCCGGTCGGGGGTCCGCAAAGGGGTCTGCTTGATCCGGCAAGGGGCGGATACGAATGTTACGAAAGTGAATGCGACTATTGGGATCGTGGGCTTGCAGGGCAATCGTGCCGCGGGAAAGCCGTCGCCCCACACGATTTTTCATCCGAGGCGGGGATTCTGGTTCGACATAGTCCACCATCAAGAACTCATTGACCCAGACACGAATCCGCTTGCCGATTACCAGGATCCGCATCTGGAACCACTGATCATCCGGCAAAAAGGCCTTAAAAACGTCTTGGACCGCAAACAGTCCCCCCGTGCGGCGAAATTCCGGATTGTCGCCCACCATGGGATAAGAATTATTGATCTGAACCTCATAACCGGCGCTTGGGGAACCGGTCTCTTGATACTGCGTGTGAATAAAAACGCCGGAATTGGCCCCGGGCTTGGTCAGGACTTCAAGCGTGAGATCGAAATTGCGGAAGTTGTGGTCGCACACGGGGCCTTCGTAAAACAGGTGGCTCCGTGGGCCGTCGGCCACAAGACAGCCTCCTTCCACCCGCCAACTGTCTTTGTTTTCCGATGCCCGCCATCCTTCCATCGAGCGACCATCGAACAAGCTGACCGAATCTTCGGCGCAGGCCGTGACTCTGCCACAGCCGACGAATCCGAAGGCAGCCAGTTGGGCCGTGATCGCCAGAAACCCCCGTCGTGAATGCCGCAACGCCTCGTGATTTGCAGCTCGTTCGTTATGCCGTTTCACAGGATGGTTCCTTTATATGCTGGTGGGGTAAGACGAAAATATCTATCCGAGCTGTGCCCGGCCTATATGAACGACAAACAATCTTTCTCACTTCATCAAGATGACATACAAGCAATCCCGTGGCATTTCCAGAGTCAGACCATCTCCTTGCCGTTGCAAAGGAAGGTCCTGACGGGGATAACCGTCCACATCGAGCACCACAGCCCGCCCTAATCCGGAATTCTTGACGGTCATCTTAATTCGGTTTTCTGCCAATCGCCACGGTGGCCGACCGGTATCGACGATCTGTTTGCCGCGGAGCTTTTGGCCGCCCGATTCAAACTCTGCGTCGCGCTCCGTCCAGCCCGTCATTCGTGCCGTAGTACCTACTTGGACAAGGACCTTTTCGGAATCACGCAAGGGACGGTTGTCCATCGTCACCACCATGATCGTGGCGTAATCGTTTTCCGACACGATTGTCATGTCATCAAACGAGAAGCGACTACCTCCCTGTTTCAGGAAACCCGTGCAACCCTGGCACTTGGGAGTGTTAACGGTGCACACGCCGTTGCGAAAATCGAGCGAGATTTCGCCCGTCATACTCCGCACGATTCCCTTTTTGCGATCAATAAACTTGGATAGATCCAACATTCGGCTATTTTTTTCATCGCCTTCGAATTTGACATGGACTGGTCCGACAAAGAATGCCAGGCGATCGACTTCCTGTCTGATCGGTGACTGGGGCGCGAAATCCCCGGGGTCGCGGTTGGGATCGAATTTGCCAGCTTCTGCTATGATGGGCACGCGCCTTTCCCACATTCCCTGAAGGCTCCGCTCTTCATAGACGGCGGGCTGCTCCGCAGCTCGAATGTAGCTCAAGCGGTAGGCCAGCGCTGCCGCAGGAAACATTCCCGCTTGAGTCGGTACCGAACCTTCCCATTTCTTAAGCGAGTTCAGTCCCCCGACCTTCCACCACGGCCAGACGGGATCGGCCGTCCAGAATTCATCCCCATAGCTAAACCAGTAAAAGGCATCGACCCCCGTCAAAGACATATACACGGCAGCCAGGAACGGCCCCTCTGTCTGATAAAGGGCCGGATGGACCCAGGCCACTTCGGTCAGGATCATCGGCTGGCCGACAGTCTGTTTGACGGCGCCCGGAAATTCCTCCGGATTGAGTAAACACGATTGGCTGATGTAATAATGGTTGGGATCGATTCGCCAGCCGTTCATGGGCCCCACATGAATGACGCCGGTGTAGCGGTTCAAGGCCGCCACGTCCATGGCCGTGTAGGTCCAGCGCTCACAGTCTTCAAGGAGCACAGGGTCGGCCGTCCGCCAATTTGTTGCGTTGAGAAGTTGCTTGCAGCCCAGCGTCTCGCGATAGAATTTGGCCATGTCCGCGTAAAACTGATGTTGAAGTCGGCTCATGAACTCGAGTTGATCGGCAAGGCGCTTGGCCCAGGCAGCGTTGGGCTTTGGGGCCTGCGATGTCATCCGCCAAATGATTTCCATGCCGACTTCGCCTGAGGCAAAATCGTCTTGTTTGTGACGGGCATCCCCCCAAGCGTCTTGGGCCTTTTCCAGCGAACCGTATTTCTCGACAAGGAATCGGCCGAACAGTCGCCGCAGTTTTCCGGCGAACGGCTCACGGATATTCTGTGATGTCCAGAAGAGGATACTGTCCTCATTCTGCACCTGGATAATAGCGACCGTAGGGTCTTGAGAAAGGGGAATGCCCGTGTAAGGGTTGGGGCGTGTGTATAACTCTTTCACCCAAGTCTTGTAGGCATCTTGAAGTTTTTCCTCAAAGAAAATCAAGCCCTCTGGACCGGACTGCCCTGTGTAACTGTCCAGTCCCCAACTGGCCGGGATTTTGCTGGTGTGAGACCAATAGGGAGAAATCGTGACATAGATTCCGTGGTTTTTGCACTCGGCAACGTATCGCTGAATTTGATCGATGACTTTTTCGTCCACATCGGTGAGTTTGGCCCCTTCCTTCTCCACGCAGAGTTGGGCGTGCACGCGGACCATGTTTACCCCCAATTTCGCTAGCCACCGCAAGTGACGACGCATTACATCGGGTTCCATGCGCCAGCCATAATCCACGACCGCCCAGAAGCGAATCGGTTGGCCGTCTCCGCGGAGAAAACTCATTCCGTCTTCAGAAAGCCGGATGAATCCCTTTTCTCCAGCCGTTTGTTCGTTCAAAGAGCGAAGATCGAGGAGCGCCCCCGCGCGGATTGGATCCACACTCGGTTCAAAGGGCCAGGTTCCAATCTCTGTAACGACATCGGCTCGAGTCTCCGCCGTACCGGGACGTGCCAGGCCGCTCGGTGAAAATGGTTCATTCGTGAGCACAAAGGCATCTAAGCCCCCATGATTTTGAAGTTCACTGTGGAAGCGAAACGCCAGCGTGTGGTCTCCGCGAGATAACGTCAACCTTCCCGCATTAACCCAACCAATAAAACGGAGGTCAATTTTGTTGTCCGCCGCAATGTTAACAACTTGCGTGGCCGCAGAGAGGTCCAACTCTCGCCACGGCGAACCATCGACGCTCAAAGAAACGCGACTTCTCACAGGATTGATGCGGAGCCAGAGGACGTAATCGCCGCCATCCTTCAGGCTCACCGAATACTCCACCGTTCCCTCTTTTTCTTCGGAAAAATTGCTAATCCAATCCCCGCCCGAGAGATGTTCCTTTTTGACCTGATCGTACCACCAGGGGTGCCGATTCATCTTGTGGCTGGCAGGGTTTTCACCCTCCTGCCAGATGGTTTCACCCCAGGTCGGCGAAGAAATCCAGCAAGTAACCAGCGTGATTAGGATAGTCAGGAAATACTTCATGATTTGCCGCCTCATTCCGCAATCATGCATTGCAAGGACTACCGTAGATTCACGCGGATCTTCCCTACGGCGTTATCTGATGTGTGAACGTTCGGTGCTGCCCAGCTCAAAGGTTCTCCGTAAAGTTGAGCAAGGCTGAGAACATTCGCTTTTCCGGGGATACCTTAATTCAATCTGGGCCATTGTAAAGAACTTGAGGACCTCAAGGAAGTACACCGCGGACCGCACGGCTGAACCGCACAGTTGACCGCCCAAAAAAGCCCCGTTACGCTGGTTGCATCTAGGGGCTTTGGAAAGCCATCACCAGGTGACCACAACGCACGAACGACGTTAAAGTTCATGCTGTCTGATTCGAGGAGCTGAGAAATGGGCGAGGCGCGGATCGTCTCCTTTATCAACTACAAAGGCGGAGTGGGCAAGACGACCACGACTTATCACATCGGGTGTAGTTTAGCCGAGCATCATGGTCATCGCGTGTTGCTGGTCGATATTGATCCTCAGTCGAATCTTTCGCTGCTTTGTATGAGCTATGACCGGTACAATCAATTTCGGACCCAACAGGGCACAATTCGCGATCTTTATCGTCGATTTCGGCAGGAGAGCCGCCTGGGTACACGGGATTTCATCGTCCGCGAGCCGATTCAGTTGAACAACGGTCCGCTGAGGAATCTCGACCTGCTCCCGTGTGATCTGGATATGCTGGGCGAAGATATTGGGGGAATACTGCCGACTGTTTCTGCCGCGCGGACGGGGAACGCATTTCAGGTCTTGGAACAGGTGGCGGAGCGCGTGTTGCGAGAATGGGACTTTTTGCGTCTGGCACTTGATGAAGTCCGCAGCGAGTATGACGATATCCTCATCGATTGCCCGCCCAATCTCTATTTGATGACCCAGAATGCCCTGGCCGCCTCTGACTGGTATGTCATTACCGTGGTTCCGGAACACCTTTCGTCGGTTGGGGTGCCCATCCTCATTCGTAAGATACGAGATATCCGCGAGCGGATTCGGCGAGTGGCGGCCATCCTTGGGAGAGAGGTTTCGTTTGCCCGGTTTGCCGGTATTATTGCTGTTAAAATGCGTCGGGCAGGCCAGCATCAGGACGTGCTCAACCGGCTGCGTGAGGATCTATCGAGTTATATTGGCGAGGGTAGTTTGGCTGATCCAGTTTTCGCTACAGCCACCACAGAATTGATCGGCTACAGCGAGGCAGCGGAGCAGAATCTCCCCGTGTGGCATGCGCGGGGAAACAATCCAGCCATGGCGGCGGAACGGCGGGAATACGAAGCCATTACCGAAGAATACCTGAGACGCTGTCATAGCGGTGAGCTATGAGACAGTGGCAATGAAATAAAAGGACGCCCTTTTCCAGGGCGCTTCGTAGGAGTGTTTCCCAATGTCAATGTGAAAGGATGGATTATGGCCAAAAGGCAGTCAGCTTCGACGTTAGAGGTGCTTGAAGAGCTTAGTGGCGTTTTTAACTTGTTACCGACTGAGGAGTTCCGGAACGAAGTCACTACATCGGTGCAGCAGATTATAGGGTTTTTGCAGGATTTGCGTGTTGCGATTGAAAAGATCCCCACCCGGGAACAGATGATAGATAGGCGTATTCCTGAGTCACTTGATCGCGTCAGGGATTTCTTGAAGCCCTTCGAGTCGGCCGGCAGAGCCAGATCGTCGCGTCAAGCGCAGCGGAGTGTCAAAAAAGTAGTCGATCTCGAGGAGTTCAAAGACCATCTGATGACCCTTCCCATTGGGCAGATTGAAGGCGCACTGCGGGATTCAGGATTGACATTGGAGCAACTGAAAGAGGTGTTAACGCGTCTCGGGGGTTCTAGTCGTGGTGCTAGGAGTAAAGAGCAGGTTATCCAGCGGATCGTGGATGAGATTCGTACTCGGCGGGAACTGAGTGGCTTACGGGACGGGGCCACCCCTTAAAACCAGTAAGATCAATACCTGTTTGACCAGGGAAATATGCAATCACGGTGGGGACATCGCACCATTGCGTGTCCCCACCGTATCTGATTTTTACGGAGCTAAAAGCTGGTTGCCGGCGTCACTCGATGAGTTCTGGGGCGAATTCACGGCGTAGTACGGCGAGGGCCTGCCGTCCCGTATCGCCGCTTACCACGACATTCAGGCGAACTTCGCTGGTACTGATCATTTCCACATTGATTTGGGCAGCAGCGAGGGCCTGGAAGGTGCGACCGGCCACACTAATGTGGCTCTTAAGCCCGGTACCGAGGATCGACAGTTTGGCAACACTCGGGCGACCCGTGGGTGGTGCGGCCCCAATCTCTTCGGCAAAGGCCTGGCACGCTGTCATGGCCTCCTCGTACGACCCTTGTGGTACCGTGAAGCTCATCATGGCTTTATCTTCTCGCCCCACGCTTTGCACGATCATATCGACGACGATGTTCCTATCCGCCACCTGGCGAAACAGCTTGGCAGCAAGGCCGGGGCGATCGGGAATCTCGCTAAGCGTGACACATCCCTGGGTTTCGTCCAAACAAATCGACTCGATGACAAGGTCTTCCATACCGTGAAGGCGACCGATAATCCGTTCGCGGTCGTTGGCGACGACCTCCGGGCGGCTTTCCTCGGCCACACTCGGCGGTTCCTTGTGCAGCTCAAAGGCTTGGTGGACCGTGCGTAAAGCCTCCACGGCCTGATCCCGTTGCACCAGCACGGAAATCTTGATCTCACTGGTCGTGATCATGAGGATATTGATTCCCTTATCGGCCAAGGCCCGGAACATCCGTTGGGCCACGCCCGGTTGTTTGGCCATTCCCAAACCAACCACCGAGACCTTGGCAACATTTTCATCATAGGTCACACCCTCGGCGCCGATTTCGCGAGCTGTCTCTTCCACAACCCGCAAGGCGGCGGGAAGCTCCTCCTGAAACACCGTGAAGGAGATATCCGCCCGACCGCCTGCCGCCACGTTTTGCACGATCATGTCCATGGGAATATTCCGGGCAGCCAAACGCGAGAAAATAACGGCTGCATTGCCGGGTTTATCGGGCACACCACGAACGGTGATGCGTGCTTCCTTAAGGATCGCGGCCGCCCCGCACACAGGAACGTCCCGCGATTCTGGCGTCCACGAAATGATGGTTCCCGGCAAGTCGCTGAAACTACTCCGTACGTGGACGGGCACTGAGAACCGCTTGGCAAACTCGATGGAGCGATTGTGCATCACCCCGGCCCCCGCCGTCGCCAATTCGAGCATCTCGTCATAACTGATGCGGCTCATTCGGCGGGCTTCTGGGACCAGTCGGGGATCGGTCGTATAGACGCCATCGACATCCGTGTAAATCTCGCAGGTTTCCGCCCGTAACGCCGCAGCTAGGGCAACCGCCGTGGTGTCGCTTCCCCCACGTCCCAGGGTCGTAATATCGGCGGTGTCGGTGATCCCTTGGAATCCTGCCGCAATAACAATATTGCCCTCGTCGAGCAGTTGTCGAATCCGGTCTGTAGAGATGGATCGAATGCGGGCCTTGGTGTGGGTACTATCCGTGTAAATGCCCATCTGGGCCCCCGTCATACTGATGGCCCGATGCCCTAGGCGGTGGATTGCCATGGCCATGAGGGCAACGCTGACTTGCTCGCCAGTCGAAAGCAGCATATCCATTTCCCGGGCCGGAGGCTCAGGGTCGATTTGCTTCGCCAATTCGATTAGATGATCGCTAGTGTGACCCATTGCGCTGACAACGGTCACAACCTGATAACCCTGAAGCTTGGCCCGAATGGCTTTTCGGGCAGCCGCTAGGATTTTTTCTGCATCGGCGACACTTGTCCCACCAAACTTTTGAACTAACACTGCCATTGTGCGCAATCCTTGTTCCAATCTTTGACTCAACTGTTTCTAACTGCGTATTCCAAAAAGGAATCTCTTTCACCCAATCAAGTACCCTGCTGGTGGTCACGAACCTGTCGTGAGCAGCCACTCAAGGTGGCGATTCACCCCGAAGGAAATACTCCATCACACGCCAACCCTCTTCAAAGATAATCCCCGATTCTTCCGCCGTCCGCTCGTTGTAGCCCGTCGCGCCACTGGTGGGAATCCCCGTCCCAGCAATCGCAAAGGGAACGTAGCCGTGGGCGTGAGTTTTCAACCTGAGTGGCGTAGGATGATCGGGTGAAACAAGAATCCTATAATCCCCATAATTTTGAAGGGCCTCCCACAAGGGGGCCACGATTTTCTGATCGATCGCCTCTAGGGCTTGGATTTTTGCCTCGGCGTCACCCTCGTGCGAGGCCTCGTCAGTGGCTTCGATGTGAACGCATACTAGGTCCACTTCTTTTAGGGCTTCAATAGCGTAGCGTCCCTTGGCGGCGTAATCTGTATCGATGTAACCGGTTGCTCCAGGAACATCAATCCGTCGCCATCCGAACAAGGCGGCCAGGCCGCGAAGAAGGTCAACCGCCGTGATCATCGCCCCGGTGACCCCATATCGTTGTTGAAACGGCGGTAACTGCGGGGCTCCCCCAAGTCCCCACAGCCAGATATTCGTAGCCGGCAGCTTTCCTGCCTTTTGCCGGGCCACATTGACTGGGTGGTTGGCAAAGATTTCCGCGCTTTCGCACATTAACCGAGTCAACAAGTCACTGCCGGGACCACGGGGATAAGCGTCAATCACGCTTTGATCGGTCAGGTCGTGAGGGGGAACGGTCACGGTGTCACGCGAAAACGGCGCCGGCTTGTCCCCACCTCGATAGATTAAAAGGTTACGATAGCTCACACCAGGAAAGAACTGGAGTTGGGGCGTTCCCAGCTTTTCCTGAAGGGTGGTCATCAACTCGCGGGCTTCCCCGGTTGAGATGTGGTCGGCCGTAAAATCTCGCATCACCTGATCGATGATCGTGACCAGGTTGCAGCGGATCGCCCAATCATTGGGGCCGAGAGGAATGCCCTGGGCGGCTGCCTCCAGTGGTGCCCGACCTGTGTAATGCGCAACCGGATCGTAGCCGAGAAGACTCAGATTGGCCACATCCGAGCCCGGCGGCAGGGAGCGTGGAACGTGATTGGCCTGGCCGACAACCCCAGCGCGGGCAACAGCATCCATGGCCGGAATATCAGCGGCCTCAAGGGGAGTCTTTCCCCCGAGGCTTTCCTGGGGTTCGTCGGCGCAGCCATCGGGAATAACAATTGCGTATTTTCTCATATCGCTTGAACCATTGTCTGGTAGATTTACTACGAGGAAGCTCAGGAATTAAAGGTTCACAGCCACAAAACTCCTATCAATCCCGCACCCGCATCCACACACTGCCCGGACGAACCACCGGCAATCTGTCAATCTCAGCCATCGCCTTCCGCATGGGGCCTTCCGCCGCGGTATGAGTCATGATCACCAATGGCACAACGCCTTCCGTCTCTTCTTCTGTCTGATGTTGGATGACAGATGCGATGGAAATCTGGTTTCGACCCAAGATGCCGGCGATCTCGGCCAGGACACCCGGCCGATCTTGAACATGGAAGCGAAGGTAAAACCGACTTCGGGCCATATCCGGGTTACGCAAGCCAATGTGGGGACCGTCGTTGCTCCACAATCGCAGCGTGCGGAATGTGATGGCCGCCCGACCAACCGCAGTGTCGATGATATCGGCTACCACCGCCGAGGCGGTCGGCATTTGGCCAGCTCCCAAGCCATGGAAAAAGACCCGACCAACGGCATCACCCACGACGCGGACGGCATTGTATGCCCCGCGGACCTCACCAAGGGGTGTCCCCTCCCGGACCAATGTAGGCGATACGTGCAACTCAAGCTCACCGTCGATTAGTTCAGCTACGGCCAACAGGCGAATGTGATACCCAAGCTCTCGAGCATACCGCATGTCCTCCGCCTGGACGGTGTCGATCCCCACCCGCGGGATATCCCTCCAATTAATTTGGGCACCGAAGGCGAGCTGAGCGAGAATTGCGAGTTTTTGGGCCGCGTCGGCACCGCTTACATCCATGGAAGGATTTGCCTCGGCGTAGCCCAGTCGCTGGGCCTCCGCCAAAGCGGCGGCGTACTCCTGACCACGTTCCTCCATCTGAGTCAGGATAAAGTTACTGGTACCATTAAGGATGGCGTGGATCGAGGTAATTTCGTTGGCGGTCAGGCTTTCGCCGATAGCCGCAATGATCGGAATCCCGCCCGCTACCGCGGCCTCGAAGGATATCGAACGCCCCAAACGTCGTGCAGCCTCAAATAGCTCGGGGCCGTGCTCCGCCAATAGGGCCTTGTTGGCCGTAACCACGTCTTTGCCGTGCTCCAAAAGCGACAGGACAATGGAACGCGTTGGTTCCACGCCGCCGATCAGTTCGACCGCCACGGCAATGTTGGGGTCTTTGATTACGGCGTCCAAATCGTCGGTCAAAAGATGCTTTGGCACCGTGACGTTGCGGGGCCGGACAAGGTCCTTGTCCACAATCCGGACAAGCTCGATCGGCCGCCCCGCCCGCCGAGCAATCCGGTCACCGTGTTCCAATAGCAATTTTGCGACACCAGAGCCGATGGTTCCGAAGCCGATAATAGCGACTTTAAGGCTGTCCATATTGGGTGCCTATTCCCATGATTGCCACGAAAGGCCACTTTTCCGATAATCATCTTCGACAAAATGGAACGCCTTGCCAGGCATGGGCGGCCTGTTCTGCTAAAAGCTGTAAACCGTTATCCTAGGTTGACGCTCGAAAAGCCGTCAAGATGTTCCCGGCCGCGGAAGGGCCTTTGCCGCTTGGTTGGTTGTACGCCATCCTTTAAGCCAGCGCAAGAATGAAACGACTTTTGGAACAGATGCTCTCTTAGATCAGATTTCCGTTTACGGGGAGGTCTCAGATGAAAACATTGGTGACTATGATGTGCCGGGACGTGTACCTGACCTGGGTTTCGTGGTTGTTAATGCTGACCTTATTGGCTTCGCTGGGACTTGTTGAGGCAAGCCAGGGGAGTGGTGCGGAACGCCCCAATGTCGTGTTGGTGATTACGGATGATCAGGGCTATGGCGATTTGGCCTGCCATGGTAATCCGGTCATCAAGACCCCCAATTTAGATCGGCTCTACCAGGAAAGCGTGCGGCTGACTGATTTTCACGTCGATCCCACGTGCTCGCCCACCCGTGCGGCCTTGATGACAGGCCGTTACTCCTGCCGAACCGGGGTTTGGCATACGATCATGGGCCGTTCTATTTTGCGGCGAGATGAGACGACCATGGCGGATGTCTTTCGCCGTGCGGGGTACCGAACGGCTATCTTTGGAAAATGGCACCTCGGAGACAATTACCCCTATCACCCATGGAACCGGGGATTTGAGGAATGCCTCATCCATTTCGGGGGTGGCATCGGTCAGGGACCGGACTATTGGGGAAACACATACTTCTCGCCAACACTCAACCATAATGGTGAATGGAAGAAGGAGGAAGGTTACTGTACGGACATCTTCTTTAAAAGGGCCATGGAGTTCATCCAGGCGCACCGCGAAGAACCGTTTTTTGTCTATCTTCCCACGAATGCGCCTCATGCCCCGCTTCAGGTTGAAGAGCGCTATGCTGAACCGTATCGCCAAGCCGGGCTGCCTGACGCTTTGGCAAAATTCTATGGGATGATTACCAACATCGACGAGAATATGGGGCGACTAATGGGGCTATTGCGAGAATTGAAACTGGAATCCCAAACAATTCTCATCTTCATGACGGATAATGGGACCGCCGGGAGTGGTTTCAACGCCGGAATGCGGGGAAAGAAAGGCTCCCAATACGACGGTGGTCATCGCGTCCCCTGTTTCATCCGCTGGCCAGGACGTCTCCCGGCTGGCCAAGACTTCACCCACTTGGCGGCACACATCGACCTTTTCCCCACACTGCTTGATCTGTGCGACATCCCGGCCCCCAGCGAAGTGAAATTTGACGGGATAAGCCTCAAACCGTATCTTGCCGGCGGAACTGCCACGTTTCCCGAGCGGACATTATTCGTCCAGGTTAACCGTATTGATCATCCGGTTCCCTGGCGATTGTCTGCCGTTCTGACTGAGCGATACCGGTTGATTGATGGTCAACAGCTTTACGACATCAAGGAGGATCCCGGACAAACAAAGGATATTGCGGCGGCCAATGCCGAGGTCGTGAATGAGCTTCGGGCGAGGTACGAAGCCTGGTACGCGGACGTCTCCCAGCGATTTGGCGAGTATTGCGAATTGGTGCTCGGATCCGACGAGGAAAACCCGGCCACGTTGTGTTCCCACGATTGGCACGGCGAATCGGTTCCATGGGACCAGTCGCAGATGGAGAAGGGGATGGTGGGCAACGGCTTTTGGGCTGTGGAATTCGCCAAGGCCGGGCGATATCGTTTTGCCCTCCGCGATCGCCCGGCCCACGCTTCCACCAAGTTGCCCCAGGGAAAGGCCCGCTTGGTCGTGGAAGGACTGTTTGAAGAAGAAAAGCCAATCCCAGCCAATGCCGAAGAAATCATCTTTGAGGCCAATTTGCCTGCGGGGAAGGCCCGCCTGCAAACATTCCTAACGCTTCCTAATGGGACCCAGCGAGGCTTCTATTTCGTGGTCGTTACTCGACTACCTTGACAGCCGTTGCCGAGTGTTCAAACTGCAAGGTGTCACGGCTGGTGAGCTTAAGCGTCCCCCGGGACATGGGAAGGCTGGGGATCATTGGCTGACTGTTGCGATTGGGCCACATCTTGCGAGAGCCGCATCGAGCAAAACTTAGGCCCACACATGCTGCAATATTTGGCATTGGGCGACGTACCAGGGCGGGCGGTCTCTTCCCACATTTGCCGTGCCCTTTCCGGATCGATGGCCAATCGGAATTGCTCGTTCCAATCAAACCGGTAACGGGCGCGGCTTAAGGCGTCGTCCCAGTCGCGGGCACCTGGTCGATGCCGTGCCACATCGGCAGCGTGGGCCGCTATCTTGTACGCCACAACGCCTTGACGGACATCCTCCAGTGTGGGCAGGCCCAGGTGTTCTCGAGGTGTGACATAACAGAGCATGGCGGCCCCGTACCAAGCGGCCATGGCAGCCCCAATGGCGCTTGAGATGTGGTCGTATCCGGGGGCGACGTCGGTAACCACCGGTCCCAGGACGTAAAACGGGGCCTCGTCGCACCACTCCATTTGGAGCCGGATGTTCCGCTCAATCTGGTCCATGGGGATGTGTCCCGGCCCTTCGATCATGACCTGGCAGCCCCTCTCACGGGCCCGGCGACCGAGTTCACCCATGACTTTCAACTCCGCGAATTGGGCCTCATCGCTGGCATCAGCAAGACACCCTGGCCGAAGCCCGTCTCCGAGGCTCCACGTGACATCATATTGCCGCATGATGTCGCAGAGGTCATCAAAGTGGGTGTAGAGGGGGTTTTCGGCCTGGTGGACGGTCATCCAGCGGGCGATCAAGGCCCCGCCGCGGCTGACAATGCCCGTCACTCGCCGCGATACCAAAGGCAGATGCTCCCGTAGTAGGGCGCAGTGAATCGTCATGTAATCGACGCCCTGGGTTGCCTGCTGTTCCACCACATCCAAGAAATGCTGCGGGGTCATCTCGGCAATGTCCCCGAGTTCTTCGGCAACCTGGTAAATAGGGACTGTCCCCACGGGCACAGGCGAGGCATCGATGATTCGCTGCCGAATCGCCGTGATGTCCGGACCCGTGGAGAGGTCCATCACGGTATCGGCGCCCAAGCTAATCGCACAAAAGACCTTTTCCAGTTCACACGCCACATCACTTTGAAGGGCCGAGTTGCCCAAATTGGCATTGATCTTCGTTCGGCATGCGATCCCTATCCCGATGGGGCGCAGATCCTTCTTAAGGTGAATCTTGTTGGCCGGTATCACCATTCGCCCGCGGGCAACTTCATCCCGAACGGTTTCCACCGGGAGGTGCTCCGATTTGGCAACGTATTCCATTTCGGGTGTGATAATCCCCGCCCGGGCGGCTTCAATCTGAGTTGACATTTTTTCGACGATTCCCTGACTTCTAAACTCGGTTAACAACGAAACCCTCTTCGGTTAACGGCAAGCAGGGCCGACTCTTTAATCATATTGGATTCCCCAAAACGAACAACCAAGCACACAGGAAGTTTGCTGATTCCATCTTTGGGATTTTGGAAGGCGTTTTGTGGGACGCGAAAGCTGGTCTTGCCGTAAGTCCCTTCAACGTGAGGGTTTGTTTTAAGATGATCAGATAGAGATTCATGACCTTGAAACCCCGTTCTCGGTACGGAATTTGGCCCAGCAGATTCCCATCTTTCTCATGCGTGATCGCAGGGTGTGGGGATTGATTCCCAATAGGGCGGCCGCCCCGCGGGGCCCTTCGATCCGACCCGCACAACGCCGCAATGCCTCCTCGATGTGCCTTCGCATCACCTCATCCAGTGTAGGAAAGTCACCCTCCTGTGGCTGCAGAGTCTCCGTCTTGGACACGCTGGGCACCGCGGTGACGCCCAGGGCCTTCAGGACTTCCAGCCCGCGACCGTTGCCGAGAATTGCAGCGCGGTCGATGACCGCGGCCAATTCACGGATATTGCCCGGCCAGTGGTAGGAAAGCAACGCCCGAATATCCTCCTCGGTGGGTAGCTGCAACGGAAGCCCAAACCGCACAGCGGCCCGCTGGGCAAAATGTCGGGCTAAGGCGGGGATATCCTCCCGTCGCTCCCGGAGGGGAGGCAAATAGATGGGGAAGACGGCCAACCGGTACCAGAGGTCTTCTCGGAATTGGCCCTGGCGAACCATCTCCTGTAAGTCGCGATGAGTGGCGGCCACGACCCGCACGTCAACGGTGATCGGATGGCACCCTCCCACTCGCTCGAAAGTCCCGTCTTGAAGCACCTGAAGCAAGCGGACTTGGGCATCGAGGGGTAATTCCCCGATCTCGTCCAAGAATAACGTCCCGTGATTGGCTCGCTCGAACCACCCTTGATGGGTTTCTACCGCCCCGGTAAAGCTACCCCGTTCGTGACCAAAGAGTTGTGAGTCGATCAATTCCCGAGGAATCGCGCCGCAGTTCACACGGAGAAAGGGCCCTTTAGCGCGGGGGGACCGTTGGTGGATGGTTCGGGCAATCAGTTCCTTGCCCGTGCCTGTCTCTCCCAGAAGAAGAACGGGCGCATCCGACATCGCCACCAGTTCCACCCGCTCCATAACGTGTTTTAGCCCCGTCTCGGCCCCGATAATAGCATCGCTAAGCGATTGCCGACCGAGTTTCGCCAGCAGTGACCGCTTTTCTGCCTCGGCAGCTTCTCGCAGGGTGGCCATCTCGCGCAATCGTTGGTCATTTTCCAGAGCAACGGCAAACGGTTCGAGAAGTTGCTGGACCAGACGAACATCTTCCTCGGAGAAGGCCGCCCGGTTGGGTTCCCCCACGACCGCTAGGATCCCCGCGGGCGTTTGTCCAGCCAACAAGCCACCGATGAGCATCGGGGCGTGGATTTCGCCAAACAGTTCGTGGGCATCGAGCCCATCAAATGCCCCATCTTGGGGGATATTCCATATAACGCGCCGAGAAAACCAATCAAGAAGCCGGGACATGGATACCCTGGAGAGGGGTGTTGTTCGGGGGCCCAAGCCCGGTGGGCTCTTCGGAGCCACGGCTACGGTTTGCAACTGCATCTGGCTGAGGTCGAGTCGCCGCACGACGAGTGCCTGAAACCGCATTTGGG
>Ga0209608_1001274_pt1 | contig 21180 bp, 19 predicted proteins | sample AD_UKC130_MetaG_FD_184428 | JGI IMG/M metagenome (GOLD analysis project Ga0209608, IMG submission 184428) | Active sludge microbial communities of municipal wastewater-treating anaerobic digesters from Canada - AD_UKC130_MetaG (SPAdes) (version 2) | ecosystem: Engineered > Bioreactor > Anaerobic... | reverse complement strand
AATCGCATTGTAGTCACTTTACTATCGAGAATGAACAGTATTAAACTCGTTCTCGCCGCACAGTACGTATATTAATAATACGATAACAGAAAATATATTGTATAGTTACTTGTATTATTTGTTTAGAAACATTTAAATGGTAGAATTACTAATAGTTTTATGTATTGTACATTAACATAGAGGAATTCAAAGAAAAGATACTATATTGGCTAATTAGTTAGAAATACATTTGAAAACAGCAAATATATTTAAAAAAAGCAGGAATTTGGAATTTGAAATTTTTACAAATCGTTTGCTGGAACAACTTTACAAATCAATAAGATGTTTTTACATCTTCTGAGAGGGGAGGAACAAAGTATGAAAAAAGCCTTTACTACGTTAGCATTATTTTGTGTTTGTCTTAGTCTCTTTGCAACTGTAAAGATAGGTGCGCTCTTGCCACTCACAGGTGGTGTTTCGGCATTTGGCGATCTCGTTAAGAAAGGCATCGAGCTCGCCCATGATGAAAGGGGAACGGTACTTGGCGAGAAGATTGAAGTTGTCTATCACGATACGAGAAGTGAGAAAACGGAAGCGGCAAACGGTGCTGCAAGACTCATAGACAAAGAAGGGGTCATCGCGATTGTTGGTGAGGTCATCACTGGAAATTCACTTGCGGCAGGTGAGATCGTTGAGAAGAAGAAAGTACCGATGGTTAGTCCATCTTCCACAAGTCCATTGGTTACACAAGGCAAGAAATACGTTTCAAGGGTCTGTTTCATAGATCCTGTCCAAGGTATAGCTCTTGCTGAATTTGCTTCCAAGACACTTAAGGTAAAGAAAGTAACGGTCTTCACAAATGTTGAACAAGGTAAAGAAGGTTACAGTGTGGGGCTTTCAAATTATTTCATGGAAAGATTCAAGAAGTACGGTGGTCAAGTACTTCAAGTCCAATATAAATCAGGAGATCAAGAGTTCAGTGCACAATTATCACAGGCGCTTTCGTACGGTAGCGAGGCCATAGTTGTTACGGGATATTACAACGAAATAGCACTCGTTGCTCAACAAGCTAAGTCGCTTGGTTACAAAGGTTACATACTCACCGGTGACGGTGCGGATGCCCCGGAACTCATTCAAATAGGCGGACAAGCGGTAGAGGGGATATACTTTACAGCTCACTACCATCCGGATGCACAGATAACAACAGTTTCAAAGAAATTCGTCGATGCTTACACGAAGAAATACGGTGTTAAGCCATCCACATTTGCAGCGTTAGGTTACGATGCATACATGCTTCTTGTCGAAGCCATAGATAGAGCAAAATCAAAAGATCCAGAGAGGATTGCATCGGCAGTTAGAAGTATACAGAATTTCCAAGGTGCCACGGGCATCATTACGATCGATTCGAATGGCAATCCGAACAAAGACATAATAATAGAAGTAGTAAAGAACAAACAATTTGCTTTTGCAGCAGTAATTTCCGCTAATTCTCTTAAGTAATGTTTTATAACATTGGTAATTTGTGTGCTAAAAAGCGGGTGGCAACCACCCGCTTTTATTATGAACAAATACTCATTTGTTCTCCTGACTTTGCTCTTTCATCTTTTTGAATTCTTCGTGTTCTTTCTTGAGCTCTCCTATGAGATCTTGCACTCTCCATTCTAGGTTCGTCGGTGTCGTACTTGCAAATATGAATTCCTTATCCGGAAATGTTTCTCTGATAACCTTTAGAAGTTTGGATATCTCTCCCTTTTCGAAGTTATGCATTATTAGGACTCTTTCTTCCATATTTTCCATCATTTCCACCTCCAGCCACTTGCTCTCTTCTTTCTGCTTCCTCTTAACATTAGCAAATAATATTGAATGATTTTGTGATAAAATTATATCATATGATATTGTGTGTCATCAATAAGTATTAACAAGTATTCTATTTTATAAAGTGGGGGTGAGCTGTATGAAGAGGATGTTTATAGTTTTCTCTTTTGTTCTGTTACTACTTTTTGTGGTAAGTTGCACGACAGCACCAGAGTCTTCGAAGACAACTGTTTCTGTTGTCATAACGGAAGGATCAAGCGATGAACCGACAACACAGTCGAACGATGCAAATCTCATGTCGTATGGAACACTCAATGGTGACAGATTCGATGTCTGGGAGGATGCTGAAAAGCTTGAGGTACACATAAGTGGCTTTTCGTACATGGTTTCTACGGGACCTGGCGAAAGTGAGTGGGCAACACCAACAAAAACTGATAAGACTGTAGACCTCATGACTCTTTCATCAACGGATATCACTTGGTTGAACTTCGATGTTCAAGAAGGAACGGTCATAGTTGGCATTGCATTTCAAATCGATGAGGCAACGATAACTGTAAATGGTCAAGATCATCCTTTAGAAATTCCAAGTGGAAGCAAGATCATCAGAGCTCAGAATTTGAACTGGGAAATAAGTGATGATGGCAGAATTGAACTGCAAATTGACCTTACAAAGAGCGTCATAAGAGCTGGCGATAAATATCATTTTATTCCTCGATTTGGATGGCGCTGGAGGGGTAATTTAAGAAATCTTTGGGCCATTCATGGAGATGTGAAAGCGTTGTCTGGTACAACTGAATCTACACCAACCGAGCCACTCCTCATTGCACTATATACGGGCGAGAGTACCGATACAACACCAACTATTGTGAAAACGATACCTGTGGCAAAGGAAGGAACATTTTACCTCGGCAAATACGATCCGGGTAAGTATACGGTTGTTTTGTGGGATAATCTTTCGTTTACAATCACTGGCGACAGTACAGAAATCACTTTCTCATTCTCTGCACGAGAGGCAACGTATACAACATTTGATCATGGTAAAACAAGTGCAGAGACAAACTTGCATTTGACATATAGAAATTAAATCTATCCTGATAATCACTCTATAACCACTCCCCTCGTTGAAAATTGCGAGGGGAGTTTTTATTTTTTGTCTATAGATTGTATTTATTATAATAAGATATATGGTATAATAAATCACATTTCAAATACATTCTTGAATTCAAGAAGTGAGGTGAGAGGATGCATGCTCTGATGAGTAGCATAGTAACGATTTCAACTTTTGTTATTTCCATACTCTATTTCTTCTCGATACGACCACGTATATTAAGGAAAGAAGCTCTTGAGCAATTGAACTTCGATGAACTGCGAAAAAAGTTCAATATCTCGGTGATCATACCTGCAAGAAACGAGGAAGTAAACATTGGTAAGATACTCACAGCTCTATTGAACCAAAGTGTCAAGGTCAACGAGATCATCGTTGTTAACGATAATTCCTCGGACAAGACGGCTGAAATAGTTGAGCACTTTTCGAAGTTGGACAATAGAGTGAGGCTGATCAACTTGCTACAAGAACCGCCCGATGGTTGGATAGGTAAGTCCTGGGCCTTGTGGAATGGTGTGCTAAATTCTTCTGGTGATTTATTGATATTATTCGATGCGGATGTTGAACCGAATAAGGAGACTATAGGTGTACTCTTGGACAAGTACGACAAATATGGTGGAATGATTTCCGTATGGCCGTACCAAAGATTTGAAAGATTCTACGAGCACCTTGCATTAGCTGCAAATCTTATGTCTGCCTATGGAAGTAAGAACTTTGGATTTTTGAATACAAAACCTGCAGGTGTGTTTGGACCTGTGATAGTCACTTCTCGAAAAGACTATTTTGAAACAGGTGGCCACGAAGTGATAAAAGACAGTGTGCTCGATGATTTCAAAATCGGGCAACTTTATTTGAAGAAAGGAAAAAGTGTGACGAACTTCCTTGGTAAGGATGTGATAAAATTCAGGATGTATCCAAATGGCTTAGGTCAGTTATTTGAGGGATACACAAAGAATATGTCCTCTGGGGCTATGACCGGTGGCCTTTGGAATTTCGTAATATCGTTCGTTTGGATGGCAGGCATATATTCATCGATTTTCACTATGTTCGATTCACTATGGCGTTTTGGCATTTATCTTGCCTTTACGTTTATTATATACATACTTTCAAAACCTATAGGAAACTATGCGTGGTACGATTACTTCCTTTATCCTGTACACTTTCTGTTCTTCCTTTTGGTATTTGTCGTATCAATATTCAAAACGCTATTCTTAAGAAGGGTCTCTTGGAGGGGGAGGGATATCCGTGTCTGAAAAAGAGTTGCTGTATGGAATCATAGCGATAGTGCTACAGTTCTTATCTGGCTCCATAATGTATTCGTACATCTTTGCGAGGATGCTGAGGATAGATCTAAGCAAAGTCAGAGATGGAAATCCAGGTTCTTCAAACCTATGGCGAGCTGCAGGTTGGAAATTTGGTGTTGTTGCATTGGCACTTGACTATCTTAAAGGTGTGTTTCCATTAGCAATTTTCATTGCTAACGGCCTTGTTACCGATAATTACTTAATATCCATCGCGGCACTTGCTGGCATCGCAGGTCATGCATTTTCTCCCATGCTCAAATTCAAGGGTGGAAAGGCGATAGCTACAACCTTCGGTGCTTGGAGTGTATTAACAAAATGGGAAGCCCCCATGCTTATGGGTACGATATTCACGATATTTTCCATCGTTAAACCGAAGACAAATCAGTACGAAGATGCTGTAAGGTACATCCTCGGTTTAATGGCACTCCTTGTTTATGTAATTGTAAAATCGATATACATAAAAGATGGATACCTGTTGTTACTCTATGCTGGAAACTTTACAATAGCCTTATATAAACACAAAGAAGATTTGAAAAGGGCGTACGTTAGAACTCCGGCTGTTTCAAGCAATTCAGATAATGTGGATAACAATGAACATGACAATTAATAGAGGTGGAGATAAGGTGAGCATATGAATAGAAAATTCAATTCACAAGATAATGTTTCACACAACAAAGCAATGAAGACGCTTGTAATTGTTCTTGTCGTTTTACTTTCCATAATCTCTTTTGCGCAAGGTAATCAAGGTAGTCAAGGCAATCAAACCAATGTGAATGTCCAAAATTACGAATACTACAAGGCTCAGTTGAAACAGTGGATCATTGCCGATGATTCAAAAGCACTAATGACACTTGCCACACAACTTGAGAAAATATTCGGTTCTGAGCAAAAGGTCGATAAATCAAATATCAAACACGCTGAGCTCTTGGCTGAAGTGTACTTTGAACTTTCAAATAGACAATCGGCAGTTGAAAAGAAGAAGTCTTATTGCGAGTTGTCTTTGAACTTAGCTAAAAAGATAATCACCGTAGATGATGAAGATGGATACGGATATTACTTTGCAGCGATGTCAACTGCTACGCTTATCAACTATGTCAACGTCTTTGAGAAATTATCCCTACTCAACGAGTTCGACGGATACATGACGAAAGCCATAGCATACCTCGATGATAGAGTCTACAAAGGGCTTGCATACCTTGGCTTTGGTATCAGATACATGACTCCGCCTTGGCCACTCAATAACTTGGATAAGGCGTTTGATTACATCACAAAAGCGGTAGAACTCGTTCCAGAATACTCTGGTGGATATCTGCAACTTGGATATTTGTATGAAAAAAGGGGTGATAAAGACAAGGCAAAGGAAATGTTCGAAAAGGTACTGAGTATGGATTCACCGAAAGAATTCGCCAAAGCCCACAAAGAAAACGTCACTTTAGCCAAAGAAAAACTCTCCAAAATGAAATGAAAAACAGTACTGTACCTCTAATGACAATGCACGGCTGTTGTAAGTTCTTTGTTGATTTACATCAATTAGGTAAAGGAGGATTTGCCCATGATAAAAAACCAATGGTACATTGTTTTATCAAGCAAAGAAGTGAGAGAAGAACCAGTAGGTGTAACAAGATTTGGAGAAAAATTGGCTTTCTGGAGGGATACTAAGGGTGTCGTACATTGTATCTCCGATGTATGCTGCCATAGGGGAGCAAGCATATCGCACGGAAAGGTGAAGAACGATTTCATCATGTGCCCGTTCCACGGTTTTGAGTACGATTCTTCTGGCAGAGTACAACTTATTCCAGCAAATGGTAAGGTCTCTCCCATTCCAAAAAATTTTGCAGTAAAGCCTTACAAAACGCATGAATTAGCGAATTTCATATGGGTTTGGTACGGTGATGGTGAGCCTACGTACGAACCGAAGTACTTCGATGATATAGATGATTCTTTAAGCTATCAAGAATTCCAAGAAACGTGGAACGTACATTATTCGAGGGCGATAGAGAACCAACTCGACCCTGTGCACGTACCATTCGTTCATTACAACACGATCGGTAAAGGAAACAAGACCGTAGTCGATGGACCTGTTGTGAAGTGGCAAAACGATACGATGTTCTATTTCTATGTTTTCAACAGATTAGACGACGGTACACCCGCAAAGAAGGCAGAGGAGATAGACCCAAGCAAGAAAGGCAGTGTCTACCTTGAATTCAAAATCCCAAACATGTGGGAAAACCACATAATGGATAAAATGCGCGTTACAGCAGCATTTGCACCCATCGATGACGAACATACCATGATTTATCTGAGGTACTACGTAGGGCTCACTAAGGCAAGATTTTTGAATAAAACAATCGCTGTGCTCGGTATGCCATTCAATAGGAAGGTACTTCATCAAGACAAAGCGGTTGTCGAAACTCAAATTCCGAAAAAGAGCGAACTTACTATGAGCGAGAATCTGATACCGGGAGATGCACCGATCTTCGAATACAGAAAGAAGAGAAACGAACTCAAAAAAGCTAACGAAAAACCAAGTAATAAAGCCAAACAAGAAAACCAAGAATAATGGTGAGATAATCGACAAGGCTTACAATGCATAACGGAAAATGATTTGAAAATTGATGTCATCAAAACGTCCAATAGAATGAATGCTATAAAATCGAAATTCAAGGCCAGCTGAGAAAATAGTAGCTGGCTTTTATTTTGTATACACTGTACCCTGCACACACTTCTTCTCTTTGCCTAGTTCCCTTTGCCTATTGCCAATACCAACCCAAACCCAAAGTTCAACGAAGCGAAACATAAATGACAACACCACATATGAAATCGGTGGTATAGTTATATAGTGTTATAGTTATATAGAACACAGAAGCACATGAGGAAAGATTGACTTGCTCAATTGCTGTATAGCACGCAAAAAGTGATAAATGGCGAACAATAAATAATAAACGATACTTGATACTTGGAGGTGGGCGAATGAGGGAGTATGGAAAGGCTTTCGTATATGTGGCGTTGGTTATTTTGTTGGGGTTAGTTGGATTTTTTATTCCTTCTGTACCAACGAAGATTCTCATTGTGTTTGTCTCATTGATTTTGACAGGTTACTTTTTCAAGTTCTACACATCTAAGATGGTAGGTTTTGTGTTGATTTCGATCTTCTTGTTTTTGGTGCCCGTAAGTAGCATTCAACTTGTGGGTGGCTTCTTGCACAGCTCAACCCCATTTGTTAATATGCCAAGTTATTTTAATTATTGGGGCAGTACACTCAATGATTTATCCGATGTGGAGAAAAACAAGTACGAAGCAGACACGTCCATGAAGAGTGGACAGAAGATTATCATAGACGTTAGTGGTGGTGTGGAGGTGCATTTTGTCTCAGGTGATGAAATTGCTTACTACCACGGTCTCGATGCAAAGATGAATGGCAGTACGGTAACTATATCTGGCGGGAAGAAGAACGCATCTTACGTAATCGAAATTGGTACCGAACCTTTGGAGGTATTGAGGATTACTTCGGTTGCTGCAAAGGTTTTGGGAGATGCTACGATAAGTGAATTGGATATCTCCAGTACAGCGATAAGTGTCGACTGCTCGCTTGATTCTGATTACATCATCTTAAACGGTACAGGAATAGCAATGGATGGTACTGTAAAGTCTCGCAATGTAGAGATAGATGGTACTGGTATTTCTTTCACTGCAGATGGCGAGATCGAAGAACTTGTGATTGAGGGTACAGGTATTTCCATGGATACAACGTTGACCAATTGTTCGAATGTCAATATCAACGCTACGGGAGTAGATGGTACGTTGGAATATCTCGGCGGTAGTGATTTATACGTTGAAGTTGATGGAACAGGTGGCAATCTGACTGTGAGAAATCGTTCGGGCAACGATGTTTTCATTAACAGTTCGGGTGTAAAGGTGCACAGAGAGGATGCGGGTAGCAATGGATGATAAGGGTAATAATGAAAGGCGAAGGCCTAAGTTCAAGAAGGTGGATAAACACAGCGGGATTCCAGCGTACGTGCAAGTGATGAATCAAGTGAAGACAGAGGTCATACTTGGTAGGCTTGTGCCCGGTGACCAATTGCCACCGGTGAGGGAACTCGAAACGATGTTCGATGTGAACGTGAACACGATACTCAAGGCGCTCGATAAGTTGAAGAGCGAGGGAGTACTCTCTTCTGAGCAAGGCGTTGGGTACTTCGTAACGAGCAACATTGCTATAGAGTCTTCCATTATTGATGAATTGGGAGAGTTTGTTAGGAAGATAAAGAATGTGGGGTTAGATTTGTATACAACTATTCTGCTCATCGAGGAGGTATGGAAAAATGAATAAGGCTTCATTTGGAGATTTTGAGTACAATCTTACTGCACTCAACGCATATTTAAGAAAGGAATTCGTCGAGAAGTTCAGGACACTCTTTATTTTCTTCGTGATAATGCTCTTTCCCGGCCTTGGACCAAAGATACTGGGCACGTTTTTCATCATAGTCTTCTCCATGGGCAGTGATATCAGAAGTAAGAAGTTGGATATGATGACGTTTCTGCCATTTTCAAAGGAGATGATATATTGGTATGAATTCATCTTCGTATTGCTACTCGTAGTGTTATCGTTCTTCATAGGTCTACCATTTGTTAATGGTACTTTACTCGAAGCGTTCAGTGATTTGCTTGGGGCTATCATCTTTGCTGCTGCTTATTACGGGCTTGTCATGATAGTCAGTATGCTAGGAATGGATCCAATCGGTGGTGCATTCCTCATACTGATATTAGATTCGATCTTCAGTTCGTTTGGTACCACACAATTAAGTGAATCGTTCAATCCGTACAAACTCATCAGCCCAATTGCACAAGAAAATCAATTGGCAGCTTTGATATTTGCGGTCATTTGTCTTTACATTGGTTCTGTAATGTTTTCAAAACGAGGTGGTGAGAAATGATGATGGCTGACACAATGGATGAATTAGCTCAAAAGTACGTAATTAGTGTAGAAGGTTTGAGCAAGAGATTTGGCGGTAAGCAGGTTCTAAGTAACATATCCTTTACTGTTGAGCAAGGAAGCATATTTGCACTCATCGGACCAAATGGTGCTGGCAAGACGACGACGATACGTTGCATAATGGATAGTATAGAAAACGATGGCGGAAAGATAGAACTCTTTGGTCAAAGCATAGATCCAGCGATTAAAAGAAACATTGCGGTAGTTTCGGAAGATAGAAGGGTGTTTAGGCACTTCACGGCACTTGATTATGAAGCTCTATGGTCTGCACTGTATCCCAAATGGGATAGCGATGTGTTCAAAGATTTCTTGGCCAAGTACAATTTTGACCTGAAACAACGCGTCGAGACATATTCCATAGGCATGAAAACGCTCTTTTTCGTTGCACTAGCAGTGTCAAGCCAAGCTGAACTACTCATATTGGATGAACCAACGCAGCATTTAGATCCGACAATTCGCTTCGATATCATGACGATGTTGAAGTCGTATACAAAGGAAGGAAGAACGATACTCATCTCCTCGCACGAAATCTTTGAAATTGAAGAGTATGCAACACATTTTGCGATCATAAAGCAAGGAAAGGTGATATACACCGACTCGATAGACGATGCAAAGGAAAAGCATAGAATTATAAGCGAGGGAGATTTGATGTCAAGAGAGGGTGTTGTGGGAATTGTTGGAAACGAAGTCTTAATCAAAATTGAGAATGCAGAGAGTGGTGGAAGGTACCCACGGTTGAACGAGATTGTCGTGGGCTATTTGACCGGAACTAAGAGATAATCAGCAGATAGAGGCAATGAATAATGAAAAAAGTGGCTCAAATGAGCCACTTTTTTTCAGATGTTTTCAAATTATCATGAATTATTGCAATTGTAGATTAAACTGGAAAGATCATTTCAGCGTGTTCAAATCGAGCTTTATTCCAGGTCCCATCGTTGGTGTAACGACAGCCTTCTTTATAAATATACCCTTTACACCAGCTGGCCTAAGTCCGACGATCTGCTCGTAAGCTGCCTTGATATTTTCCCTGAGCTTTTCTTGGTCGAACGATGCCTTTCCAACTGGGAAGTGAAGGTTACCCGTCTTATCCGTTCTGACTTCAACTTTACCCTTCTTGAATTCAGAGACTGCCGATGCAACGTCTTCCGTAACCGTTCCAGACTTCGGATTTGGCATCAAACCTCTCGGCCCTAATACTTTACCAAGCTTACCTATGACCTTCATCATATCTGGCGTTGCAATCGCAACATCGAAATCGAAGAACGCTTCGTTTGTAATCCTATCTACTAAGTCTTCTGCTCCAACGTAGTCTGCGCCTGCATTCTTTGCTTCGTCTGCCTTGTCGCCTTTTGCAAAGACCAATACTCTTACAGTCTTACCCGTTCCATTTGGAAGGGAGATGGTGCTTCTGATGTTCTGTTCACTCTTTCTGTAATCGATATTTGTCTTTATGTGAAATTCCACCGTTTCATCGAATTTTGCATTGGCAACCTTCTTCACCAATTCAACCGCTTCATCGAGCGTGTAAGCCTTTTCTGGATCTATCAGCTTTTTCAATTCGTTGTATCTCTTGGAGTGTTTAGGCATCTTCTAGCCTCCTCCTTCCACTTCAGTCTACTACTTCCAGACCCATGCTGCGTGCCGTTCCTTCAATTACCTTCATTGCACCCGCAAGGTCTGTAGCGTTGAGATCTGCCATTTTTAGTTCAGCGATTTCTTTAATCTGCTGCCTCGTCACTTTACCAGCGATCTTCTTCTTTGGCTCACTGGAACCAGAGTTGATCTTTGCTGCTCTCTTCAATAAGAAGCTTGCAGGAGGAGTTTTGGTGATAAACGTAAAGGACCTATCATCGAAAACCGTAACAACGACAGGGATAAGAAGCCCTGCCTTATCTGCCGTGACTGCGTTGAACTTCTTACAGAATTCCATCAAGTTGACTCCTCTTTGACCTAGTGCTGGTCCTACTGGAGGAGCTGGTGTTGCCTTTGCTGCTTCGAGCACAAGTCTTACTTGTGCAACTACCTTTTTAGACATAACAACTTACCTCCTTTGTGGTATTTGTCGGGCTCTTGCCCTCCCACTTTTCTCACATGCTTTTTCATTTATGAGAAAATAAACCTACATTTTCAATTCCGTTGTTTATACCTTTTCAACCTCACTTAAGTGCACTGAAACAGGCGTTTCCCTTCCAAATATTGTGACGTTGACTTTGAGTTCTTGCCTTTCTTCGTCAATTTCTCTTACAACTCCGACGAAACCTTCAAATGGTCCGGTGATAATCTTGACAGAATCTCCGACTTGGATTTCGAGTTCAACTTTCGTCACTTGCTGTTGCACTTGCGGTGTTTCTTCTATTCCAGCCATTCTCAATACGTAATGTACTTCTTTTGGTTTTAGTGGAATTGGCCTACCACCCGCTGAGACAAATCCCATGACAAATGGTGTGCCTCTCACAAAATCGTACGTGTGGTCGTTCATCACCATTTCCACGAATAGGTATCCTGGATACAACTCCCTTTTTCGTGTCTTCTGAACGACTATCTCTCTTCTCGTTGGAAAGTCAACTAAACTGATTCTACCAGAGCTTTTTGCAAATATCTTTCTACCTTCGGCCAATATCTGTCCAGCCTTCAGCGTTACACCCTTTCTTGTTGACGAAGAGTTGAATACGTCACCATGTACAACGTACACGTCCTCATCACCAAGCGGTGTCCTAACAATGACCTTCTTTACTTTATCATTTATTATTATTTTTCCATCTATATCACATATGTAATCTTCCGACGAAGCCAAAGCCGTACCTTGGAAAACACTCGTTCCTACCCGTAGTCCACTTACAGGCTTTGCCGTCTCCGGTATTACGTACGTTCTGGAGAACTTTCGGTCAGTCGTCTCTATCACAATTCTGCGTGAACTTATCACATCTGTAATCGTTCCCTCGCGCCTAACCTTTATAGCCGGTTCTTCCGCGAGCAAATCTCCCTTCTCCACATCCTTTGCATTAGTCACATGAATTTTTGCTTCGTGACTCACGATGTGCTTCTCAAGGGACTTACTAGAAGTGTCTATTACCGTCTCTTCCAACACAACAACATGAGAGACAAGGTTTTCATAACCTTGGGCCTGAATCTTCGCCTCAAGGTTTTCCTTAACCTTGTTTTCATACCCTGTGATGGTATGAATTATGAACCATTCTTTTTTCATCTTTTTGCCACCTCAGAATCTTTGGATCAATGCGCCCAAAGTACCGGAGAACAGAAGGTCAACAAGGAAGAGATAAACACTTGAAATTGCCAATATGATTAAAACAACTCCCGTAGATGCAAGGAGTTCTTGTCTGTTTGGCCAAGTTGTTTTTCTTGCTTCTGCCCTTATTTCAGCAAAGAACTTTTTGATTTTTTCCATATTTGATCTCCCCCGTTACAGCATTTGGTAACTATCTCATTTTGCATCGAACATTTCCATTTATCTTCCTGTAATGACAAAAAAATCATCAAATTCATACAAACAAACTTGGCAGGGGCGGCAGGACTTGAACCTGCAGCACCCGATTTTGGAGACCGGTGCTCTGCCAATTGAGCTACGCCCCTGCAAACAAAATAAAACCCATACAATTACAGTTCAGTTGTACCACATTGTGTTAATCATAGTCATCGAATACAAACAATTAGAATGTAAGGAATATAAAAAAGTTCGAAATCAGACCTTCGTTTCTGCGTGGAACGTATGTTTATTACATTTTGGACAGTACTTCTTAATTCTGAGCTTATCTTTCTTGCTCTTTTCTTTTGTCGTGTAGTAATTTCTGTTTCCACATTCTTCACACTTGAGCCCTACTTGAACTCTCATCTTCGTTCAGCCTCCTATAAAAAAATATTTGGTGGTGAGGGAAGGATTTGAACCTTCGAAGGCATTCTGCCAGCGGATTTACAGTCCGCCCCCTTTGGCCGCTCGGGCACCTCACCACACAATTTGGAGCCAACGGAGGGACTTGAACCCTCAACCTGCTGATTACAAATCAGCCGCTCTAGCCGACTGAGCTACGTTGGCTCACATATGCGAATGTTATTATAACCGATGTGGGGCCATTTGTCAACGTTTCATGTAGTTTATTATTGTTACATTTTTTCATAGACCACAACAGAAACCAGCTTTTAGATTATTCACAATACCGTTGAATATGATACCATATAATGACGATTTTTCAAGAGAGATTTTGGCTTTTTACGTTTATTCGTATATGATTTCCCACGTGAAGTCTGGTACCGCTTTCTTGAGCATTGCTGATACGCCGCAGTATTTATCTTGCGAGAGTGAGACCGCCTTTTCCACTTGCTCTCTTGGTGGCTCTCCGTTGAATTTCAATATGTACTTGAGATGAATCTTCGTGTATACCTTTGGATGCTCTTGAGCTTGCTCGTACTCAATTTCCATCCTGAATGTTTCCATATTCTCTATAACTCTCATCTTCCTTAACAGTGAGACTACATCCATGCCAGTACATCCCATGAGTGCATACAACATAAGTTCCTTCGGTCTCACACCAGCATCCATCCCGCCAGATGCCGGATCAGCGTCTATCACCAAGTCATGCCCCGATACCGTCTTTGCATGAAAAAGCATTTTGGAATAATAATCTAACCGTGCTACAGACATACTCTTCACCCCTCATCTCATTTAATAACATTCAAAGTAGACAAAAAGAACACATAAAAGTTTTCACAGTAGCTAACCTTAAGAGACTAAAGAGATTATACAACAAAAGTCTGATATTTCGAACACCATTTCTCAATTCTTAGGCATAGTGATTTTTACCTCTTCAGAATAGACTTGATCTCCGTAGTTACTGACGCACTTAACCCTGTAGAAATAGGTAAACCCTGGTACCAATTCAGTGTCCTTGTACATCTCACTATTCGGTGATAAAGAAGCGACTTCCTTCCATTTCCCACTTGTTCCATCCTTTCGTTCCACCACATAGGCCTTTTCTTGAGTCGAATTATCCACCCAACTAACTTGAACGGAAGTCGAAGATATGGCAGTAACCTTCAACTTCGATGGTGCAGGAAGGACTGTAATAGTAATCACAGTGGAATCCACAAAATTTTCGCCGTTGTAATATCTTACGTAATAAGAATAAGTCTTATCAAACTCCGTAGTTTCATCTATATATCTTGTAGAATTTGCTGGCAGAGTGCCTAACTTTTGGAGCGTTCTTCCAACTCTTCGATAAACTTCTACCTTTTCTTCCCTCTGTGAGTTGTCAATCCAAATCAGCAAAACACTTGAACCAGTCGCTTCAGCCGTTAAATTGGTTGGAGGATTTAACGTATTCCCGGAAACCTCTTCAGAATAGCTTGAATAACCGTAGGAATTATACGCACGAATTCTGTAAGTGTAGAGAACTTCCGGTACAACAGTGTCAACGTACTCTCTAACATTCTCCTTAGTCGTGAAAATTGCTTCCCATGCCTTGTCACTCTTTCTTTCAATCACATATCCACTCTCAAAATTCGAATTGTCCCACCACTGCACTTTCAACTGCATCGGCGAAACTGGTGTAACCCAAACATTCGATGGCGCATTAAGCGTCTTAACATCGAAATTTGCAATTTCTTGCTCTTGACCATCGTTTGTCTTAACCACGACTTTGTAATAATAGATCATCTCCGGCAAGACTTTATCATCTATATAACCATCCGAAGTATTACTGAGCGCAACTACATCTTTCCAGTTCTCACCCTCGGCCTTTCTATAAACAACTACTTCTTTTGCATTCTTTATAAAATCGATATTCCAATTGAGTACGATACTTTTCGAAGATGTGGCTTGAATTGAAACCTTCGGTACAGTAGCACTTATCGTAACTGAAACTTGATTAGAATAATTCGACTCCGCATCTTTCGAAAATGCCTTGACGCGATAAAAATACTTCGTTGCGGACACTTGTTTATCGACATACTCAGTGACATTCTTACCCACAGTAGCAATCATTATCCAATTGCCGTTTTCTTCCCTTCTTTCGATCTTGAAACCTTCCTCGTTGTTCGAATTATCGACCCATTTAAGACTCACAACATTTCCAAGAGCAACTGCCGCTGAAAGCCCAGTAGGAGGATTCAAACTTATACCTTTAGATACCTGTTCGGCCTTAACAAAATTACTTGGACTGGTCATATCGACAACAAGCACCTTATCCTTTTCGAAATTGTACAAATATTTCTCGTACACATCAACTCGCACTGCTGGACTATCGGTCTTTAGAACACTAAACTTCGTAGGAAACGCTGGATTCCTGACATCAACTACGACAATTCCATTGCTTCCATCAGCAACGAAGGCATAATTACCATAAACGTAGACATCGTAAGCTGTTCCATCCGTGTCAAACGTAGCAACACTCTTGAACTTAGCCGGACTTGACACATCAAAAATCAACATCCCCTTATCTCCAACTGTGACATAAAGATAATTTTTAGAAACAAAAATGCTGTAAATATCAGATAAAACATCTATTTTAGCAATTTGCGAAGGATTTTCTAAATCACTCAAATCCAAAACATAGATTCCATCTCCATTGACCGCGACAAATCCCCTTTTCCCATCTATAAAAATATCGGACACTTTCGACTTAAATGAATTTCTGTAGACCAGAACCGGCTCATCTGGAATAGAGATATCAAATACCATCAATCCCTTATCCCTATCCACTGTAAAGAGGTGATTCTTTTCAAAAACAGCCCTCAAAACATATCCGCCAGTTCTCAAAGAGGAATTCAAAACAGGCTGAAGTGGATTTGAAACATCGTAGACGAGTAGTCCATTAGTGCCATTGGCAACGTACAAATACTTATTCCCAAAAGTTATCCCCTGTACATCCTGAAGCTTTATATTGCCAACGATAAGAGGATTAAACCCGTCGGATACGTCTATGACCTTTACTCCTTCGGTGCCTATTACGAACAAATATTTTCCAATCAACGCCTGATTGGAAAACGTCAATGCAAAAGAAAGCACTAAATTCAGTGCAATTAATATCTTCTTAAATATGTTCATACCAATTCTATCCTCCTTCTACTTACGCTCTACTTCTTAACCAAAATTTCGTTCGAATAGCTGGAAAAGGCCATAGTTGAAAATGCCCTCACCCTGTAATACACTTCCCCTGATAAAGGGCTGTCATCAACAAACTCCGTAACATCTTTCCCAACCGTTGCAACTCTTTGCCACGTACCACTTGCAACTCTTCTCTCTACTTCATATCCCTCTTCGTACGAAGAATTATCTTGCCAAGTCAACCTCACCTTCTGACCATCGACAACTTCACTTCTCAAACTACTCGGTGCGGCAAGTGGTGCTATTGTGGTTTCTAACGTCTCTATAACACTTGAATCTTTCAAAACCCTCACCCTATAGACATACTCAATCTCCGGCGCGACGTCTTTATCTAAGAACTCTCTATCGGTTCCAGTCAAATTTGCGACACGCACCCAAAAACCTTCTGAGCCCTTCCTTTCAACCCTGAATCCATCGGCTTGTCTATCATCTATCCAAAACCATTCAACTTTTACAGACGTTGAATCCTCACCGAAAACATTCAGCTTAGAAACCAACGTACCAAAATCAACAAAAACTTCTTTTGAATACTCCGACTCGAATATATCATACCTCACCTTAACTCTATAATAAAACTTCCCATTTTCTACATTTGGAATATGATCAACAAATCCCCTTGCATCAGACTTTAACTCCACCACCTTAACCCAACTTTGCCCTTCAACTTTCCTTTCTATAACATACGTCTTTGCAAGCTTAGAGTTATCCATCCAAGATAACATGACATTCAAACTTGGTAGAATCTGCGCCGAAAAGACATCAGGCGACCTCAAAATACACCCAGAGGCCTCATTCGAAAATCCAGAAGCATACCCATTTGCCAAAGCCCTTACCCGGTAGTAATAAACTTCGTCTGGTTGAACATCTGAATCAGTGAAATCCGTTTCATTTGCACCAGTCTTTCCCAAGGCAATCCAATTCGAGTTCTGAGTTCTCCTTTCGATCTCAAAACCAAGCTCTGCATCAGATGAATCTTTCCAAAGAAGTTTGAGCTGCGAGGGACGAACAACCTGACAAACCAAATCTCTTGGTGCAGCCATCAAACCAATTACACTCTCCGTGGAATATCTTGACTCGCCAAATTTACTGTATGCTTTAACTCGATAGTAGTAAGGGCTATCCGCTTCCAAAGGTTCATCATCTACAAAATTGCGAACATCACTCTTAACATTTCCAATCCTTTCCCAGTAACCGTTTGGTCCCTTTCGTTCAACCTTAAAACCTTCAGCTAACTTAAAATTTGACTTCCAACTAATCTTAGCTTTATTACCAGCCAATAACTCAGCTTTTACATCATAAGGTGGCTCTAAAATACTAATACTTGCCTCTTCAGAGTACTCTGAATTTCCAGTATTATTAAACGCCGCCACCCTGTATGCATACAAAACCTCCTCCGAAACCTTTGTATCCACATATTCACTACCATTTTTTGCAGTCCTATAAACCTCAGTCCATGCTCCTTCGTTTGTCTTTCTTTCGACAACGTATCCATTTTCAAACTGCGAATCGTCCGCCCAAGCAATTCTAATGGCAAGAGGCGAGACCAACTGAACAGAAAGGTTACTTGGGGCTCGCATAACAAAAATATCGTTCACTTGTAATTGCTGGGAATCGAAATTACCATTAAACGCGACGACTCTGTAGCTATAACCCTTTTCGCTCTCTGGAACGATATCGGAAAATTCAGTCTTATTATACCCTACCTTACCTACTTCAACCCATCCCGAAATACCATCATTTCTCCTTATCCTAAATCCTTCTTCAAGATTTGAATTATCTTTCCAGGCCAATTTTACAACCTTACCATTTACCACTACTCTCAACTCACTTGGAGCTTCCAAAACAACAACCGTTGCTTCATTCGAATAATCCGAGAAAGCCGTTTCATTGAAAGCTCTAACTCTGTACACGTAAACACCCTCGTTCAACTTTCTCGCATCGATGAACGTTTTCTCATTCGCTTTCGTGCTTCCAACCTCTTTCCACTCACTTGAAAGTTGGTTCAAACCTTTCCATTCGACCCTAAAACCACTCTCAAACTTTGAAGTATCCCGCCAAGTTAAAGCAACCATTCCTTCGGCATCAACATTAGCGACCAAATCCTTCGGCCCGCTTGGAATACTCACACCTATCGTCTCAGAATAACTCGAATATCCATCCTTATTATACGCTCGTACCCTATACAAATATCCACTCTCTAACGCTACACCTTTATCAACATATTCCGTGACATTTACATCAGTGACCACAACCTTCGTCCACTCGTTATTATCAACACTCCTCTCAACGATAAATCCTTTTTCATTGTTGGAATTATCATGCCAAGAGAGCTTAACCTCACTTGAAGAAAGACCGACTACCTTCAATCCACGAGGTGGTAACATCGTTGAAATAACTACCTCTTCTGAATAAGTCGAATCACCAGCCGAGTTGTACGCCTTAACCCTATATCGATACAAAACATCAGGTTCCACACTCGCATCAACGTACTGAGTCACATCAGGACCAACGCTCGCAACACGTATCCAGATATCACCCTTGACACTCCGCTCTATTCTGACCCCATCTTCAAGGCTTGAATTATCCTGCCATGTTAACTTTATCTCACTTGATGAAATGGCTTCTGCTGTCAACCTCGTTGGCATTCGTGGTGGAATAGTTTTAAGAAGCTTAGTTGTCGCAGATTTATACAATTCAACAAATTTATCCCTATCAACATGCGTAGAAATGGTAACATAGTAAACCCCATTACTCTCGTATTCTTTCGTAACAACGTACCTTATTGCACCCTTCAGATAATCAACTATCGACTCGTTAAGCTCAACACCCATCAATTCACTATCAACATCCACCATAACCCTCGCTCTTGCTTTCTTGATAACTTCAAGCAAAGCCTTATAAATCGCCTTATTGTAAGTCTCAATTCTATCATTAGTAACCACGGCAGAACCATCCGCAACAAACTTCAGCTCATCGCCACTATATTCTCCACGAGGATACACCTTACCTGGGGCCCAATAAAAACTCTTCAAACCGCCGAGACTAACCTCGACCTTTGGGCTATACCCACTAACAACGCCGGTAACAATAGCCTCACCATTCTGAACTGTAATATACTTACTCTTCCCATCTCCAAGCTTAAAACTATCATTTGCAATCACCTTCAATACAACCGGAGCTGGCAAATTAACGTTAAGCGAGATAGTAACGAACTCATCAACCTCCACCAAATCAGGGCCGGAAAGACTAAGCTGAATGCTATTGACGAAAGGCCTGAATTTTTCAAGATTTATAGCTGAACTTGGCAAATCGGCAGCGAGTGAATCCAACATCACGATCTCACTTAGAACTGGGCAAAAAGAAGAAAGGTTATCCACATTAGCGGTGTTGATATAGTTCAATTTCTTTTCAATTTCAGCTACCTTGCCATCAATACTGGCAAATACCTTTGAAATCCTGCTCATAACATCGGAACTTACATTCAACTTCCCAATCGTTGCCCTATATTTATCCATAATAGCCTTTGCGGTATAGACCATATTATTTTCAAGCAAAGCTTCCGCTGCTGTAGTAGCGATAACAACTTCGTATGACTGCTTCACAATCTCCTCTGCAACAATAGCTATAACCTTAACATAATATTGCTCGCCTTGCTTCTTCTTCTCAACGATCTTATAATCCAAATCCCTAAATTGTAATTCCGAAGTTGTCTTAACAGTTCGCTCAAGCAAAGTTGAATACAACTGATTTGCTACACCATTTTTACTGGCTGATTCCAAAACATCCTTCAAAATAGTCTGGACATCTATCTTCACACTTATCTGCTCAGAAATACGCCTCAACGCATCATTTTGCGCCTTATCTTGCGCAACCAACTCAGACTTATCAGTTCCTTCTCCGTATGCATATATATAACCGGGAGGAATTTGAATCTGATTGGAATCTCCGCTATTACCTAAAAAATCACAACTGGAAAGAACAAACAAAAGTACGAATAGAACAAAAAGCAATGATAACATTTTTACTACACTTTTAATAGTAAATGTTCTCATCCAACCACTCCACATTATGTTCTTTTACTCAACTCTAAATATTATATCACAAATGATGCTAAGATATGCTATAATGAAATTACTTTAACTCCAAAGCAATGAACAACAATTATAGGGGGGATTACATATGAGATGTAAGATTCTACGTTTAGTAACCTTTGTAATGTTATTAATACCTCTTTTGCTCCTTGCACAGCAACCACCAAAGGCGGTTAGTGAGTTCAGTGCTCAAGTTCTGCCTTCTTTAACTGAAGTCAAACTAACTTGGAAAGATAACTCAACAGATGAAGATGGATTTAGAATCCTAAGAAGTACCAACAACGTTACTTGGACTCAAATAGCTGTTCTAACAAGTAACACAATAACTTTCACAGACAAGGACTTACTACCAAAGACGAAGTATTACTACAGAATTCATGCATACAACGCCTACGGACGTTCCGATAACGTCTCACTCGAGGTTTTTACGGTATTTGCACCTCCACAGCCGTTGGATGTAGGAGCAGCAATTTTGAGTGGTGGGATAAGGATTTCATGGAAAGACACGAGTGATTACGAGACCGCCTACGTGGTGGAAAGGAAAATCGGAGATAGTGAGTGGCAAGAAATTGCCGAACTTTCTGAAAATAGCACAGAATTCATTGATAAAGACGTTTCAAAAGGAGGGACATATTATTACAGAGTCTACTCAATAAACGAGATTGGGAAAAGCATTCCATCACCGATTGCAAGTATTTTTGTAAATCAAGCGAAGCGAAACATTATTTTAGCTGGAACAGACGGAGGGATAGCACTGTATGACGTCTCTGAAC
>Ga0209608_1001272_pt1 | contig 21211 bp, 17 predicted proteins | sample AD_UKC130_MetaG_FD_184428 | JGI IMG/M metagenome (GOLD analysis project Ga0209608, IMG submission 184428) | Active sludge microbial communities of municipal wastewater-treating anaerobic digesters from Canada - AD_UKC130_MetaG (SPAdes) (version 2) | ecosystem: Engineered > Bioreactor > Anaerobic... | reverse complement strand
CCAAAAAGGATGCATTTGAACAAAAAATATTGACATTTGATGATATTGAAAAGACAATTGATTTTCCAACTAATAATGGTATTGTGAATGATATTATAAGATTATTACATAGTAACTATTTAAAATTGCTTCAGCCTTTTGCTAATGATCTATTTAATTTATATAAATCATATCTATCAGATATGGTACCTATTATTGATAGCATTAATAAATTATCATTACCTGATTGGTGGTTTGATGATATGTTCATCACATACAGATATTGGAAAAATAGTACACATATTGAGTTATATCCATTAGTTAAATTATAAAAATTATTATAGATTGAGGGGGAAATCACATGAGTAAAACTGTAGCTCAACAGATAATGGATGATGCAACAAAAACATTTCGACAATTATTAAGAGACTCTAAAGTTAGTGATGTTTATCCAAATATAAACTACGAGAAGAACAAAAATGACTTGTTTTTAAAATGGCATATGGAAAAAATAAAGGATTTGTGTAATACAATATATAACAACTATCCTATCAAACATTTATCAATGGGTATATTCTTTAAAGGGGAATCAGCTTCTGAGCGTTCGCTATTTCGCTTTACTACTAGTTATAGTCCATATGATACTTTTGGTCAGGTGATAATGAATCAACGTTTTGATATTCCTTTAATATTTAAAATTGTTGATAATAATAATGAAATAAGTTTTTATAAAACACCTTTTGTACTGTTATGTTATGAAGGTATAGATATTTTATCATATCTGATGCGTTTATGCCCAAATAATACTAAATTAGAAATGTTTAATGAAAACATTTAAATCAGAATTTACTTTATTTAAAGAAAAACTTATGAATTCATTAAATCAAAAGTTTATGAATACTTGGCAATTAATAGATTTTGATGTTAAGTTTGATAAAACTAGTTTGTTAATAGCAAATAATATGATAAATAGTTTACAAATTAGTATTATAATTAACACAATATTTTCAATTAAAGATGTTAAGAATATACTTAATAAATATAATAATCAAACAAACGCTGATGATATTATGAAATCTTGGATAATATTAGAAGTAACTAGTGGACATCCTTATGTATTTAGTAGAGAATTAAATAAATATGATATATTGGTAAATAGATTGTTCTTATTAACAGAGAGTGTAAAGTACATTTATTCAAATTATGATCTCTGGTATCCTGTATGTAAAAAGATGATAGATATTATGATGGTATATTATGAAAAACATAAATGGTTCTTAGATATAGTTAAATGGCTTAAAGAAGATCCTATCCTAATGTCACATTTAATGATTTTATGACTAAATTTAGATACTATGATAATACACAAGAGAAATTGCAATATTATGATATATATAGTAGATAAAAGAGGAGATGATTATCATGAATAATAATAATACAATTGATAAATTCATTAAATATATGGCATCTAACATTAAGAAAGCTTTTAAGATTAAAATAAGCGACATATATCCAAATATTAATTATGAAGAAGATACTAGAAAGCTCATTATGGATTGGTATATAAAGGAATTAGCGTTAATATGTGAACAAGCTATTAAAAAATATCCTTTAAAACATTTATCAGTTGGAAGGTTTTATTATAAACATGGTTTGGCATTACATTATACAGGTCGTCTTTCATCTAAAAATAGAACATTTGGACAAACCATACAAGATCAATATAATAGAAGAACACTATTAATTAAAATTACTGATAATGATGATAACATATATCTATATTATACTTCTCCCAAGTTATCAGGATATGAAAGAGTCAATATAAGAGAAAAGATGAGTAACATGTTTTATAATATTTCTCATGTCTCACTTTTACATAATGAATCATTATTTGATAAGTTATTACCTTTTATAAACGCATTATCAAAAGATCTTTCTAATAGGTTTCATATACATTGGTCTTATAGTGTATTAAATGAATCACAAGACATTATTAAGATAATTTTTGACAACACTGATAAGGAAAGACCATGTGGAATAGAATTTATTATTAAATCCAATTTTTCTATGTATGAGATAGATCAAATGATAAATGATCCTAATACAATACCAGAAGTTATGAAAGAGCATATAAATATATTTGTCAAGAGTGTAAATAATTCTTTACAAGTTAATCAAGAAGCACCAGATAATCATCTTCCAACGCTTTCTGATACACCTTTAAAAACTTTAAGAGTTTGCTCTGTTACAATAAATTACATTTTGTCTGCAACACACTTATTACATCCATTATATAGCTCTTTAGTATCACTATTGGCAGATGAATATAAAGAAAGAGAATGGTTTTTAAAAGCAGTTGAGAAATTAGAAAGCGATCCAGAGTTTTCATTAGAGAACTTCTTTACTACAGTTAAATACAATGCTGATGAAGATGTTCTAGAACTAAAATACAAAAATATATTTAATTTATAGACCATTATTAAGGAGAAGTGAAATATAATGAGAAATATCATACCCATTATAAATGAAGTAAGAGACAATGTGGTGTCAGTTATAGAATGTGCACAAGAAGATATTTTTAAACACAATAGTGTACTCAAGAACATCATTATATCTGATAAAGAAACATATAAAATAAAAACAAATTTCATTTATGAATTATATAAAGAGTATTTAATAGATGCTATTAAATCAATTGTTATAACTAAATACTCTTTTAAGAAAGTACAGATTGCTTTGTTATATAAATATGACTATGCTTATATTTTTCAGTCATGTCTTTCATTAAAAGAATTATTGACATCAACAACACCCAAAACAGCTTTAATAATTAAATGTATTGATAAATCAGATAATGTGCACACTGGAGTCACAGATATACTCTTGAGTAAGTTTACCAAATTTGGAAAAAGAAAGACCATAATCAAAGTATTAAAAGATATCATATATCCAGATAACTTTCTACAAATAAAGATACCAAAAACTTATATTGAGAACATTAGATCTATATATACTCCAAAGATAAGCCAGTATTTGAAAACAAATTATAATATAGAAACTGTTGAAGATATACCATATTGTAGTTTGGATTTGTTTACAGTATGCATTAAGCCATTAGATGAAATTAGTAAAAGCATCTCCAGTTATGGTATAGGTATGGAAAGTTTTTCAATAGACATAAATGATGCTATATCAATCTATAATGCTTTTAAAGCTAATAATATGGAGTATTTAATTAAGAGGCTTAAAGTTAGATTCAATGATATCAGGCAAAAACATATAAAGAAATCCAAATATTCACCCAACAAGATTGCAGATGGGTTTGAACAGCTATCTAAATTGTTTCGATTTTTAGAAGATAGACCACCTATATTGTATGATCTTGTTAAAGATGCATTTAAGTATGTTTTTGATGAAGTTAGTAAGATAGAATGGCTGTTTGATAGTATTAATCAATATGAACATAATAAAGACTTTTTCTTTGATGATTTATACACAAGAATTAGATATTACACTAATTTGGAGTTGTTTCTAACTGTTATTGATATTTAGTGAGAAAAATATAATAATTGGAGGAATATCATAATGATGATTATTCAAAGCAATATGAAACAAGATATCAATCATATGTTTCAGTCCATAAGCAGGGATATACGTGATGAGTTCAGTGATGAAAAGATTTATTCCTATATTGAACGATTTAGTACTTCTAAAGAAAAAGACTTGTTCGTTAGAAAATGGTACATTGATAAAGTATCAGAAATATGTCAAAGGCATATAAACAACTCTCCTTTTAAGCATGCTTCAATTGCTTATTTTTATTTACATGATTCTGTTTTTCATCCATTTAATATATTAAATTTCGAAAAATATGCATCTGATAATTTATTAGAAAAAACATTCTGGGATATAATTGTCGAAAGATATCATGAATATGATAATTTAATAGTTAAATTAATAGATGAAGATAATGATATGTATTTTTATCAATGTACTGTTAAATTCTCCCATTTTAGACAATTAGATAATATAGAAGCATTCTTTTATGAGACATTCAATCAATTATATGGAGTAGATATTGAGGATAGCATTGAAGATGAGCTTACAGATTTTACTAATTCTTTAATATACAACTTAAATACTATGTTTAATAAGAACTATAACATTAAAATTGAACGTACTAAACCATATATTGTTTTGCATCTGTTTAATAATAAGTCACGAGTACTTGAGATTATGATTCAAAAGATATTCTTGTTCAAAGAATGTTCAAAAATCATGGATAAGTATAATAAAAGCAAAGATGTTATATATGCTTTTGCTCCATACTTTGTAATATTATTCTTTCATGAGTATACAACTATGTTTGGTACAGCATCTGCTGCTCAAGCATGCATAGATCGTCAGGCTACATCAATCAGTACAATTAATGAAATTAGATACTTACAAACAAATGTTGATTTGTGGATGCCATTATTAAATAAAGCAATGGATGCTTTTACACTTAAATATAATAAGTACAATGTATTAACTCATGCTATACATGAAATAGCTATTAATCCAGAGATGTCATTTGAGAATCTTTATACTGTAATGAAATATAGTAGTAATAATTTAAGTGTAGACTATTATAACATTCTATGAAGATACTTTAATTTGTTTTTACTGGGGGGATATAATCATGGATTATTATGTAGATGATATCTTTAGCAGTATATCAAAAGATTTAAAAAAAGCAATGAAACAAAAAATAAAAGATATATATCCTGATATGGAAGAATTGCGTAGAACATTTAACAATGAAAAGCTTTACAATATAATTTCAAAATGGTATTTAGATACAATTAATGCTATTTGTGAAAAACATATAAAAAGATATCCATTAAAACATTTTGCAATTGGGTATTTCCATTGGACTTCTTCATATTCACTTCCAATGTACATTTATATTCGTTATCCTTTACCTTTATATGAAAGTTTTTTTACAGCATCCAAACATACACTTGATTACCTAATTAGAGGTATACAAAATGATGGGTTGTTGATAAAAATAGTGGATAATGATAATAATATCTATTTTTATCGAAGTTCAATTAAGTTTACTACTTATAAATCATTGGATATAATGTCTTATTTTGAATTTGAGCACTTACATTGTAATTGGGTCTTTATATATGATGATAATATACATAAAAGACAATTTGGAAAAAATATGCTTGCAGAGATACAGCATAGATTTAACTTAGATGATTGTTGTATTGATTACAAGTATGATACAGAGGTTAATAATATTGTTATTATTATAACTAATAGTCTATATAACGTTGGTATTGAAATTTCAATTAAAGCACTATTTCGCCTGAGACAAATCAAGGATATAGTAACTAATATAAATAATAATAAAAGTAGTTATGATATTATAATACCATATTGTCAAGTCAAACATTATATTGATTATAAAACAAATAGGGAAATGAATACTGTTTTTCAAGAAGAAATAATAAAATATATCTATTCAGCACGCCATTTATGGAAACCATTGTGTGAATATATACTAGCTGAATTTAAGGAAAATTATAAAAAAAGATGCAAATGGTTTATTGATATAATTGACAATCTTAGCACAAATCCTGATGTGTTGTTTAATGATTTCTATACTGCTTTTACATACTTTAATGAATTAGATACTTTATCATTTACTAATATATACAGTTATTAAATATTTAAATAATTATTATCTATCTAAAGGAGTGATTTATAATGAAAACAGAAGATAAAGATACAGAAAAAGCAACAGCAATTTTAAAATCAACACATAATAAATTCAAAAGAGAAATGAATAAATTAGTGCAAGATGATTTATTGTATAATGTATTATTGCAGAAAAACTCTTCTGAGAATAATTATCAGGTCATTGCCCAAAAATATGCCAGTATCTTGAATGATATTTGCTCAGATATATTTCGTAAAAAGTATAATATAAAACACACATCTATCTTCTTTATACCACCTACTTATCTTTCTATGTGTGAAACATATCCTATAACTCTCAATGTATATGAAGATTTTGAAAAATATAAATGGTCCCAACTTATCAATGTAGTAAGAGTACCCATTTATTGCAAATTTGTCTTTGAGAACAATTATACTATAATAGCTACTTCAGATAGCATGTTTCAATCATGTGAAGTTTTTAATAAACCTGAACAATTTGCCCAAAAGATTGTCAATTATAATACATCAATTACATCAATTGAATTCAAAAAGGTAATGAAACAAGTTGAAACTCTTATGATTGAAACACTAAGTAACTTATTTAGAGAATATTGTATGATATGTAATATCGATTTCAAAGAGATAACAATAGTCCCTCATACTTTGAATATTAGTAACAACACTACAATGCATTTTAATGTGTACTGGAATAAACAAATATCAACAGATAATGACTCAACTAAAGTATTACTCGTTTTATCAATAACTGTCCCTCTTGATGATTTTGATATTAGAAACACACTATACAACAAAGAAATCTCACAAGATAAATTGATGAAAGAAACCATTGTACCTTTTATCATAGATAATACTAAAATTACTTTTACAGAGTATCATGATCTATTTGGCAAAGCATATCTGAATAGTTTAGATAATATATACCAATTTTATTCTCAACGTACTTTTTTAAGTAAATTACTTGCTGATTATAAATCTAAATTAATAGATACTTATGAACGTATAGGTAAAAATATAATAGAAGCATTTGAAACTGATTTATTTGGGAAGATTGTTAAAGGAAGCAGTTCATTATTTACTGATCCAAACTATTTATTTAGTGATTTTATTACTTTCGTAAAATATTCCACTAAAAATGTAGCAAAAATGCTTTTACTGTGTGAATATTAATAATTATTATATTCTAAAGGAGGACATTTATAATGTATAGTGATATTCAAACAATCATTAATGCTTTGAGAAACAATCTAATTAAAAATTTAAGTCGTAAAATTGAGGAAGATGAATTCTTTCAAAAGAATAAAAATAAGTATATAGGTGCAAGTGCCCAATTGGTTAAATTAAAATATGTGGACTCCTTGAGAAAAGCTATTGAAAATGTTTTGTTTAAAAGATATAAGTGCAAATATGTTAAAATGGGATATTTTACAACAACACGTAATACTTCAGATAGTGGTCCTTTAAGAATAGATATGAGGTATGATTACATAAACAATGTTTATGTAATAGACACTTCTGAGACTTGGAATAGGATCATTAGTTTAAAAGGATATCAAACCCCAATATATACAAAAATAGTAGATTCTAAGAACAATGTATATATTTTTACTAGTAATGTTAAATTAAATCATATTTCATGGTTAAATGAGGATGATGTATATAGACTATTTATAGACACCTTACTGTGTGATAATACAACTAGCCAAATAGAAGGTTTAATAAAAGAAGGAGTCCAAGAATATTTGGTACCATTAATTAAACAATTGATTAATGAGCTTGGAGATGAATTTCAGGGAGATGTAGGTTATAGTGAAGCATATGGTTATAGAGGATTGTACTGTAGTGTTTATTATAGAAAAACACAAGAGTATATATGTAGACTTGAAATTCTTTTTTCAAATGTAGAAATAAAATATGCTATAAACGATAATAAATTCAATGATGATGAAAAGGTTAACAATTTAGTTGAACACACGCTATCTACAATTGGATATATAGTTAACGCACTTATGAGAAAATATAATCCTATTGATGTCTTTACAAATGATCTTAGTAAAATATTAAGCGATAATATTACCATTCTTCAACATTTTTTTGTAAATAAGAATAATTATGATAAAATATGTGCCTGCATTACTGATATATATAAGAATATAATAGCAAAGAAATCATATTTAATATCTGTTGATGGTCTTAGACAGGATATTGAAACAATGTTTTCTGATTCATGCACGTTTTTTGATGATATATTAACTAAAGCTATATATTTGGGTGTACAAGATAGAGAAACAGTATATCGTAATATTCTTGAATTAAGTAACAAGTAAGAGATATAAAGTATAATAATTATTAAATAGGAGATGATATTAATGGGAAAGTTTATGCTTGCTGATATGTTTACAGAAATACATTATGAGATATTGAAACAATTATCTAAATCACCACGACGAGATACTTGGTGTGATGCAATTAAGCTTAAAGAGTTAGAGAGTCCTAATTTTATGAAAGTCATTGAAGCTAAATATACATATGCATTACAGAAAGCATGTAGCGAAATATGTTATAAGAAATATAATTGTAAATATTTTAAAATGGGATATTTTTTTACATGTAACGATAAGGGATATAAAGACGATAATATTGTTTATGCTAAAACTTACTATGATTCCAATAAAGGTACTAGTGTTGTTAATACCAGAAAGACCTGGAATGAAATTATACAATATTCTTCCTTTTCAGCTATCATCTCTAAGATTATAGATAAGAATAATAAGATACATATTGTAATATCTGATCCTTTATTCGCTATTTATAAAATATGTAATGAAAAGAGTTTCTTAAGCTTTTTTCAAGATAGGATTGTGTCAGAGTATACTGATTATGAACTATTGTTCGATGATCATTTACGAAATGCGATTAAGAATGTATTAACGAATATTAAAACATTAGATAGCACTGATCCTTTAGATATGGAAATCTTTTATGAACGATATGCGAAAAGCATGAAAGTATGTGTTGATATTGTATCTGCTAAAGATGGATCCATATTATCATATATTGCAACTATGGTCAAATATAAAGATATTAAACAAATACTTAATAATATAACCAAAGCTTCAGACCAATATGAGGCACTGATACGAAAACTCAATAATAACCTGCGTATTGGTCAATATGCACTTGAGACTGTATGGAGAAAAGATCTTCCAAAGGATAGTGCAAAAACTATTACACGCAGTAAATTACGTGCTGAAATCTTAGAATATCTTCTTAAAGACACTAAAATACTTGATAAAATGATAAAGTTAATGGCATTTCTTTTAATAGAAAAAGCTAAAGAAATAGATATATCTTATAATATCAGAGGTTGTATCCATAATATGTTTGTAGATAAAGATTCTTTTATTGAAGAACTATTTACAAAGATAAAATATGAGCATAATAACTTTAATAAAACTTTTAATACATTAGCAGCTTTTCCTTCTACTAACGCATAGTGGACAGGACTATTAAAGTATGATATAATAAGCTCTTGATAACAGGAATTGGAGGGATTGTATTGGCTATAGTAAAATTAGACGATTTTGAACACATTCAACTTAGACCTGGTATGTATATTGGAACAACAGAGACTCCAGTCAATTTACTATTTGAATTAATAGATAATGCTGCTGATGAATGTTTAATAGGCAAATCTAATTATATGTGTGTTATGATGGATTTTGATTTAAAGAAATATGTAGTTCTAGATAAAGGTAGGGGCATTCCTCTTCAAGCTAAAAACTTTAAAGAGGATGCTCCTATTGTAATAGCCACTAAATTATTTAGTGGTGGTAAATTTGATAATGAATTATACAAATATAGAAGTGGATTGCATGGTGTGGGATTAGTTGCTGTGAATGCACTATCATCTGAAATGGAAATTATAACCATTAAAGATAAAAAATCACACAGAAGATATATATTCCATGGACAACAAGTAGCAATTGAGGATATGCCATCACAGCAATTTAGCACATTGGTTGCATTCAAACCAGATCCAAAGTATTTTGATTCTTTACTTATAGATAAACAAATCATAATAGACAGACTTAAAGCTATTATGGCTTGCTGCAACAATCCTGATCTTAAAATACAATTAGTGATTAAAGAGAATAACAATACAGAAGTCATTGATATACCAAATGATGTCATTGAACAATTTAAACAGAATTGTACTGAATGCATTGAAATAAACAATGATGATTTTGTAATGTATCTAGGATATAAAGATGATGAGAGATCAAAATATATTATGAGCATTGTTAATACTCTTCCAATATATGATGGTACGCATATCAAGATGCTTCAAAAAATAATAAAGGATTATATGTATGATAAAGCACAAAAGAATAAATATCACATTCAAAAAGAAGACATTTTAGTTAAAATGCATTTGTTATGTATATTAAAATTATCTAATCCATCTTTTTCAGGACAAACTAAATATGCACTTAATATGAAACAAGAACAATTAAAAGATATCATATCAGAGAGTAAAATAATTAAAGCATTGGATAAAGCACAGACATTTGTTACCAATTGGCTGAAATGTGTAGAGGAATATAGAATCAATCTAGATAAAACTAGAAAAGTTAAAAAGAATGGTAAAGGATCATTAGTAGTTGTAGAGGGATTAAGAGATTGTACATCTACAAATATTGAAGAAAGAGAGATCTTTATACTTGAAGGGGAATCTGCTGGAGGTACTTTATTGCAATGTAGAGATGCTGCTAAACATGCTGTTTTACCTTTGACTGGTAAGATTCTCAATGTCAATAGAGCATCAAAGAATAAATTCTTTAATAATAAAATCATTATGAGAATCTTCCAAGCTATAGGTATTACTCCATTTTCAGATGATATTTCGCAATTAAGATTTGGTAAAATAGTCTTATTGGCAGATGCTGATCCAGATGGAGAACATATAACAGTGTTATTATTATCATTATTTGACTATGCAGCACCTAATTTAATTAAAGAAGGTAAATTATATGTAGCTCTTACTCCTCTTTTTGGTTGTTATTACAATAAGAAGTTTATACCTATCTTTGATGAAGATACTTTGAATAAGTTTAAAGATAAGAACGTACATATATACAGATATAAGGGATTGGGAGAAATGCAACCAGAAGAACTTCATGCATGTGCTCTCAACCCCATTACAAGAAAGTTAATTAAGATATTACCAAATGAGGGTAAAACTACTATTGAAAAAATATTGCAGGATAAGAAATCACTAGTTAGTGCTTATTTACTCTAAATATCAGAGGAGGTAAAATTATGAGTAAACTTAGTAATAGTAAATGTTTGGATATTAAGGAGTATGTGAGAAGACGTAAGATTCTATTTAGACCAGACTTGATAATGTTATTACTATATAAAAGAGACCAAATTCTACCAATGTGTGTACAACAGAAAGCAAAGAAATATTTAGTTCCTGTTAAAGATTGTATTCATTGTCAGAAAAAGAAAGAAAAAATTACTCATAATATAATAGCTTTATGTCCAAGAGAAACATTATGTAAAAAACACGCTGCAATATATGATTATGAACAATGCAAGGAGAGAGTAACAAAGATTACATATATTACATATAAGGATAAAATATATTATCTCTTTGGAGAATATATTTTGACTGATATGGTATCAGACCCAGAAGGATTTTATGTTATTTGGATGGGCACTATACGTCAAGATGTATTCTCAGTATATGCTATCAATAAGAAATATTTTGAAGGCATAGAAGAAAATGCAATAGATATAACAAAAGATATATTACAATATGATGCAATTCAATTAAATGAATGGGTATTATATTTAAATGGTGATAGACCTGTACTTGAAAACATAAAATCATAATAATTTATCTTTTTAAGGAGGATTAATAATGGAAAGTAGAAACATAGTTGATCTTGTAAAAGACTTATATTATGATTATGCTAAATATGTAAATCTTGGTGGAAGAACTATTCCTTTAGTATATGATACATTAAAGACAGTTCAACGTAGAGTATTATTATCTGCTTATGAGTTGACTAAAAATGGCAATTTTGTTAAGTCAGCTAAAATAGTTGGACATACAATTGGATCATATCACCCACATGGTGATGCTGCATGTTATGGTGCATTGGTAACAATGGTTCAACAGGGTTTAATGGAAGGTAGAGGAAATTTTGGCTCAACTGCTGGTTTGGATAGAATTGAGCCAGCCAGTTATAGATATACTGAGTGCAGATTAAATCCAATCATAAAAGATATTGCATTCAAATACATAGATATAGTACCTTATTTTGAAAATGAGTTAAATACTCAAGAACCATTATACTTACCAACCATGCTACCTTTGAACCTTATAGCATTCTCAGATCAAGCTGAACCTGTTACAGGAATTGGCGTTGGTTATAAGATGAAATATACTTTACCTTTATTTGACAGGAAAGAAATGATAGAATTATTTATTAAGTTAATAGACAATAAATTAACAGGTAAAGAGAAGTTAAACCTTGTCTATAAAAGTATTAGAATAACTGCTCCAAAATCTCTGTTAAATAAAGGTGAAGCCAATGTTAAGATGGTTGCAAATTACACTATATCTGATAATGGTAAGGAGATTGTAATATATGATTTTCCATATAGTCAATTGCAATTGCCTACTTCAATGTTATCTAAAATAGAAGGTACTCCTATTGATAAGTCAACTAGAACGACTGAAGTAATAGTAAAATTAAATAAAGGTAAATATGCTTCTGATTATGATCTTGATAATATTTTATCATCCAATACTACATTTAATATGATGTTTCATGATAATAACAAAATCAAAGTATATTCTTTATATGATTTGTGCAAACTCATATATAACAATTATAAAAACACTGTGCTTATAGATCTTAATAATAAACGCCAGAAGCATATAAATAATATTAATTATCTTGAGCTTTTAGTGAAGATAAAACCACATGTTAAATCATTGGATATAAGTGCTATTGCCAAAAAAGTTAAAGAAAAGGAGGATGTTATAGCAGATATATTTAAACATACCACATTAGATACATTAGCTAATGCTGAAACTAAATTAGAAGAAGAACAGAAAAGATTAAAAGAAATCGAAGAGAATATAAATAACATAGATGCTTTTTGTAAAAAACAATATGAAGAGTTAATATAATAATTTATTATTATCTGAGGTGATTATGTTGAGCATTTTGGCATATGATGAATTGCTTGATCATATTCTGTCAAATATGAATACTAAAATATCTTCAATGGATATCTATTTGAAAGGTAGAAAGGAGGTGCTTGAATATGCTGAAAATTTATATCAATCATTAGTTGTAAAATATATTAAAGATAAGTTATATCACAATGATAGTGATATTATATATGTTGCATTTATCTATCAGGATGATAAAATATTTACAACACCAATTGATTTTCCACTTTGCAAACTAAAGGATCTAATACGAATAACCAATGTACCTTATTGCTTCATTAAGATATTTCATGATATTAATAACGTTGAATTTATTGCATTCAATCCATTAATTAACACAGCAAATATATATGAAAATAGTCAAGTTTTTAAATATATAAAAGAAATATGTTTAATGCATCATATAATAAAATTAGATTTGGCTAAAATGAAATCTAAGCTCAAACATGTTTTAAAACAAATGATAAATGATTGTTGCAAAATAGTTGTGGATGATGAATTCAGTGTATTCATAGCAAAGATATATTTTAATAATAATGATGATGTAGATATTGAACTTAATTTACCATATTCCATTTCTCTTAGAACATTATTTAATGATATGTTTGAATTTGATATAAATGGGTTTATAAAACAGCATTTTAAAATATATTTTCGCTTGGAAAATGAGAATGTTGTTGGTGCAGAATATAATTTTTATAATGAGTATCCTCAGAATAGAACTACTAAACTACACGAAGTATATGATCAATTATCTACAATATTAGAACAAATTCAATATATACTTCAGCACGAAGATCTTCTTAATAGTTTCTTGCAAGAACACTACAAGAAAGAAATATTATCTAAATGTAAACCCTATATGTCACTTCAACAGATATTTAATGATTTTAAATATTCAAACTATTCCTTTGAAGATCTACTTACTAAAATGAAGTATCTGATCCCAACATTAAAAACACCACATATAAAAGAATATGTAATAAAGAGTGATGAATGATATGAAAAAGTATAGAACATTATTCATATCAGATATACATCTTGGTACTAAGTGGTGTCATTCTCAGCAACTTTTAAACTTGCTAAATTCTTTATCATATGATAATATAATACTTGTTGGTGATATAATAGAATGTACAAAGTTAAAAGATATTGACAAATGGCCTGATAGTCAAATAGAGCTATTAAATAAACTATTCTTTGATATAAGATATAAGATTACATATATATTGGGCAATCATGATAATTTAATCAAAGAATATATGACTTCCAATGTAGATAATATTGAGATATCGTTGTATAAGATATATAATACTGTAGATAAGACCAGTTATTTAGTTGAGCATGGGCATAGATTTAATTCTTTATCCATGTTTACAGAATGTTTAATATCACCATGGATTATATTTTATGATATAATTAGGCATATGTTCAATTTAATTGATATATATTTCAAATTTGAAACAACATCATCTATGTATGTATTTCGTTATTTTATTAAAACCATTATGATGTTGATGACAAATTATCTTCAAAAACTAATTGATTTAATTAAATCTCTAAATTGCAGAGGAATAATCTTTGGACATTTACATAAACCAGGTATACAATATAAAAAGGATATAGCCTTTCTTAACTGTGGTGATTGGTTAGAACATAAGACCTTAATAGCAGAAGATTATGAGGGGGGATTTCATCTCATAACAGGCTGAAGGAAATTTTTTGATATACCTCAATTATTATAAGTGAAATACTTTTTTAATATGTACAGTCATTACAATATATGTTACAATATCTATAGGCAGGCAGGTAGGTAATTAAGAAGTTAGGTAGAATAAGGAGGTAGTTAGATATGATTTTGAAAATTAAAAGTATGGATGGTTGGGTAATGGTTTCAAATATTGACTATGCAGAGTATGGTAATGTTGGATCAAAAAAGGCAGGTTTTTATGAAGTTGAAGTTCAAGGACATAGAGTATTGGTTCCTGTCATAAAACCAAATTTACCAAATGAGGATCTGTACTATCCCAATGATGATATAGTGATAATCAAATCGCCAAACCATAGTTCAATAACAGAAAGAGTAAGAGTAAATGGAAGATCAAAATTCGAAGTTGCTCATGATGATAATGAAGATGATATTCATGATGAATTTGTTATATTCATGTCATGGCTTCGCAATGGACTTGGTAACGTATATCTTTTCGACGAGGCATATTTGTTGAATGATCAAGGCGACACTATTGAACATATTTCATAACTGGTTAGTTAGGTATGTACCTGCCTGCCTAGATTCACATTTAACAGAATTGATTATGGGGATTTTATCTCATAACAGTTAAATGTGTTTTTCATATTAGTTATATATAAATAACTTAGGTGGGGCGTTCTTTGATAATACAGTTAATTGATATTAATGAAGAATTTGAAGGACTCCAAGAGGTCACTTCTCCAAGGATCTTTTATAGAAATAAGTTTGATGCACATGGATTATTTTCAGAGCAGATATTTGGGTGTGCAGAAGATTATAAATGTCAATGTGGACGATATTATGGTAAAGAGTATTTAAACATTGTTTGTGAGAACTGTGGTGTCACTGTTACAAATAGTGATGCTAGACTATATACATTTGCCAAAATCACTATACCTGACATCACAGTTCTCATTAATCCTTTTATAATGGAAATGCTTACCAATGTAGTTAAAATTCAAGATATTAAATTGGATGAGATTATTATAGGTAAACAGAAAGTTGTAATTGAGAACGATCATATTCATCGATCTTCTTCAGATAATGCTAAATATGGACCTATATTCTTCAAAGAAGAACTATTACCATTGTTATTATCACAAAGCAAGAAGTTAAAGGAATTCTATAATAAATATAAAAAGTATCTTTTTATCAAATATATTCCAGTCATTCCACCAGATACTAGACCTATATCTACTGGAGGATCATCCAAACAATACTTTATAGATGAGGTAAATGAGTATTACTTAAGAATAATAAGACGCATTAGTAATATGAAAACATCTCCATTCATTCCTGAATATGCACACGCAGCATTACAAAAGGATGTCAATGCTTTATTTAATATCTTACTTGGTAAATTTGAAAGCAAGCGTGGATTTTTAAGATCTTATGTCTTAGGCAAAAGAGTTGATTATAGTGGTAGAGCAGTTATCACTATAGATGGGTCTGATATGCCATTAGGATATTGTAAGATACCATATAAAATAGCTAAAGAAATTTATAAGCCAAATATAATTCCAATTGTTTCTGAAAAGACGCAATTGACACCATTGCAGGTTTTAATTGATTATGAAAAGGAAGAATTGAAACCAATTATCAAAGAAACATTAAAAGAGAAATTTATAGGAGAATATGTTTTAATTAACAGACAACCAACTTTACACAGAGGATCTATTCAGTCTATGAAAATATATGATATTATAGATGATGATGTAATTGTTATACATCCACTTATAACAGAAGTATATAATGCTGATTTTGATGGTGATCAAATGGCAATATATGCTGTTCATACATTGTCTAGACCAGAAGCCAAGTCAAAGATGTTTGTTGATAATAATATAAAATTACCAAGCAATGGTGAAATCAGTTTGAAATTCAAACAAGATATGGTTCTTGGTTTACATACATTAACACAAGATGTTGATGATGAATCTAAAATTATATTTTTAAATGAAAAGACAACACCAGAGAGAGTTAATCTATTTAAAGAAGTTATGCCTAATAAGTATCATAAAAGCAAAGAAATATTTTCTTTATTTAATACTGTCCTTAATAAAAAGAATATAGAAATATTGATATCAAATCTTGAGAAGAAACTATCTAAATCTGAATGGTTAAATGTAGTTGATAAATTATGTAAAATTGGATTTGAACATAGTCATTCTACATTATCGCTCAATGATTTTGTAGTAAATGGGTCAATGGAATCACTTAAAAATAATGCAACTGAAATGATAAGATCTGGAGCCAGAGGATCATGGGATCAATTTAAACAAATAGCAGTATCTAAAGGATTTGTATCTGATGTGACTGGGAGAATAATACCCAAAGAGATTAAAAATTCATTACTTAATGGTTTAACACCTGAAGAGTATTTTATCAGTGCATATGGTGGAAGAAAAGGATTAATTGATACTGCTGAGAATACAGCCAAATCTGGATATCTGACACGCAAAATGGTATATTTATTATCTCCTCTTGTGTTGGATAAGAAAATAAAAGATTGTCATAAAGAATTAAATAATACAAAGTACTTTGAGCTGTATGTTAGAGATGAGCGTATAGCCAAATTATTAATGGGTAGATATACAAAAGAATATGGATTAATTACAGATCCTTCTTTAATTGTTAATAAAGTTATCAATCTCAGATCACCAATTGCATGCACTGCTCCTGGTATCTGTCAGACATGTTATGGTCATCTGTTCAATATTCATAAATCCCATAATATAGGTATAATAGCAGCACAGAGTCTAGGTGAACGAACAACTCAATTGACATTACGTACAAAACATACCAGTGGATCTGTTGATGCTCAACTTGGTAAATTAGATAAGTATCTAAGTATAGTAGATAATATTCTAGTTGCTAAAGAGAAAGGAACTGTTAGGATATATAATGATGAGAATATAGAATTTAATTTTAATGATGAAAGTTACTTTTTAAATGATTATGAATTATTTGAATTATTACCATTTTGGCGATATAAAGAATATGATGATTATAAAGAAGTATCATTTAATGCTGGCGATAAGATAGCTAACGTGGAGTTAACTGCTAGAGATATTGTTTCAGTTGTTAATATGGTAGCTTCAATTCTTAATAAACCTGATGATAGTATATCATTACAGGATTATCTCTATAATATTCTTGATATTTATGACATATATGCCTCTATAGATTTGGTACACTTTGAATGTATTTTGGCAATGCTTGCAAGAGATGAATTTAACTATGAAATACCTTATCGTAAATCAGATAATAATTATAAATTGTTAGGTATTAATAAAGTTATATCCAATATGCCTGAACAAGCACTTGCTTTTGAAAGATTCTCTTATTATCTTAAGAAATTCATTGGCAATGAAGAATCAGTGGATACAAAAGAAGAGAACAGTCTATTAAGATCTTTACTATTCTTTGAGTTTTAATGAATATCAGGAGGGATTATGAATTTGAATAATTTAATCTATGCAACAGGTATCCCAGATAATATCTTTGAATATAGATTAAAAGAATATGATAATATGATGTGTATTAAAGATATGCTGACAGATTTGGGATATGAGATTGTTAATATTGATTATATGACATCTGATCCTACTAATCCTTCTTATTACTATGAATGGATACTGAAATCACCAACTGGCAATAAAGAGAAATTATATGTCCCTGATATAGATAAAACAGTATCCTTTATATCATCAGGGATTAGATGGATTCCATTATTTCAAATAGCAGATCCTGTATTATTTAAAAAGAAAAACAATATCTTTGTTCATAATACATATATTACGCTTATGCTAGATTTAGAATTTAAATACTTTAATATTGGTGATTCAAGTATACCAGTTTTACTCTTGCTTTTAGATACAGAACGTAATATAGATGTGCTTATGAATAGGTTAAACATAACAGAATGGAATATTGTTGATGAACCAATATTGGAAAATATAAATATACCTTTTAAAGAGAATTTATATATTTCTATCAATATAAATAGCTGTAATGATAAAGTAAAAAGATTATTAAAACCATTTTCAAATATGATGTCCAAACAATATCTAACATTTAAGACTAAAGTCTTTAAGGCTAAAAACCAGAATCATATAAGTTATTTACAAGCTTGGTGTGATAACAAACTTGAAAATATTACTAGTTTGTTTAAGATTTTAGATTATGTTCAACCATGTGAATGGCTAACTAATCCATTTTCTATGTTTGATTTGATATGCTGTATTTATACCAACCCAGATATAAGTTTTAATATACCAGAACGTGAAATTAATGATGTATCAAAGAGAATAGTAAGATTAAATTGGTTACTTTACAAATTTAATAAACAATATGCAAAAAATATGACTGGAGAAATAAGTAAGATATATGATAATTCATTAGTTGATGTATTGAATACAGATCAACGACGTATATTAGATGATACATTAAATCCATTAAGTGAATTATCATTGATGTCAAGAATAGTATATAATGGGCCTGGTGGAATTAAAAAGGAGAGCACCAATTCAAGAATAAGAAATTTACATGATAGTTATTTTGGCATTATATCTCCAATAGATACTCCAACTGGACAGTCCATTGGTATAAGTCAACATATTGTGCCTGAAGCAAAGTTAATTAATGGTAAACTTATAAATGAAAATAAAGATTATATATTATCTATATGTGAACAACAGATACCTTTTTTAAATAAGAATGATTGTATTAGAGTTGAGATGGCATGCAACCAGATGAGACAGGCAGTTGCACTCAATAAGCCAGAACCCCCTCTTATAAAATCAGGATATGAATCAGCTTATGTTGATTATTCATCCTATATAATTAGGGCTAAAGATGATGGGAAATGCGTTTATAAAGATGATAAGATATTGTATGTAAAATATAATAATAAAGATGACGAAGTAATAGATATAAGGTACAAAGGATGTCAAGGATTTGATAAAACATTATATGCTAATGTTAATCAAGGAGACAGCTTTAAGAAAAATGATATACTGGCATGTAGTAATATCATTAATCGTAATACTGGTGAAATGATGCTTGGCACAAATTTATTAGTTGGATTTTTAAGTAGTGGATGGAACTTTGAGGATTCCATTATAATATCAGAAACAGCTGCTAAGAAATTAAGTTATAGGGTAATTACTCAAGATAGAATAGAAATAAATGAAGATATCTTAGTTAGCTTATTAGAAGATAAATATCGTCCTATCCCAGAAGATGGTTATCATATACAAAAAGGACAGCCTATATTGAGAATTAGTATAGCTGATATAGAGAACATATCTTCATTAATACCTTGCTATAAAGAAATTTTGTCACCATCAGATGGTATATTCTTTTCTGATGTTAAAGTGCGAAAGGTATATACTAGAAGTCTGCTCATGAATAAATGGCTAAATGGTCTATTTAAGAAACATAAAGAAATAGATAAAATTAAAACTGCATTGTTTGCAGATTCTCCTAATTACAAAAAATACAAACACAGATATTGTTATACATATTTTACACGTAACATAAAATCAAAGACATGTACTATAGATTATACTATAATCAATGTTAAACCAGCCATGATGGGATCGAAGCTATCTAACAGACATGGTAACAAAGGAGTTATATCGTTGATATTGCCTGATGATCAAATGCCTAAGTTAGAGGATGGTACACCTTTGGAAGTAGTTCTAAATCCATTAGGAGTTATAAGTAGGATGAATATAGGACAGTTGTATGAGATACATATGACTTGGGCTATGAAGAAATTTATCAATAAAATTAAAGATATAGATAATGTAGATGACTTTTTAAGTAAATGTATTGAGTTTATTTCAATAGTTGATAATACTAAAGATAAATTATACACTGAAAAAATGTATGAATATATATTTTCTTTAACTGAAGAACAAAAGAAGTTACTTATGGATGATATAAAACAGCATGGATTAACTATAATTCAACCACCATTTGAATCTTGTACATATCAGCAACTTGATGAACTTATGAAATATGCTGGAGCTAATTATGTAGAAAAAGTGAAATTAAATAATGATGAGAATAAAGATTGTGCTGTTGGATATATGTATATGATGAGATTGGAACATGAACCTGATCATAAGATATTTGGTAGAAGCGTGGGTGAATATGGAAAACATGAACAAGCTCCTGCTGGTGCAGATGCACATAGATTTGGAGAAATGGAGGTTTGGGCCTTGCTTGCTTATGAAGCTTATGATACAATCAAAGAGTTCTTAAGTATCAAGGCTGATAATCCAGAGGAGCGTTACAGGTTGTTTTATCATCTATATGAGGGTAAAGAAGATATGTACGAGCCCAAAAGTTTTGATACAGTAACAGCAAATACATTTAAGACTTATTTGAGGGGGTGTGGATTAAATATTACATTCTAGTTAGTTAGAATAAGAAAGAATCATCAAAAATATTATTATAATTTTAAGGAGGATGGTGTTAGATGT
>Ga0209608_1001271_pt1 | contig 21213 bp, 15 predicted proteins | sample AD_UKC130_MetaG_FD_184428 | JGI IMG/M metagenome (GOLD analysis project Ga0209608, IMG submission 184428) | Active sludge microbial communities of municipal wastewater-treating anaerobic digesters from Canada - AD_UKC130_MetaG (SPAdes) (version 2) | ecosystem: Engineered > Bioreactor > Anaerobic... | reverse complement strand
TGCCCACCTGGTGTGCCCGTGCTATTGTCGTTTTCTTCAAACTCTGTATCTGACATAAGATATCACCGTGCCCAAGAAGGTTTTCTTCGCGGTTTGACCCATTTGCGGCTGTAATAAGCCCCTTACGGGCCATCATGGCCGTAAACAGTTAGCATATCAGATTTCCTCCCTTCCGACAATCGCGGGGTAAGCGCATTAGTTGATCGCAAGTATTGATCTAGCCGTTACTTGTGATCAACATTTGCGCCTCAGGCAAGATAGGCGAGTTGACTCGATGGAGAACGAGGGGGCACGTTGGGGTGGGGCTTGTCGGTCGCCAACTTAGTGACGATATTATTCAGTATCCGAGATGCGTTAAGGACTGCCGGAGTGGCGGAATGGCAGACGCGCTGGACTCAAAATCCAGTGGCCTTCGGGCCGTGTGGGTTCAACTCCCACCTCCGGTACTTCGCTTCTTCGGGCTGGGTGTCTTCTCTGGCCGGTTCGTGGTGCTTAGTCAGCATTCCATTCGAAGGGCTTTTTGACCAGTAGCTTGCGCACTTTAGAAAACCGCGCAAGATTGGTTTCTCTCTCTTGTGGTCCGGTTTTTTCTGGACCATCTTTTTTGGAACGTTTCCGTTGGCACTTCGCAGTAACTCCAAGCGGAAAGACAGGTTCCGCAGGGTTTTCCCCCTTTAACTCGTGGACAAACCTCCGGGCTGCAAAAGAACGCGGTTGGTTTTTCTCCCTTGGTGAAAAGTGTCTTACGGCGACACCAAAAGCTTTCCTTCAGTCTATTGACACCGCACGGTAAGACGTCCACGATACAATGGTCTTCCCACAAGGGGGTAGCGACCAGGTTTCCCGCAAGGTCACACGGGCATGCGCCTCTAGGGGACATTGTGTGGTTGTGCGTGGGCGAATTCTCTGATAGCCGAAGGTTTGCCGGGATGAATGTTAAAGCGATGACATTTCTGTTGGGAAAAACTTTGCTGTTGATTGGCTTACTGATTGCGCGGGATGCAGGGAGCGGGACGGCGTTTGCCTCGAACCCGCTCGTCTTGTGGTATAACTCGCCGGCGGAGAAGTGGACGGAGGCCGTGCCGATTGGTAATGGCCGCTTGGGGGCGATGGTCTTTGGTAAGACCGACTGTGAACGGATTCAGATCAACGAGGATACGGTTTGGGCGGGGTCGCCACATGACTATTCTCATCCCGGAGCTGCCAAATACCTACCGGAGATTCGACGCCTGTTGTTCGAAGGGAAACAAGAAGAGGCAACCGCCCTGGCTATGGAACACTTCATGAGCGTTCCTTTGCGACAAATGCCGTATCAACCTTGTTGCGACCTGTACCTCGATTTCGGTGAAAACGCAAAGGTCTCGTCATATCGGCGCGAACTCGACCTCTCGTCGGCAACAGCCATTACCAGTTACCAAGTCGACGGGGTTACGTACAAGCAGACGGTCTTTGCCAGCTATCCCGACCAAGTCATCGTTGTGCGTGTCACGGCCGATAAGCCCGGTTCCGTCGGCCTCAAGGCCTCTCTCAAGACACCCCATGTGGAGCACGCGATCCAAACGGCCTCAAATGCGATCATTCTCCGCGGAAAGGTGTCAGACTACATCGATAAGCGGACAAAGGAAACAATGCCAAGTGCCATCCGCTTTGAGGTGCGCGCCCTTGTGCAACCGGAAGGAGGTTCTCTTGTCACGCATGATGAAGCCCTTCAAGTCTCCGGGGCCCACGCGGTGACGATCCTGCTGACGGCAGCCACGAATTACCGGGATTTTGAGGACGTTAGTGCTGATCCCTCTGCGCGTTGCGCCGAAATCCTCGAGAAGGCCAGAACAAGGTCGTACGAAGAGCTGCTGGCTCGACATATGGCTGACTACCGAAGTCTCTTCGATCGTGTGCAGTTTGCCTTGCCAAGCACGGAGGCAGCGCAACAACCCACAAACCTACGGATCCGCAATTTCGACAAACAAGACGACCCAGAACTTTGCGTTCTCTATTTTCAATTTGGACGGTATTTGCTGATCTCGAGCAGCCGTCCCGGCACCCAACCGGCGAACTTGCAAGGGATTTGGAACGAAAGCCTGTCACCTCCGTGGGAATCGAAATATACGGCAAACATCAATGTCGAAATGAATTACTGGCCGGCTGAGGTCTGTAACCTGTCGGAATGTGCGGAACCGCTTTTTGATGCGATAGAGGAAATAGCCATCTCTGGTGCCCGCACCGCCAAGGTGCACTATGACGCCCCGGGGTGGGTTCTTCACCACAATTTTGATCTCTGGCGGGGAACGGCACCCATCAATGCGGCGAATCACGGCATTTGGCCGACCGGAGGTGCCTGGTTATGCCAACATATTTGGTGGCACTACGAGTACACCCAAGACCGTGACTTTCTGGCCAAGCGTGGATATCCCCTCATGAAAGGAGCGTGTCAATTTTTCATGCACTATTTGGTTGAGGACCCTCGTTCACCGCAACGGTGGCTCATCTCTGGACCGTCCAACTCGCCCGAACAGGGCGGACTCGTCATGGGCCCCACCATGGACCATCAGATCATCCGCTATCTTTTTGCCACGACGGCCAAGGCGGCCGAAATCCTCGGCGTGGACGCTGACTTCCGTAAACGGCTTATGGAGATGCATGCGCGCATTGCCCCCAACCAGATCGGCGAATTTGGCCAACTCCAAGAATGGCTGGAAGACAAAGATGACCCAAACAACAAGCATCGGCATTTATCGCATCTCTGGGGTCTTTTCCCTGGTGAAGAAATCACGCTGCGTGGCTCGCCCGAATTGTGCCAGGCAGCGCGACGATCACTCGAATTTCGAGGGGACGGCGGCACAGGTTGGAGCAAGGCGTGGAAAATCAGCCTGTGGGCACGATTGGCCGATGGCGACCGGGCTTACAAACTGTTGAGCGAGTTGATTTCGCAAAGTACCTTGCCGAATATGCTTGACAATTGTCCTCCCTTCCAAATTGACGGAAACTTTGGTGGCACGGCAGGCATTGCGGAAATGCTTTTGCAAAGTCACGGCGGAGAGATTAATCTCTTGCCCGCTTTGCCGGCAGCCTGGGAAACTGGCAGTATCGCCGGACTGCGTGCTCGGGGAAAGGTAGGCGTCTCTATCCGGTGGGACAAACAATCTCTAGAAGCTCAGCTCAATCCTGAGGTTCCCCAAGTGATACGACTCCGTGTTCCAGAGAAGTTTACAAAAGTCACGATTTTTGACGAGCGTGGCGTGCCTGTAGAGGTTGGGGTCACAGAGGATGGTGCCCGCACGTTCTCGGCCAAGGCACAAACCTATATCGTTCGGGCTTCATTGGAGTACGAGCCTATCCCATAATCTCCCCTCGCCCGTTCGGGGGGAGAGGGGCCGGGGGTGAGGGTGACTCGAATCGCTGCCGGTTTTCTCGATGGACTCCGACGATCGCTTGCCCTCACCCCAACCCTCTCCCGAAGGGAGAGGGGGCTTTTTGGGATAGATTCATAGGTGTTTCAAATAGGAATTTCAAGAACCCATAGTACACAGGTAATCCGACTGGCGGCAGAGATGTGGGCTTGTGCAACCGGACTTGCACTGGAGACGCATGTGCTCAGAATGTCGCGCGTGTTTGGGTGTCCTGGCGTGTTGCAGAGGAAAAGTGGTAGTCTTTTTTTTCCTGGTGAGAAAGGTGGTTGCGAGGTGTCCGATATGATGAAAGCCACAATGAGTAACGTCTTTGCTGAATTGGTACTCGTAATATTGGTGGCGTTTGTGACGGAAAAGGTTAGTGCCGCCGAAAATGGTCCAAGCACGCTCGGAAAGAACGATCCCGTGCTAGAGCGAATTGATTTCATTTATAGCGAGATGGTTCCCCTGTCGTGGACGCCTCCTTCAGACCGGTGGCGTAACTTGGAACGTTCGATTGCGACGCTAAAACACGGTGGCACCCTTCGCGTGGTCATGCTTGGCGATAGTATCGTAAATGATACGAGCCGTTCGGCATGGGAAAAGCTCGTGGCACGCCTTTATCCTGGGGCCCACATCGAGAAAATCACGTCAGTACGTGGCAGCACAGGGTGTTGGTATTACAAGGACCCTAGCCAGCTCGAGGAGTACGTGCTCAAGTATAAGCCCGACCTGCTGATGATCGGAGGTATCAGTCACCGCGACGATATCGAGTCTGTTCGGGAAGTGATTCGCGGTGTCCGGGCGAACTTGGAACCTGACCCCGAGATTCTTCTCATGACCCCATGTTTCGGCCACAAGGATCCGCGGATGGATCCAGAGTGGACATTCGAGGTACCCAAGGATGGCAACGACTTTCGGTCTCGACTAAAAAGACTTGCCGAGGAGGAAAACACGGCGTTCTTGGACATGACTGGACCCTGGGGCCAGTACATTCGTACCTGCGGGGAGGATATTCATTGGTTCAAGCGCGACATTGTCCACGCAAACGCCAGGGGTGAGGCGATTTTGGGCAGAATCTTGGAAAAGTTTTTCGCACCCTAACAGTGCGGCCTCAACATTCACTCGGCCAACTCAAGAGGGGCTGTTTCTTGTTGAAGCCGTTTGGCCCAAGAGGATCGCGCCACATCAAGTTGCGTTTGGGTGCTGGGACGGTCCTTGAGACCGAGGCGGAGCGTGCCCGGGACCATTTCAAACGTTGTCTGTGTCACGGACTGATCAGAAGAGGACGGCGCACCATTGGCCGCGATTAGCTCAGACTCCGTATCTGGGGCCAGCCGATAGCCACTGCGACGCTCCCCGGTGCTTTCTGCGAAAAAGGATTGGCCAGACGCAAGTTGGGCGAGACTTTCTTTGGCCGCGGTGTGTGACGGATTGTAAGCCAGCGCATTCTCCAAGGATTGCTTGGATAGATGGATGTCGTTACGCATCCATTGAACGTACGCCAGGTTGTACCAGGCGTCCGCCTCTCCATTGGCACGGCGAAATTGCTCCATGGCCTCTTCGTAGCGGCCCTGGAGTCCATACGCCAATCCCAGGTTATTACGGTACCGTTCCGAGGCAGGAGCCATTCCGACGGCTTTCAAGAGGGCCCTCTCCGCCTTCTCAGGTTTTCCCTGGAGCAAGTAACAATAGCCAAGGTCGTTGAATAGGTCTGGATTGGTCGGATTGAGACGGATGGCTTGGGCGTAAAGTGCCTCGGCCTCCGTATAGCGCATTTGGCGATCGCTCACAACCGCTAGCCGGTGGTAGGCCTCGTATCTTGTCGGGAAGCGGGCGATTAATCCTTCATAGGTCTTGCGTGCTTCATCCAGCTTGCCTAGCCTTTCCAAAGAACGCCCCTGCGCCAATTTGCGGGCATACTCGGCTTCTTCTTCCGCTTGCGCTTTCGACCCCTTTTTAGGGGCCGCTTGTGCCGTTTTCGACTGGTCGTCGTAAGCAAGAGTTGATCTTGATTGGCCTTCTAGAGGGCCTTGAGCCACCGACTCAGGACTCCAGGGGTACGAACGACATCCCACAACGAAGCAGACCAGGATCAGAATAGAAAGATATCCCCGAGTTTGGCGAGTCACACCGAGGTTCCTCATGAAACGGTAGGGCGTTGATAGAAGTTCCGCACACAGAGGCCCCGTAAATCGCACCACAAAGTACTACCTGGCCGGTAGCGCGTTATCGAAGACAGCTAAAGACGCCGGGCAAGGTCGCCGAGAATGTACCGGTCGTATTGATGGTATCGAATGATCGTCTTGGATAAGTTCAATCAAAACGAGGGATTTCCATACGCAACCCGCCCGATGTCATTTTTGCTCTACATCAGACGATGGTTTTTTCCGGGGATTCGACACCTGTGGCACGGGCGGCTTACGGTTGGCCGCCTCAATTCTGGCGCGCGCGGCATGGCCTAGATATTGGCGCAACACTTGATCGGACCGGAGGAGGCTTTCGCGTAGCGCGTCCGCCGACTGGGAATCATCAGAGTTATCCGCCAGGTTATCTGCAATGACTTCGTCGAGAAGCTTGAGAAGTGCCCGAACCATAGGGGTCTCGGCCTCGGTGGGAGTTTCAGGCTGCCCCTGACCCTCGGATGCCTGTGTGGACGGTGTCTGCGCACCACGGGCTGTTACTGCTCCTTGTTCCCTTGAGGGTTCTTGGCCAACCTGGGGAGGTTGCCCCTTGGTGGGGCGATCGCCCGAGCGGAAGCCACGGCCCGTTGCTCGCGGCCTGTCAGCAGCTTGGGCAAGCTCTGCATCGGCTTCAAGCAGAATCCTTTCCAACTTCTTCTTATCCTCTGCGCTAATGTCGTCCAGAGAATCGAGCTTTGCTAGCAATCGCCGTACCAGCTCGGTGCGCACCTTTTTACCTGCGGAATCCTCACCACCAGCTTGTTCAACCGTTGGTTGATCCACGATCGGCTTTGCTCCTTCTTTGGCACCTCGCCGTGTTTGGGCATAAAGAAAAGCAAATCCGACCACCGACAGACAAACGGCTAGGCTGATGGCCAATTTCACCTTCGCTGCGCGACTGGGGAATGGCTTCATGGGTGGCCCTACCTTTGTGCAGGGTAATCTCCACTAGGGAGTTGACAAACCACCAAAATTGGACTCGCGGATAACGCGCTATTAATAAGGTACGCAAAATGCGCAGAATAAGCAAGAAAAAATTAGCCGTACCTTTGCAGAATCCAATCCATCAACCGCGGGGCCAAGCGGCTGACTAGGACCATCAGTCTCCCCCACGGATGGGGGATTATCTCGTGCCGCCCACGCTGAATTGCCCGGAGCATTCGCTGGGCCACGTATTCGGCGCTGACTGGCTTCGGGTCGGGCCACGCGGGGGTCTTGCCTTTCTCCAGGGGTCCCTCAAAAAGTTCAGTGGCAGTCCTCCCTGGACTGACGACGAGGACGTCGATCCCATGCCGGGCCAACTCCGCTCGAATGGCTTCGCTAAATCCCCGAACTGCGAACTTGCTGGCGCAATAATAGCTCCGCCACGGGATACCGCGATGTCCTAGAATGGAACTCACATTGACAATGATCGGACGTCGTCCTTTCTTAAGCAATGGCAGCAAGTAATAGGTGGTCTCGACCAGGCTGAAGAGGTTCACATTTATCACCTGGCGAAGCTCTTCTGGAGGCGAATCCTCAAAGCGACCAAGGGCACCAATTCCCGCGTTATTAACGAGAAGATCAATTCCCTCAAAGTTTTGGTGAGCCACTTCGCAGATTCGTTTGGCGGCCTCCGGCTGGCTCACGTCGCAAGCGAAGGGGATCACCACGGCCCCGTACTGTGCTCCTAATTGAGAAAGCTGCTGGAGTCGCTCTTCGCGTCGTGCCACAACGAGCAAGCGGGGACGAAAGGGAAGAAGGGCCTTGACAAAGGCCTGACCAATTCCGCTGGACGCCCCGGTAACAACGCCACGAATTCCGTTTAATGTTCGGTGGGACATGTTTGTAGTGCCACGAATCTGGAAACCTTAACGTTCGGAGGGGGTGGTAGGCTCAAGCTTGAGTCATTCGCTGACCATGCCGGCCGAGTGAATTTGATACGCCGCCATTTCCCGGTTCGACTGCGATTGGTCGTTCCCGTCAGGGCGATACTCCATCAGTTTTTCCACAATCGGCAAGTACTGGCCCGGCAAACGGCAGCGGAACGTCACACGATCCCCATCATGATAGCGCTCGTGGATGAGTTCGCCGTGCGTCATCAAAAAGGCAATGAGTTTTCCGTTGCCGACGTTCGTTTCGATATCGACTTCGACGAACTGTCGCGCCAACAACTCGGACACCATCAGCGTCAGGCGTTGCAAACCCTCGCCGGTTTTCGCGCTCACCAGCACGGCATTGGGGTAGCGATCTAGGATGCAGTGGAGACGTGACGGATCATCAATCCGGTCGATCTTGTTAATGACGAGAATAGTGTCCTTCGATTCGATTCCGATCTCGGCAAGGACCTTGTAAGCGGAGCTAATCTGCTCGAATACGGCCGGGTTACTGCCATCGGCCACGTGGATAAGCAGATCAGCCTGACGTGCTTCTTCCAGTGTGGCTTTGAAGCTAGCGATGAGGTGATGGGGTAGATCGCGAATAAATCCAACGGTATCGCTCAAAAGTACGGGGCCCCAACCGGGGATTTCCCAGCGGCGCGTGCGGGTATCTAACGTGGCGAACAAGGCATCCTCAACATACACGCCCGCGTCGGTCAAGGCATTCATCAAACTGCTTTTGCCGGCGTTTGTGTATCCAACAAGGGAAACAGTCCGAAACTCCTTTCGCGCGATGACTTCTCGCCGACGCCGCTGATGAACAACCTCCAGCTCGGACCGCAACTGATGGATGCGATGAGAAATGAGGCGGCGGTCCATTTCAATCTGTTTTTCACCAGGACCGCGCAGGCCCACGCCACCTTTTGTCTGGCGTTCAAGGTGTGTCCACATTCGCTTGAGTCGAGGCAGAGTGTATTCCAATTGGGCAAGCTCAACGGCCAATCGGGCCTCGTACGTTTGAGCACGTCGGGCGAAAATATCGAGAATTAATTGGGTCCGATCGATCACGCGAGCCCGTACCACCTTTTCGATGTTACGGCCTTGAGCGGGAGACAAATCATTGTCGAAAATGACAACGTCCGCTTTCTGCGATTGGACTAGCTTCTTCAGGTCTTCGAGCTTTCCGCTGCCAATGTAAGTGGCGGCATCAGGGGCCATCCGCCGCTGCGTAACTTGACCCACGACCTCCACCCCGGCGGCCTTTGCCAAGCCGGCTAGCTCCGCCAATGGCGGATCTTCAAGGACGGATGTCGGAAGTTGCACACCTACCAGGACCCCTCGCTCCGGTTTTTCACCAAGCGGTTGACTGCCATTTCTGGGCCTCACGATGTCGTCACACCTCCGATTGCTATTTACGGTTGTTACGAACACCTTTCCGGGGTACACGTCCTCCCAAATATCCGTGTGATCTCGAAGCGATTTCGATGTTCTGCCCACGCATAGGGCTGTGACAGTTTTGTTCTAGCCGTCAAAAACTCCAAGCGGAACACGACATTGAACACTACTCTCCTGCGTGATTACTCTTCTTCCTCCTCAACCTCTTCATCCAGTACCAAATGACAGTAACTTTCGTAGCGGCGTTCATCAATCAAACCGTCAGCCACGGCGTCCTTCACGGCGCAATCTGCCTCTTCCAAATGAAGGCAGTTGGGAAACCGGCATCCATTCACATAAGGTCTTAGGTCCCGAAAATAATTGACCACCTCGTCAGGTGTCAAATCCCACAACTGAAATTGCCGGATACCAGGAGTGTCTGCCACGTATCCTCCGAAATGGAACCGATACAACCGAGCAGTCGTCGTTGTGTGTCGCCCTTTTTCCGTGTCTTCACTCACCGGCGCGACAGGAATTCGAAGCGATGGATCAATCGCGTTGAGCAATGAGGATTTTCCCACCCCGCTTTGTCCGGAGAGGACACTAACTTTGTCCTTGAGTGTTCGGATCAGTGCAGGAAGACCAAACCCCGTGATCGCACTGACCAGCAGCACGCGGTATCCCAATTGACTGTAAAGTCCGACCAGCGGTTCCAAGTCGGCTGGATCAACCAGATCAATCTTATTGATGCAGATAACCGGCTCGATCCTAGATTTTTCGGCGGCCACAATCATGCGGTCGATAAGATGTGGCTTCAACCGCGGCATCGCAGCGCTGCTAACGATGATTGCCTGATCGACATTTGCCACAAGGACATGGTGCTTGCCCTTGGAAGTCCGCGCAAGGGCGCCGCGCCGCGGCAGAATGGTTTCGATCACTCCTTCGCCATCTGAGCCCGGTAACGGGTGAAAATGAACTTGGTCACCAACGACGACCACGTTCCTTTGATCCGTTGCCAGGCGTTTTAAGAGGCGACGGATTACACAACGATAAGCCTGCCCTTCGGCGTCCTCAACCTGGCATATAAGACCCTGAACGGCAATCACGCGACCAAGGCGACTATCCGGGTGACGTGGCTCAAGAATCACCGGCAGGGGAGTCGCGACTCCGGATTTATCATCGGTCTCCTGGCCGATGACGGTCCTTCGTCGGGTCAACTCCCCTCGTCCGCCGATCCGCTCCTCGCGTGTCAAATCTTCGTCAAGGACCTCATCACGGCTGACAACACGATCAGTGAGATCCTTCTGGCGAGGTTTTGAAGTCCGATTTTTTCTGAAATCGACACGTATTTTTTTCTTTTTTCCCATTCACAACACCCGGCAAAAGCTTGCGGGCAGGAGCATGCGGAAACTCTCCCTGTTATTCGGCGGGTTTCGTGGGTTTCTTGGCCTTGTCATTTCGGTGATTGAGGCTCCGTCCAGGACTTTTTGAATTCGGACTTCCGGAAGCCCTCCAAAATGTCGTACCGTTTCCCATCGTCCCCTGAGGGCGGTTCGGTCTTTTCTGTTTCCTCTGGCTCCGGGACCGGCTTCGATTTGACGAGGCCAGCCCTTTCCAGGAGGGAACGTGTGAATATGTCCTGTTCTAGCGTGTCCGGCGGTGGAGGGCCGACGGCGCCCAGCTCAATCGGATTATATCGAATTTCGTATTGGTGCTTCGCTATTGACAATACGGCACCGGGATCCAGGCGTTTCTCCCGAACCCGAGTCCCGTTGACCTTGATACCATTCGTGCTATTGAGGTCCCGCACGTACCAGTATCCGGACATTACGAAAAGTTCGCAATGTTGCGCGGACACGTTGGAGAACCGCAGGACGATATCGCAACTTTCTCGCCGCCCCACAATGAGACGTTTCTTCAAGAGAGGTATGGGGTCTCCCCCACCCAGCGGGATCAGCTCACCGTACATGAGTTCTGCCTGTTCTCAGTTCCTTGTCGCAAAATATTCTTCCTCTTAGGATGACAGTGTTTACAACGTCGTCTTTCAGTGTAAGCTTGGTTAACTTTGCCGTCAACAAATGGGCACGAACCCGGACAAAAGACTCGGAATCAATTCCGCCTCCTCTTATAATTGGCGGCAGCTCGGCTACCGTTATTATAGTCTCAGCTTCTATCTCAATCGTATTTTCGGGGGAAAAACTTGGAAAGTCAGCGTGGACGGCGGTTTCCACTGCCCCAATGCGGACGGAACCATCAGTCACGCTGGTTGCCTCTTCTGCAATATCCTCAGCTTTAGCCCGAGCCGACGGCGGTCTGGCCTAACCATCAGGGAACAACTGCTGCAAGCCGCCACTCACCTGCGAGAGCGACGTGGAATTCAGAAGATCATCGCGTACTTTCAACCGGGAACGAACACCTACGGTCCTCCTGATAAGCTCGAGCGGCTATACCGGGAGGCGCTCTCCGTGCCTGACGTGGTTGGTTTGGCGATTGGGACCCGTCCCGACTGCCTCTCGGAAGAAGTGGTCAAGCTGCTTGCAACACTCAGTCAGGAAACCTGGTTAACCGTGGAAATCGGGGTTCAATCTTCGCATAATGCTACACTTCGGCGGATTAATCGGGGCCACTCCTGGGAAGACGCTGTGAACGCCATTCAGCGTTGTGCGAATGAGGGAATTCGTGTTACCGTTCACCTCATGTTTGGCCTTCCGGGTGAGACTTACCAACAGATGCTGGAGACGGCCGAAAAGGTTGCGGAACTGCCGATCCACGGCGTAAAAATACACAATCTTTACGTCGCAAAAGATACAGGATTGGCTAAGCTTTACGAGGCTGGCCAATATGAGCCGCTTTCCCAAGACGTCTATGTGAACATGGTATGCGATGCCCTCGAGAGGCTTCCACCGCACATCGTGATTGAACGACTGACGGCGGAGACAGATCCGGGTTATCTCATAGCACCAGACTGGTGTCGTCGGAAGGGTGAAACGATCTCGCTCATCGGGAAACAACTAGAACTCCGTAATACATATCAAGGATGCCGGTTCAGCGAGGGGCCGACTCAGCCGGACGGCCTTTCTTCGAGCCCAAATAAGTGCGGAAGTACGTAAGCGAGGCACACTCCTTTCTTCCATCGGGTCTTGGTCATATGATTCATGTGGACGAGGACAGAGCGGACGAGATGGCCGCTGGCCGTCATTTCAGAAGTGACGGCGAGAGGAAAGTCCGGGCTCCACGGGATCACGGTGGTGGGTAACACCCACCGGCCGAAAGGCTAGGGAAAGTGCCACAGAAACGAGACCGCCTCGCGGGTTTCCGCGCGGTAAGGGTGAAAGGGTGAGGTAAGAGCTCACCAGCAGGTCGGGTGACCGGCCTGGCTAGGCAAACCCCACCGGGAGCAAGGCCGAGCAGGAAGGAGTGGGCCTCGCGCAAGTGAGGCCCTGCGGGTGATCCCGACCGCTATATCACTTCCGGGTAGGCCGCTTGAGGGGTCGAGCAATCGGCCTCCTAGATAAATGGCCATCGCTTCGAGTTTCTCGAAGAACAGAACCCGGCTTACCGTCCGCCCTTGTCCTCGTCTTTCATTTTTTCATTTCCGTGTTTTACGAGAAGGCGGCTGCGTAAGCTCTTGTTCTTCGTGGGATGCCTCTCGGTCCAAGTGGCGCATTGGCGGCACAAATCGCGTGTCGATCAATTGGGCCAGTTTTGAAATACAAAGGCGGTTGATACTTGTCTTCAAAGCGTGAGCTTCCTCTGCCAGTGCCTCGTGCAGGCTCCGCGGGACCCTAATGGTAATCACAGTCAATGGTTCGTCCGGTGCGGAACGGCCTTCCTGGAGTCGGCGGAGCTTGGCAAGGATTTCCTGGACCTTTTGGTAGGTATCTGTCCGTTCGAATTCGCTAAGTTGCTGGGGTGTGGGGAAAAGCTGTCGAACAAGTCCTTCCGGTCCAAGCAGCTCCCGAAAGAAGGTGGTCCATCCTACCCCTTCGGCGGCAAGTCGCTCGGCAGTAGCCTCTACGAGCGCGCAATGCCTCAGAAAGGTGCTTTGTGATTCTTCCCGATCCATCTCACACCTCCGGAAACTCAGGGTCTGAAATTCAGCCGATGACCGAACCGGGGATTTCCCGACCGTTTTCTGGGGTATTCTTGACGAGATAACGGATTCGTCTAGGCGTCCCCGGAAAAGACTTGACAACCCATTATGCGAACAGCAATGAACAACTGTGGCAAACTTTCGTTCCCAATCGCAAAACTGTGATAACGCTGGGCCGAGGAGTCAAGTGGCGTGGTGTTTTTTCTTGCGATGTGGCTTGCCCGCGCACTGCTGGTTGCTATAAGTGATTGCACTGACAGCACATACGGCGATGGCGCACGCCAACGTGTCCTGCTAAAGGCCACCTGGTTTTTTTCTTCGCAGAACTTTTCCTAGAAACGACAAGCAAACAAAAAAGACACCCCAAAATGGGGTGCCTCGACTCGTCGGTGTAACTACGGGATTAAGGCCGTTCAAAACGGTTGGCTATTCAAAACCGATCGCCGCCCTATTGCGCCAGGAGTTCCGCCGCAACCTTGTCGAAAAACTTGACGCATTCCGCAATCTCGGGCAGGGAGTTTTCCCAGTTGTACTCGTACTCAATGGAGAAGACGGCCTTGATGCCCTGTCGTTTGATCTCACGGAGCAAGGCGGGAACGTCCGCTTTGCCTGTGCCCCAGGGTACGTCGTGGGCGCCACGCCCGTAATCGTTCAGATCTTTGAAGTGGAAGGAAATAATTCGCCCTTCGAGCTTTTTGATGGCTTCCAACGGGTTGATATTTGATCGCATCCAGTGTCCGGTATCAGCACAGGCCCCAATCCGTTTTGACCGACCCTCACAAACCTTGAGCACGGTATCGGGATTCCAATAGATTGAGGGTTGCGGATGGTTGTGGAGTGCCACGTTAATTTGGTACTCTTCGCAAAGCTTTTCAATGACATCGAAGGCATCAAACGGTGGCTCTGAGACAATGGTTTCGATTCCCATGTCTTTGGCGAAATCGAACACTTTTCGATTCTCACCCTCGTCCGCGGAAAGCCGCACCACTCCGTAATTCACTAGGGTGACACCTGCATCGGCCAATCGCTTCTTAACTTCCAAACGATCCTGGACACTCAGGTTATGATCGGTTTTCACGTCCGGCTTCTCTTGAGAGAGCCGCTGGCCGGGATATGCTTCGATGTAGCGAAGCCCCACGGCTGCGGTCTTTTCAACTGCTTCGTAAAACGTGAACCGGTTAAAGCTGTAAGCTTGACACCCCAATCGCCATCCGAGCTTTTCGGCGTGAGGGGCACCTTCGGCCAATTTCTCGACGGTCGCGGCGTTCAGAACGCCAAAACGCCATGGGATCATGGCCCCGATCGCCAAAGCCGAGGAACCCATCAGAAATGCACGACGCCGGTAATTAGTTTTCATGGTGTAACCTCCGAACATGATCGCTGCAAGCAACAAACCACACCAGCCGCGACAGCGAAGCACTTGCCCGTGCCTTCGCCGTTGTTCTCGCTTGAAATTGCTCCCGAGCCCAATAGCCCAGCATTTCAGCCATTCATCGTAGCCTCATCATTGAAGAAGTGCAACGATGGCAGCGGGAACGGAACTCGCGGTTCTAACTATCAAGACGCCCCGACCCCTCGGGGTGGTGCCTTCCCGGCGTGCACAACGTATCAATCTTGCGCTTTATTCCGCCAAAACTTACCTCATCAAGAGGTACTTCGTTGATTCTTCCCGGGTTAATGGCATAAACTTGCAGAATGGGCGGGTTTTCGATGGCCAAAAGTGTCGAAGGAAAAGAAGTCGGCAAGCGAACGGTTTTATACTTTCATCAGAAGGATTGGATTATGTCCGTTTTTGTGCATCGCCAAGCGAGCGAATCAGCTGTCGTTCAGCGACCAAGACGCCATTTCTGGCTGATTTGCTGTGTTTTTTGGGCGGCTACGTGTCCATGGCTGGGGCAGCCCATTTTAGGAGAGACCGAGGAAGAGGCGGTTCAACACGCCAAGTACCTATCGATTGCCTTTCGTAGTGCCGCCCGAAAAGTTCTGCCTGCGGTTGTGACGATCAAGACAGCCACGTCTAAAGAGGGACAAGAGGCAGGGCGTGGTGGGCCTCGGTTGCCGTGGGAGGAATTTCCGAAACCCTCGGAACCGGGTTTTCAAAATGAGATTCCCCGAAACCCAGATTTGGGCATGGGAACCGGTGTCATCATTGACCCCAAGGGTATCATCATTACCAACCGCCACGTGGTCGAAGGTGGTGATGTTGTCACGGTACGTCTGGTCGATGGCCGTGAGTTCCCGGTTATTGACAAGAAGTCGGATGAGTTGAGCGATCTCGCGATCCTAAAAATTGAGGCCGCGGAGGATTTGCCGGCAGCGCGACTTGGCGATTCTGACAAGTTAGACATTGGCGACTGGGTGATAGCTATTGGTAATCCGTTTGAATTGGAAGGGACGGTCAGTGCTGGGATTGTCAGCGCCAAAGGCCGGACGTTGCGTTCAATTGGACGCGTTCGTTTCATTCAGACCGACGCCGCGATTAATCCCGGCAATTCGGGTGGGCCCCTGGTGAATTTGGATGGCGAGGTCGTCGGTATCAACACGGCAATATTTTCGCGTAGTGGTGGGTATCAGGGCGTTGGTTTTGCTATTCCGATCAATCTTGTCAAGTGGGTCAGTTCCGAGCTGTTAGCTCACGGTCGTGTTCGGCGGGCATATCTGGGTGTAACGCTTGAGGATGTGTTGCTTCCTCGCAAGGCGGTAAGTGGAGAAGAACGCCAGAGTTTGGGGGGAGTCGTGGTGAGGCAGGTGATTCGCGAGACACCAGCGGACAGGGCGGGGCTCAGGCGGAACGATGTCATCTTGAGCTTCGATGGTGTCGATGTAAGCGATGTGGCCAGTCTTCAGGAGATTGTGGAGCGCGCCTCCCTGGACGTGCCCCACAAGGTTCGTGTCCTTCGCGATGGAACTTCCATTGAGCTGGAGATTCAGTTGCAGGAATCTCTTTCGGAGCGAGAGTTGGCAGAGCGATTGAAGCAACAAAATGAGTCGCAGGATCAACCCCGACGCAAGAGGGTTTATGATAAAGAACTGGGCCTGATGCTGATGGATTTCGATCCTGCTCTTGCGCCGGATACCGGTGTCCGCGTCACCCATGGTGTGGTTGTCATTCACGCCGATCCGGGGAGGCCTGGTGCCCGCGCCGGTCTATCCACGGGCATGGTGATCGTCAAGGTCAATGATCGCGTAATCAACAACTTGGCTGAATTCCAAGAGGCCATCAAAGCGGCTGATTCCAAAGCGGGTATCAAACTCGAAGTGGTAAGTCGGCTGGGCCGTCAGATTCTCAATTTGGGTGTCGGGGAGAAAAAATAACAGCATGGGGGTGATAGGGACCTTTGGCCTCGAGGCCTAGAACATTAGGCAAGGAAAAACCCGTCCCTAGCGTTTGGGCGAGGTGTTTGCGTCCATGAATGACACAGTCACATGGGGACTTCTTGGCGCCGTTCTTGTTCTACTTATTATTGCCACAGTTGTCGTCCAACTTCTTCGCCGCAGTCGGCCGGAAGTCATCAATTCAGAAATCGTTGAAAGCTTTTCAGGGCGACTGCGGGCGTGGTGGCTGTTGTTTGCCGGGCTCGCTGGGGCCATTGTCCTCGGAAAGACCGCTACCGTCGTCTTTTTTGGGCTCATTTCCTTTTGGGCTTTGCGGGAATTCATCACCCTGACACCAACGCGGCCCAGCGACCATCGAGCGCTTTTTTGGGTCTTTGTTCTTTGCACGCCCGCCCAGTATGTTCTGGTGGGGTACGCGCAATACGATTTGTTTGCCATTATCATCCCCGTTTACGCATTACTCTTTCTCCATACGCGCATTGCATTCTCCAACGATCCTGTCCGATTTTTGGAACGGACGGCAAAGATTCAGATGGGCCTTCTCATTTGCGTGTACTGCTTAAGCTATGCCCCAGCCCTTCTCACCACATTGGAACTCGGAAACGATGCCTACAACCTTCGACTCCTCTTTTTTTTAGTGTTTATTACCCAGCTGAGCGATGCCCTTCAGTTTGCCTGGTCCCAACTTCCTAGCCGACATGTGGTGGTGCCGAACATCAATCCCACGCGGACGTGGGAGGGACTTTTGGGAGGATCGGCTAGTGTAACCCTAATCGGCGCCATGCTGTGGTGGGCCTTGCCCTTTAATTCAATCTGGATTACCGCCGGACTGTCCTTGGTAATCTCCTTAGTGGCCTTTGCCGGCGGTATTACGATGTCCGCGATCAAACGGGATCGTGGTGTTAAGGACTATGGGACTCTCGTGGCCGGACATACAGGGGTCCTTGACCGAATTGACTCGCTCTGTTTTGCCGCTCCGGTCTTCTTCCACCTCACGCAGATTTATCTGGCATTGCAACCGGCAGCATCCGCATAGGCCTCGGTCTCTTGGTAACCTCTTGGGGTGCTCATTCCTTACGGCAGAGGCATTAGAAATCACACAGAAACGACAATGAGTGGACTCACTATAGCCATAGGCGATATCCACGGGTACGACGTCGCACTTCGTGCAGTGTTGGATCAGATTGGTCCTTCAGGTAGTGATACGGTCATCACGCTGGGCGATTATGTCGATCGTGGTCCAAACAGCCGGGAGGTTCTTGAAATTCTCATTGAGTTGCAGGGCCAAGTTCATCTTGTTCCCATTCTAGGTAACCATGACGAGATGATGCTTTCCATTTGGCAAGGAGATCATCACCTTTTTGATGACTGGTTGCATTACGGAGGTGCGGCGACGCTCGAATCTTACGGTTTGACAACATTAGATGGTGTTCCCGAACATCACATTCGTTTTTTGCAGGAATGCCGCACCTACTTAGAAACACCCACCCACATCTTTCTCCACGCAAACTACATTGAAAATCGACCGCTAAGTGAACAGGACGTATTCACACTTCGTTGGGAATCTTTGCGGCAACGGCTTCCGGGGCCTCATCGATCGGGAAAAAAGGCCATTGTTGGACATACGGCCCAGCGGAACTTCGAAATCCTTGACCTCGGTTATCTCGTGTGTATTGATACATGCTGCTACGGCGGTGGGTGGCTCACAGCCCTTGATGTGGAGTCGGGACAGGTTTGGCAAGCTGACGCTCAAGGCCGAACACGGAAATGGGTCTTGGACTCTTTCAACACCAGCCCCGGTTGATAGCCAAGAGGGATTCTTCGGGATGCGATTGGCAGTTCCGTTATTGCTGGGATACGTCCTAGCTTTCAGGATTGTGCAAAAAGAAATCCCGCAAGTGGGCAAGCAGGTCTGCTGATGACTTTGAGCTATGAATAAGTACCCGAAACCGTTTAGCACCACGTCGCGCTGTAACAAAGCGACTGGCAAAGCTCCGCATGAGGATTCCTGCCTTCACGCTCCCGAAATAGCTTTCGAGCTGGCGGTAAAGTTCCAGTAACATTTCGTACTGTTCTTCGGCAGGTGGCTCGGGCGGTGGTTCCAAGCCTGCCAAAAGGGCGGCGGCTTCGCGAAAGATCCAGGGACGTGCCAAAGCCACACGACCGATCATGACGCCATCAACACCGAATTCCCTCATGGCCGTTACCGCTTGTTGGGCGGAACGAATGTCGCCATTACCGATAACAGGAATCCGCTGGACACGCTTTTTGACGGCAGCGATCTGTGACCAATCCGCAGTTCCGCGGTATCTTTGTTGTGCCGTGCGACCATGAACAAACACGGCGGCGCCACCGGCTTGCTGGATAACTTCGGCGACCGCGGGTGCGTTGATCTCTTGATCGCTCCAACCAAGTCGAATCTTGGCCGTGACCGGCACAGGGGATACTCGTTTAACCACGGCGGATACGATTTCGCCAATGTCGTCTGGCTGACGAAGCAGATAAGCCCCACACGCCACCCCCCGGGTGATTTGCTCCGCAGGACAACCAAAATTGATGTCCAAACACGATACATCGAAATCCTCGACGAGACGCTCGGCCACCATGGCCAGCTTATGAGGATCGTTATCCCAGATCTGAACCGCAATCGGCCGCGGTTCATCTCGGACACCCCACAATCGGTCCGGGAGCCGCTGATAGCGACGATCCAGCTCCAAAAAGCCGCGGGCACTAACCATCTCGGTGCAGAGCAGTCCCACTCCGCCAAGTGAACGTAGTAATTGGCGAAATGCATAGTTGGTATATCCCGCCATCGGGGCCTGAAACAGAGGTGGGCATATGCGTAAGTGGCCGATCGTCACCTGTGTCGGTACCCTTGAAGTTAGACGCCACTCGTTCCCGCCAGCAGGAGAATGAGATTCACCTGTAGACAGTTCAGATTGAGGATTGTTTGCGAAAGACTCTTGCATTCGAGAGTCACCTCGCGCAACACCCGGCGGATTTAACGTTGTGTGATCCCGATGGCAGAAAGGAAACTCTTTTGGTCCAAATCAGGTCGTACCAGGGAAACATACTCGGCGATGAGTTGGTTGTATTGGCCCGTTAGTTCAATAAAGCCTAACCAGGCTTCGTGCTCGAAGTGAAGGGCGCTCAAGACGGGACCAATTCGCTCCTGCTTGTTGAGAAAACGTCCTACGGCAAAAACCCGCGCCTGGTCTGCGGCATTCAGTGCTAAAGCGTTTTGACATAAGGCCGCGTATGTGGCTGGGATTCGGGAAACCACCCGCATGGCGGCAGTGCGGGTCGGTTCCGGAAGGACTGTCCGAATCTGGTCCCATCTGGTATCGTATTCTCCAACGTAAGGAAGTGTAATCGCTACGGGATGGGCATTGTCGGACTTCGAGTTAAGCGCGATCAGGTCGGAGCCTCTGTCCAGCATCTTGAGGTGGATATCCTGAAGACCGGCATCCACCGTGCGGCGAAATGCCTGGAGTTGTAACATCTCTTCTGCGGCACCGGGTTCATTCCATCGGGCCAAGACAGTTGGAAAGAGTTCGCTGAGAAGTGCTGAATACTGGAGAAAAACATAGTATTTAGCCTGGATGGCGGCAATATCCCAGTAACGCCGAGCTTGGTGGGCGAAATCTCCCTCGGACAGCAGTTTTTCGTCCATGGGGATGCCGGTATTTAGGCCATCCTGCATGGCGGCCGTCATTCCTCGCTTGAAACTAAGTTCCGCAACTTGCCGCACAAAAACTCCAGCGGAGCCTTGTTGCAATTTGCCAAAGTAGGGCGTGCTTAGGCCCGCCTCGACCGATGGATCGTTTTCATTCGATAAGGACACTGGAATCAGCGGCCAAGTTTTGCGAGAAGTGCTGGAGATCAAGAGAAACGGCGATTCCTCGCCCAGTGGCACAAAGGGCTCAAAAGCATCGTTTATCTCATGATGAAAAAAGCTAAGAAACTGACGAGTTTGTGGGTGACCGGCCCTTTGTGTCGCTTCTGATGCACTACTGGAAGGCGTCTGATTGGAACGGTTCGCGGATGTTCGTTTACCGGACACCACGCGGCGAGCATCCTGTTCCACGAGCATGTTGACAAAATCCTCTGCCGACAGTTGCCCGTTTCCCGAAGTGATGACATATTCCAGAATCAGTCGGTTGTAGTTCTCGATGGCTTCCGCGCAGTGAAGTTGTTCATCGACCCAAAGACGCCAACTGGCGAGGGCACTCCATAAATCCCCCCGCTGTGCGTCATAAGCTTCTTTGCAGGCAAGCCAGGCATCGTAAGCACTCTGACTGGCTTGAAAGTGCAAATAGATTGATTGCCGAGCGAGGGGAATCATTTCATTGAGGCGCCGCAGGCCCAGCGGTGGGGTTTCTGGAAAGAGCTTCTCCAATTGTGTACGATAGCCGCCGGTGTGAGGGATGTCGTCGGGAAACACGGGCTGGCGATCACGATCGCTGCCTACTGCCTCCAACAAGGATGCCATTGAAGCCTGGAGCCTGCCCCGCAATTCGTAAATGCGGGCTGTATAAAGCTGCTTGACGGCCTCAAGTGCCATCTGGTCGCCTAAAGCCACTTGTGTCTTTTCTAGCTCCGACAGGCACTCGGTCAGGAAATCGATAGCCATGGCGACCCGCGCGACTTCCCAAAATGACAGGACGCCCTTTTGGCGAGCTGCTGCAGAGGAATTCCTTTCGGCGATAGTTAGCAGGCCCACAGGTCTTGCGTCAGAGGGGCACACACGCTGCAAGGCCTTTTTAATCCGCGTGTCCAACGCTGCTCGGAGGTTGGAGGGAGTCTGCTCCTTTCCCGATGCCTTGCTTTCCCCTAGGGTCCCCTGTTGAGCGGGGGGAACCGGATTTACCGGCAAAGATTGCGGCGGTTCAGCTTGGGGGCTGGCACTCGGAGGCGATGGAACTTGGTTTGGAACAATCCATGGGCTTTCGGCAAAACTCTGTCCCGTCCCGCATGTCACA
>Ga0209608_1001266_pt1 | contig 21288 bp, 15 predicted proteins | sample AD_UKC130_MetaG_FD_184428 | JGI IMG/M metagenome (GOLD analysis project Ga0209608, IMG submission 184428) | Active sludge microbial communities of municipal wastewater-treating anaerobic digesters from Canada - AD_UKC130_MetaG (SPAdes) (version 2) | ecosystem: Engineered > Bioreactor > Anaerobic... | reverse complement strand
TTCGCGAATGAAAAAACCACCAACCGTAGGGGCAGGCCCCCGTGCCTGCCCCCGAACACAACCGGCGCCGGGTCCGCGCAAAATCGAAACAACCCGGGCACCTGGCCAAACGCAAACCACCAGCCATGCGGACGACGAGGGCAACCACAGGGGGTTGCCCCTACGGCTTCGCGAATAGAAAACCAACAACCGTAGGGGCAGGCCCCCGTGCCTGCCCCAAAATGCGATTAGCGTTAATAACGCCCGGGTGCGTGTGAAATCCAAACAATCCGGGCCCGGCCAAACGCAAACCACCGGCGCTGCGGACAAATGGGGCAACCACAGGGGGTTGCCCCGACGATTGACTACGCTTCCGGCAGAACACTATTTAGCCACTCTCTTGTTTCGCCGTGTTTTTGTCACTTCGTTTCTCCAAGCTATTTTCCTGCAACGATGGCGACGCACTCTTTCCAACGTAGATGTCGTAGTTCTTGTTACCGCGGCAGATGTTCTTCCACGCCTTCCCGGCGGCGCTACCACGGTACGCGATGCCGCAATCACCGTTTCCCTCGCACAAGTTTTCTTCTAACACGGGCTGTGCCCTTCCACCCACGTACACTCCGTGCCGCTTGTTTTCGCGGCAGGTATTCTTGGATGCCCTCCCCGCGGCACTACCACAATAGGCGATCCCAAAGGCATTTTTCTCACACAGGTTTTCTTCTAACACGGGCAGCGACTCCCCACCCACCGAAACTCCGTCACGCTTATTCCCGCGACACGTATTCTTCCATGCCCTGCCCCAAGCGCTGCCCAAATAGGCGATCCCACAGTCATTCTCTTCACACAGGTTCTCCTCCAACACCGGCTGCGCCTGGTCAGCCAACCAGATACCGCTGTTCTCATTCCCACGACAGGTGTTCTTCCATGCCTTCCCCGACGCGCTATTAAGATACGCGATTCCACACTCCCCGTTTCCCTCACACAGATTTTCCTCCAACACCGGCTGTGCCTCGTTAGTCACTTCGAAACCGTGCACCTTATTCCCGCGGCAGATGTTTTTCCACGCCTTCCCCCCAGCGCTACCGAAATAGGCGATACCGCAGCCATTGCCCTCACACAGATTTTCCTCTAACATCGGCTGCGATTGTTCACCAGCGTATATCCCATCCTCGCCATTCCCGCGACAAATGTTCCTCTGGGCCGTCCCCAACGCGCTACCTAAATAGACAATCCCGCAATCCCCGTTGCGCTCACACACGTTTTCCTGCAACACCGGGTGCGCTTGATCAGTTACATAGACACCGTGCAGCTTATTCCCGCGGCAGGTGTTCTTCGACGCCTTCCCGCCAGCGCTTTCAAAATAGGCGATCCCGCATTTCCCATTTCCTTCACACAGATTTTCCTGCAATTCCGGCTGCGCCTGGCCACTCACCGCGATACCATGCAGCTTATTCCCACAGCAGGTGTTCTTCTGAGCCCTCCCCAACGCGCTAACAACATAGGCGATCCCGCATTTCGCGTTTCCCTCACACAGATTTTCCTTCAATTGGGGCTGCGCCTGATCACGCACCTTCACGCCATCGAGCTTATTTGCACGGCATCTGTTCTTCCGCGCCTTCCCGGCAGCGCTTTCAAAATAGCCGATCCCACATCCCGCGTTTCTTTCACATAGGTTTTCCTCTAACAAAGGCTGCGATTGCTCACCAGCGTATATCCCATCTCCGTTATTCCCGCGACAGGTGTTCTTCCATGCCTTACCCGAAGCGCTACCAAAATAGGCAATCCCGGAGGACTGGTTTTTTTCGCACACGTTTTCTTCCAACAGGGGACATGCTTGGTCACTCACCTCGACACCGTGCAGCTTATTCCCGCGGCAGGTGTTCTTCCGCGCCTTCCCCCCGGCGCTATCAATATACACGATCCCACACCCCCCGTTCCCCTCACACACGTTTTCCTCCAACTCGGGCTGCGCCTGTCCGTCTACCCAAATACCGGTAACGTTATTCGCGCGGCAGGTGTTCTTCCGCGCCTTCCCCCCCGCGCTATCAAAATACACCATCCCGCATTCCTCGTTCCCCTCACACAGGTTTTCCTCCAATACGGGCTGTGCCTGGTCACCCACCCGGACACCGTGCAGCTTATTCCCGCGGCAGGTGTTCTTCCATGCCTTCCCCGAGGCGTTATCAAGATACACGATCCCACACTTCGCGTTTCCCTCGCAAAAGTTTCCCCCTAATGCTGGCTGCGCCCGTTCACCCGCATACACCCCATACCGCTTGTTTCCGCGGCACGTGTTCCTCCACGCCTTACCCGAAGCACTGCGGAAGTACGCAATGCCGCTATCGCCATTTTCCTCGCACACGTTTTCTTGCAATTCCGGCCGCGCTTGATCAGCCACATAGACACCGTGCAGCCCATTCCCGCGACAGGCATTTTTCCACGCTCTCCCCAAGGCATTGCCATAGTACGAAATTCCTGACCAAATGTTCCCTTCACACAGATTTTCCTCTAACACTGGCTGCGCTTGGTCGGTTACGACGATTCCAAGCTGATTCCGCCGAAAGACACATCTTCGCACAATGCCATGTGTTTCACCCCGAAGCACAAGACCGGCTCCCCAACATTCGCCCTCCCGATAAACCCCGTTCTCAAAGCGACACTCCGCGAACAGGACCTCGCCCCCCGTCACATCCACGACATTCCCCGGCGACGCCCCAAGACGTTCAAAACAGATCCCTCGCACGTGCAACGTCCCTTGGCCGGAAAGCCGCAAGATGCTCCCGGCGGCACGGCAAACAACCTTTGTCCGTTCCATCCCCTCACCCACAATTGTCGCCGCCTGCGTCACCTCAAGGCACTGATCAACAAGGTGTGTCCCTGCCGTCAGCCGGAGGACCCCACCAGGCTGAAGCTTCGCAAGGGCCTCTGCCAGCGTTCGCACATCGCCCCGCCCGTGCGGATCAACCAGCAACTCGCTGAACTGGCTTCGGGGGCGGACTTCCGCCGTTACGCTTCGCCCTCCTCCGCGGGAATACAGGGCCCGCAGCCACTTGACCGCCCCTTCCCGGGGACGGTCTTCCGGTCTGGGGGCAAGGGCCCACCGCACAGCCTCCACCTCGTCAGGCTCCAGCCCGTCGAGAACCGGCTTGCCCGCCTTTTGACGCTCGATTACCTCCAGCAGATAATCACCAAACGGCTCTCGCCCCGTCCGGAGCTTGACATACGTCGCCGCCAGGCTGTAAAGGTCCACCGTCTCGCTCAGCCGGTGCGCATCATAGGCCTCCGGGGGAAGATACCCCATCGTCCCCGACCCGGTGTGCGACGCAGTCGAGGCCCCAGCAAACTTGGCCAGGCCCAAATCCGCCAACTTCACCCGCCCCTGAAACAAAAGCAAGTTCTGCGGCTTGATGTCCCGATGATAGATCCCGCGACGATTGAGGAAATCGATCCCCATCGCCGCGTCGGCCATGTAGCGAAAAAGCTTCTCCCGCGCAATGCCCGGGTATCCCTCCTCCCGGTATCGCTCAAGCAGATCCTGAAGGCTCCCCTCCGCAGAAAACTCCCACCGCGTCACCAGGTAGCCGGTGATCACCCAATAGTCCATCAGGGAGACGATGTTCGGATGGCCATTGACGGCCTGGATCAGTCGAAGGTTCTCCAGTTCCTTCTTGACCGCCGGATTATTCTCGTTCACCGGATCGAGCGAGACCTTTATCGCGCACAGGACCCCGCTGGCCGACTCTGCCCGGTACACCTCGGCAAAGCCACCCCGCCCAATGCGATCCCCGATTTTTAACCCGTACTGCTTTTCCAGGACCTGGCGAATCACTTCGTCCATCGTCGCGCCCCTTCCTCATCGAGGAACGTACGACTAGCGCACCTCGCAAGACGGATAGACTTTCTGCATTTGTCTCCACTGCGTACGCGACCCATCCGCATAGGCGGAACCCCAGTCCGATCAGACAAAAGAAATCGCTCCACCTCACGCGCACCCCATCCCTAGGCACAATCAGGGCCTATCTCCTGCCCAAAGAGTCAAGTCCTAAACCTTTTTTTAGGTTAGCAACACCACCACACGGCTTCAACATTGTTCGCTTCCGGCGAGCATCATACACCTTTTGAGCGACGAGTGGCTGCACGCAGAGGAACTAACAGTGCAGGGTTTCGCACAACGGCTTCCAAACATGATCAGCCGCGGAATTCCCACGGCTTCGAGAAAACAGCATGCTGAGAGTAGCGAGTTTTTTGCCCACACCGAAACCGAATTGGGGCCAGACAAGATAAACCTTCTCCGGGCATGGCGTTCCCGATGAAGGCAAGATCGCTCAAATCATCCGGGCAAAGGCGGGAACGACTTTTACCAGTTGCTCTCGCAAGAAGGCGTGGATATTGCGAGCATTCTCCATTTCCAAAGCGCGACGGGCCACGCGCTCGCACTGCTCCAACGTCACGCTGCGACAGACTTTCTTGACCTCGGGGATAGCCGACGATGTGACGCTTAGCTTCCTCAGCCCCAGGCCAATAAGCAGCATCGTATAAAGAGGATGACTTGCCATCTGGCCGCACAAACTTACGGGAACACCCTTCCGGTTGGCCTCCTGAATGGTATAGGCGATGAGCCTTAGCACTGCGGGGTCGGTGGGGTTATACATGGAGACAACATTGCGGTTCGTCCGATCCACCGCCAAGGTGTATTGGATGAGGTCGTTGGTGCCGATACTGACGAAATCCACCTCATCAAGAAATCGGTCAATCATAATTGCCACCGAAGGCACCTCCACCATGATCCCAATCGGAATGTCATGCCGAAACGGGATACCATTTTCGGCCAAATCCTCCATGACGTCGGCCCAAATAAGCTTGGCTTGTCGTAATTCGGCAACGGTGGCAATCATGGGAAACATGACCTGAATGTTTCCCAGAACACTTGCCCGCAAGATAGCGCGGGCTTGTGTGCGAAATAGCTCCAGGTGTCGCAAGGCCAGGCGAATACTACGCAATCCAAGGCAGGGATTAGGTTCCTTTTCAAACCCGAACTGGGCAGCAACCTTATCGGCCCCTAGATCAAACGTGCGGATCGTCACGATCCGATCGCCCATTGCCTCGATAACTTCGCGGTAAGCGCGATAGTGGTCCTCCTCGCTGGGAAGGTCCGATCGGCCGAGATAAAGAAACTCCGTGCGATAAAGCCCAATACCTTCTGCGCCATGCTTCAAGCAAAGGACGGCCTCATGGGGGAATTCGATGTTGCCGTAGATATTAATCGGTGTTCCATCGAGCGTGACTGCGGGGAGGTCGTGAAGTTTTTCTAGTTCGGCGGTAAAGGCCTGAATGCTGCGGACTTCCTGATCGTATTCGCGGAGCGTTTCCTCGTCTGGATGAACGATGACGATGCCGCGATCACCATCCACAATGACTGTGTCACCACCGGCGACCTCGGCCAGGAATGGCCCGGTCCCAACGACCGCTGGGATACCGAGACCCTGAGCCACGATTGCTGTGTGGCTGGTTGGGCCACCCAACTCGGTAACGAAACCTTTGATCATCTTCCGATCGAGATTGGCCACCTCGCTGGGCGTGAGATTGCGGGCCAAGAGGATGGCTGGTGACGTCAAATGGGACAATGACCGACGTGGTTCCCCCAAAAGTGCCCGTAACAATTGTCGCTCAATGTCCATCACATCATAGGCCCGTTCAGCAAACTCCGGATTGGGGAGCCGCCGGAAGACATCTGCATACCGCCGTAAGACCTCGGTGCATGCCCTCTCCGGGGAATACTGTTTTTCGCGGATCAGTCTCTCGATATCTGCATGGATCTTTTGGTCCCGAAGGATTTCCAGATGGGCCTGAAAAATGGCCCCCGATTTCGGCCCCAACTCCTGCGTGACAAGATCACGGTTTCGCTCGATGGCTTTCGCCGCCGTCTCGACCGCCTGGTGGAAACGGCTTATCTCTTGCTCAACCGCGTCCGCCGCGACGTATTGGCTCGGGATGGAGAAGACGTCTTGTCCGATAACAACGGCCTTGCCAATGGCGACCCCTGAAGAAACAGCAATACCCTGAAACCGCATCATTGCTTGATCTCAGACTTCCCGTGGGGGACAAATCCCCGATGCCGCCTTGACATGCCGTTTACGCATGATTTGCCTCTTCCGACTCTGGGGCAAAGTCGTCCTCCCAAAACTTGCAATTCACGAGATTCTGCAATTCATCGAGTACCCTGTCTGCGTCTTCTCCTTCGGCCTCCAGAACAAGAGGGGTCCCTTCCAGGGCACAGAGGCTTAGCATCTCGATCACGCTTGTCGCGTCGGCTCGCGGTGCGCCGTCCAAACACTCCCCGTTATTTTCCGGTTTGATTAAGAAAACGCGGCTGCGGTGCTTGAGAACGGTCTCACGCACCAGGGTAGCTGCCCGTGTGTGCAGCCCCGCCCGGTTACGAATCGTAACCCAACGCCTTTTTACGGCTGAATTTCCCGAAGTCAAACTCATGTCTTCCTTTGATTCGTGCCAACAAGGTCGTTGTCGGCCACTACGAACTTCCGACTCACTGGGAAAAATGTCGTGAAATCACGAGGACATCAAACCAACAAGTCTCAGCGGTTTGTTTTCTCGAGGTCACACCCCGGATGGCACAAACTGTTTCTCGGGTCCCGCAGCGGAGCCGGTGGGAGGCACGTCCAGTTAGTGCGTGTACTTGCCGTTGTCCGCTTCCTCAAGGAGTGTCCACACCTCGTCGATCGTTTTGGCTTGTTTCAAGAATCGCGCAAACGTGGAGTTGTGAAGCTGTCTCGTGATGTACTCCAAGGCCCTCAGGTGATCACCTGGAAGGTCCGTTGGTGACACCAAAAGGAAGAGCGACTGGACGCGCTCGCCATCCAGGGCATCGAAGTCCACCCCCTCGGGGCTGATACCGATGGTTGCCACGAGCCGGTCCACGCTGGGGTGCTTCGTATGGGGGACGGCCACCCCCATGCCGATTCCAGTCGTGCCAAGTTCTTCCCGCTTGATGAGCGCTTTTACAATGTCGTCAAGCTGTTCGCGCTTCAGCGCTCCAGCCGTCACAAGTGATTCGCACAGCTTGCGAATAATCTCTTCCTTGGTGAGATAGGGATCCAAATCCGTGACAATCGCGTCCTTCACCACAAAGTCGCGGAATTTCATGCGGTAAATTCCCTTTCCTGAAACCAACGGGCCAGCGGAATCACGCAATGGATATTCCGCCGGCTCTCACAACACCTGGACATATCGGCCGAAGCATCTCGCTAAGGCCTCTTGTCGAACTTCAGTTATCCTTGCTCGTGTTTTCTTTCAAACCACTCGAAATCGCCCGATCACCTGTTCCCACATCTGCCGGATGGTGTGCTTCAAGTTCGGTCGGCACTATCCATCAGGGTGCCCGGTAACATGCCAAGCCACTCGGGCGGCCCACAAGCTCATAGGCTCATCGAACTACCGGCCTCAAAAATCACACAACAATTCTACCTTTTAAGAAACCCGCCGGAGGCCGAAACTCTCAGTTTATCCCAGGCATCATTCGACGCCAATGGTATGCCGCTCCACGGATGCAGTGCCATACCCCACCGATGTGGGGTGCCGTCCACATAAAGGACGTGAGCCTATCAATCACCGATAGGCCTTCGTGGGCCTGGAGCAGATCACACACTGACGGTCGTACTCTCGTTTACCCCGGTTCGGCATTCTTTAGTACAATGTATCGCGTTATCATAAGGGATAAGCATCATTAGTTAAACGTTCGCGCTGTGCGGGCAATCTGTACCGACGGAACCATCCCAACATTTTTTCGGAGTTTATATGCCGGATAAAGCATTCCTCGGACATGAACAGGCGTTTTCGAAAAAACGGGAACCAGGGCCGTTCGATCCTTTTTTTAAGGCAGTTTGGCGCGGAGCTGCCACAATATTGCCACCGTTGATCACATTTGTGATCATTATTTGGATCGTCACAACGATCAATCAATACATTTTTTCGCCCCTTACAAGGGCTGTTCGCGACCTAATTTTCGTCGCCACGGCCGACATTGTGACCTCTTCCGAGAGAAGCCCCGAGATTGTCCGCGACGGAAAGACATATGTCCGCTTCAAGGGGGGGAAGTATGTACCGATAGAGGTGGTCAACTATATTCGGGAAGAGATAGGCGAGGACAAGCTCCCGGCAACCGCCACGGAGGTCTATCAATTATTCATTGAGGAGCGATATCTTAAACCGCATCTTGTCCTGCCATTTTTGATCGCAATCTTGGTATTGCTGCTTTACCTGGTTGGCAAGATTGTCACGGTACGAATCGGGCGGATCACCTGGGCGCAAATCGAGTCGCTTTTTTCTTCACTTCCTTTTGTTCGGAGCGTCTATGGAGCTGTCAAGCAAGTTAGTGATTTTATTCTTGCACAACGATCCATGGAATTTAGCCGGGTCGTGGCCGTGGAATGGCCACGCCGCGGAATGTGGATGATCGGCCTTGTCACGAGCGAGAGCTTCTCCCAGCTTCAGACGAAGACCGGCCAAGAGATGCTAAGTGTCTTCATTCCGACTTCTCCTGCTCCGATGACGGGTTTTACCGTCAATGTGCCGATCAGTGATACTTTCGATCTGGGCATCTCGATCGATCAGGCGATTCAATTCATCGTGAGTTGTGGGGTTGTTGTTCCCATCCCCGAGGCTCACGGTGTCACACTTGATCAACAAAAGCACCCGACCGCGTCTCCGTCGAATCCCGCGGATAGCGATTCCGAGTAGGACGTTCCACATGAGGTGCGAGCATCCGTGGCCGTGACTCGGTGGGGTGCTCCGGCGCGTCGTGTTTCAGCACAACGATCAGTGGATCGCCCTCGCACGAGAATAGGCCTCCACGGGTTTCGCATCGGGCAACCACCGCGTGATCCCACAAATGCTTTTGGGCAATCTAGTTGAACAGGCGTTGGTGCCATACCCCCGGGGACTTTTCTTTGGTTTATAATCGGATGCTTTCCCTTCGATTGAAGGTTTGGTGGCATCCGTGTGTCTCTTGGACTTGTGATTTGGAACCATGACGTCCGGTAAAACGCTCCGCTTGGGAACTCGGGGGAGCCTCTTGGCTCGATGGCAAGCCGAATGGGTAGCCTCACAATTGCGTGCGCACGGTGTTGAAGTCGAAATCGTTCCTGTTTTGACAAGCGGTGATCGAAATCAACACTGGGCCGTTGAGTCGCTAGGTGGTGCCGGGGTTTTCACCAAGGAAATCCAGTTGGCCCTTCTTGCGAATGAGGTAGATTTGGCTGTCCACAGCATGAAGGACTTGCCCACGCAGCCCGTTCCCGGATTGGCGATTGCCGCCATTCCCAAGCGGGGCCCAGTGGGAGATGTTCTCATCTCCCGAACGGCTCAAACGTTCGAACAACTTCCGTCGGAAGCGATCATAGGAACGGGCAGTCGCCGCCGGGCGGCCCAAATCTTGCACTATCGAAAAGACCTGACCATTTCACCCCTCCGCGGAAACCTCGATACTCGCTTGCGGAAATTGGATTCGGGCTTATACGACGCCATCGTTTTGGCCCAGGCCGGTCTGGAGCGACTCAACATTACCGGCCGAATGTGTGAACCCCTCACGCCACGTTTCCTTCTCCCTGCCGTGGGTCAGGGTGCACTGGCGGTGGAGTGTCGTCTCGATGACGAGGAGACACGCCAATGTCTCACCGTCCTGAATGACCCCATCTCCGCTGCCGAAGTCACCGCAGAACGGAGCTTCTTGCGGCATCTTGAAGCGGGCTGCCTCGCACCGGTGGCGGCCTGGTGCCGTGCTGTTGGTTCGAGTCTGCTGCTGACGGGAAGGGTCTTGAGCGTTGATGGGACAACGAAACTGGAGGTTTCTTGCCTTGGAGACATAGAGAATCCAGAGGAATTAGGAAGACGTGTGGCGCAACTGCTGATTGCGCAAGGGGCAAAAGACCTGATCCGTCAAGCCAAAACAATCCCGATGGCCCCACCGCCAGACGCCAAGCCGGATATTGATGACTGAATCAGTCCCAGGGGCTTTCGGCAGTTTCTGCAGATTCCCCGGCTGATTCTGCGTCTCGACGAATGATCTCTAGATCGCCAGCTTCTTGACGAGATCGCCGGGTTCTTCGTAAGTTCTTTTCTGAAAAAGGTTTATGTCACCATATTCATCGTGCATCGTGCCTGGCACGGTGTTTGCAATGATGAGGCGGCCGCGGAAAAAGGATTTTCTCGAAACGTCACGCGACTGAACGGATTTTGACGAGTACCATGCCATACGGGATCTATCTTTCGGCAGAAGGTGCCCACGCTCAGGACCGTCGCTTGACAATCTTGGCCAACAACTTGGCCAATGTCGAGACCGTTGGATTTAAGCGTCAATTGGCCATTTGTCAGGCCCGTTACACAGAACCCGTCAATCGCGGGCTTGAGTCACCGGGGACCGGTCGATGGTCGGACCTCAGCGGGGGCGTGGTCGTTTCCATGACCAAAACCGATTTTTCCCCAGGACCTTTGAAAGAGACCCGCAGCCCCACCGACTTTGCCATTCGCGGCGAGGGTTTTTTCACGGTGCAGAAAGGAGACGAGGTCTTTCTCACTCGGGCGGGCAATTTTCAACTCAACGGCAAAGGACAACTTGTCACCCAGTACGGTGGCGAACAGTACTTGGTCCTCAACGACGCCGGACAACCGATTGTGATTGATGGATCACGGCCTTGGCGGGTCAACCCTCAAGGAGTGGTGGAACAGGAGGGACTACTACAGAACATTGCCGTGGTGCGGCCAGCATCAAAGGATTCACTTGTGCCGGTGGGTGAGAATCTCTTTCGGCCCACCGCCCAGCCCAGCCCCGTCCCGCTGGCCCAGCGTCAGGTAGCACAAGGATACCTGGAGATGTCCTCTGTGCAGCCGACGCTCGCCATGGTGGAACTCTTGGAGGCCTCGCGGCTACTAGAAGCCAATCTGGCAATGGTCCAAACACAAGATCAAATGCTGTCCAACTTGTTCAATCGGGTGCTTCGTGCCTCCTAAAGACAGCGCAATTCAAGACGACTTGCTAACACACAGTTGACCTGAGCAGTAGAAACGAGGGAAGAAATGAGTGTCCAAACACTTTATTCGGCAGCAACAGGCATGTTGGCGATGGAAAAGAAACTGGACGTCATCGCCAACAACCTGGCCAACATTGAAACGACGGCGTTCAAGAAAGGCCGGGCCAATTTTGAAGATTTGTTTTATAGCCATGAAGTCTTCCCCGGTGCCCAGGATACCTCGGGCGAAATGACCCCAGTCGGCATTTCGATTGGCCTGGGCTCTCGGTTGTCGGGCATTCAAACGGACTTCCGCCAGGGGGCTTTCCAGCAAACCTCGAACCAGCTTGATGTGGCGATCGAAGGGGCCGGTTTCTTCCAGGTTATGGATCCGTCAGGGCAAATCTACTACACCCGGGCAGGCAATTTCTCGATCAACGCCAACGGTAACCTGGTTTTGGGATCGGCCCACACTGGGCGACTCCTGGAACCACCTATTGTCATCCCCAATGATGCCACAGCGATTACCATCACGCCAGAAGGACAAGTTTATGTCCAGCAGCCGAACAATCCGCAATTGACGTTAGTGGGCGATATCCAACTGGTCAACTTCATCAACCCAGAAGGTCTTTTGAAACTGGGTGAAAACCTCTACGCAGAGACGGACGCCTCCGGGCCCCCACAGGCCGGAACACCGGGGCGCGATGGGCTGGGGCTGCTCCGCCAGAATGCCTTGGAGGCCTCTAACGTGGAGCCGGTGAGGGAGTTGATCGACCTTATCACCACGCAACGGGCTTTCGAGATGAACTCACAAGCCGTTCAGGTTGGCGATCAGATGATGCAATTGGTTTCCAACCTGCGGCGGTACTAAGTGTTCTGAGGATCATGCCATGAAACGGTGGTGCATACCAGCGGTGATCCTTGGGGCCTTTTTGCTGTGGGCCGGAGCGTCTGCGTCGGCGGCCACGTTTCGCCTCCGCTCGGATTTCACCGCGACCCGAACTCCCATCACCCTGAGAGACCTGGTGGCAATTGAGGATTGCGACCCTGAAACACGTGACGCTCTGGGTTCTTTACCGCTGTTTCCTGCCCCACCGATCGGAGAAGCGCGTTTTGTTAACCGCGATGAAATTCGTGATCTATTGATTCTGCGCGGTATTGACATGCGGATGCACACCTGGACGGGTGCCTTCCAAATCAGGATTGTCACAAGCCCTACAGCGCCGACACCGCCTGAGAGGGAAAAAAATAGCTCTCAACTTCAGACTCGTGCCCAAGAACGATTGACGGCAGCCCTAGAAGACTACTGGCGCCGCACGTTTCCCGAGTCGCCAAAGTGCCGGTTTGAATTCGTGTTGTCGCCCGAGGACGTAAAGTGGTTTTCCGCCGCCGATGCGTCCCTCGTGGTCAACCGCGTTCAAGCCTTGTCGGCCGATACGTGGCTGGTCGATGTGCTAACGCAGGTTGGTCAGGAAAAGAACGTAACCCAAATCAAAGTCAAGTGCGGTCCTCCGTCGCAGGTTGTGGTTGCCGCAAGGCCACTTTCCCGCGATGTCATCATTGGGCGGTCCGACGTGGCCTTGAGTGAGCGAGCAGGACCTGTTGACTCCGAAATCGCGACACAAATCGAAGAGGTCGTGGGCAAACAACTGACCTTGGCAATCTCGGCGGGAAAACCGATTCCCCGCTCGGCCCTCCGAGATCCAGTCGTTATCCGTCGGGGTGACCTGATTCAGGTTACTGTGCGGGCCTCCGGCGTGACGGTTCGCACGGCAGCACGGGCGAAAGACGATGGGGTGGTCGGTCATCTCATTCCCATCGAAACGTTGGATGGGAAGGGTAAGACAATCATGGCCCGGGTCGTTGGCCCCAAACAAGTCGAAATCTACGCCATGAGCCCAGAAGCTGAGGCATCTAAAAACCTACTATCACGTGGTGGACTATGACCCTTGATCCGAAATATCTAAGGCAAAAGAAGACAAGCGTGTCGGTAGCGCAGCATGGGCTCCTTGCCATAACGGTGTTACTGTGTGCTTTATTCCATCAGGTTGCCCTTGGCCAAACAAGTAGCCTGCTGGGCGGCTCGCAGGGAACACCGCCCACGCTGGATCGTCTGTCCTGGACATATCAGCCCCCGCCACAACAAAAAGTCCTTCGCTTGCACGACATTTTGACCGTCCTGGTGGATGAAAAGACCCAAGTCATCGCTGAGGGTCAAATGGACCGACGAAAAAAGGCCGACGGAAAGTTCGTGTTGTCAGACTGGGTTCTGCTCAAAAAATGGTCCTTGATCCCCGATCCCCAGAGTTTGGGAGATCCCACTATTGGCGGGCAAATGGAGAACAAGTACCGCGCCGAATCTGAACTTGAAAGTCGCGAGGCCATGAAGCTTCGTGTGGCTTGTGAGATTGTTGATATCCGTCCGAACGGCAACCTCGTGATTGAGGGCCGACGGACAATCCAGGTTAATAACGACATTTGGGAGATTTACCTAACCGGGACGGTTTGGCCACAGTCCATTTTGCCCGACAACACTGTGCAAAGCGAAAACGTTGCTGATCTTCGGGTTATCAAGCGAGAAGTTGGCCACGTGAGGGATGGTTATCGGCGCGGCTGGCTCCTCAAATGGCTGGACGAGCATCAGCCCTTCTAGGAGACCACCAGGTTATTTTGCTAACAAAGGGAGCATGGACGCACCATGACAATGCGACATCGCTTTATCGGCGCCATCGTTTGCCTCTGCGTGTTCATGACGGGCGGCGCCCTCTGGGCGGCGGTCCCGCTCAAGACAATTTGTCGCGTCAAAGGCCAAGAGGATAACAACCTTCACGGTCTGGGACTTGTGGTGGGCTTAAAGGGTACTGGAGACGGCAGTAGCTTTCTCCCCACCATCCGCAGCATGGCCGTGGCCTTGGAAATGTTGGGAAATCCCCTTGCTCGCGATGCCCAAACCGAATTGAAGGATGCCAAAAATGTGGCCCTTGTTTTGGTCACGGCAACAGTACCCCCGGCGGGCGCGCGGCAAGGTGATCGCATCGACTGCCAGGTCCACTCAGTGGGATCGTGCAAAAGCCTGGCAGGGGGACGACTATTCTTGACACCGCTCGTCGGGCCCGACCCTCGAGACCGCCGTGTTTATGCCCTGGCTGAGGGTTCCATTACCATTGAAAGCACTGACACACCAACCGTGGGAAGAATTACCGGTGGCTGCCGGTTGGAGGCAGATTTCTTCAATCCGTTTGTCAAAGATGGCCGCGTGACACTGGTCATTGATCCCCCCTACGCCGACTTTCAGGTTGCCCAGGACATCGTTGAGTTGATCAATTCCCAAATGACGGTCCAAAGTGGTGGGATGATGCTGGCTCGGGCGATCAATCAAGTCAACGTGGAGGTTTTGATTCCCCGGCAATATGCCGATGATCCTGTCCTGTTTGTGTCGCAACTCATGGAATTACCCCTCATGGATGTGGCCGTCGGTCCGAGGGTCGTGGTCAATGAACGGACAGGCAGCATCATTATCAGCGGCGATGTGGAAATTGGCCCCGTGGTTGTGACCCACGGAAACATGGTGATCCAGGCCGGAGGTGCCCAATTTGTTTCTGTGGACTCGGCCCAAACGCAGACGACCAAACTCAAGGCCCTTGTCGATGCCCTTAACGCCTTGAACACACCACCCCAGGACATCATCCAGATCATCAAGGGTCTAGAAAAGAACGGCAAACTGCACGGCCGATTGATTATCGAGTGAATCATGTCTTGAGCAAAAGAGTAGGGTTAATTCATGACGATGTTGCGAAGCGAGGCCGTTTCACAAACCCACCCTTTGGCGGTGATTCGTTCGCCTTCAAACGGGCGGTCAAGGGAGAACACTTCTCAACCGTTTGTGGCCTATCTCGATGCGGTCGCAAACCGTACGGCAGCCCCGTCACCGTTTTGGACCGGCAACGCGGCTTCTGCGCAATTTGAAAGTCGTGACGTAACTACGCCCCCCCAAGACACGCAGCAAGATAAGCAAGGCCATGGGATTTCCCCAACAAACTCAGAAGACGAGGAACTGGAGAAGGTCTTCCGAAGGTTTGTGGGGCAAACGTTCTTTGGCCTTATGCTCAAGGAGATGCGGAAGTCGATCCACAAAACACCCTATTTCCATGGTGGCCTGGCAGAGCAGATCTTCGAACAGCACTTGGACATGACGTTGGCTGAAAAACTGGCCGACGCGTCGGGCGACAAATTCTCGAAACCGATGTATGAGCTGTTCCAGCTCCAACGGCGTGGCTAGGACGACCGACCAGCGGGGTGACGTGCAACTCATGGAAAACATCTGACTCACAATCACGTACGGGTAGTGTCTGAGGATGATCGCAATGCACGAAGAGTGGGAACGAGAGTTGGCGAAATTCTTGCAGGAGGTGACGACCATCCAGGGGCGGCTCATTGACCTCTTGCAACGAAAACAGAGATTGCTAGCCGGAGCCGATGTCGAGGGTCTGGCGGCCCTTGCCCCCGAAGAAGGGACTATCGAAGAACAACTGAAACAATGCTTGGCACGCCGGGCGGAGCTCCTCGAGAAGGCCGCTGGCCAGGGGTTGCCTGCGGATCGAATCACCAACTTGGCCGGGGCCGTTGGTGCTAGTCGGCAGCTCAAGCGCCAACTTGCCGAGGCAGCCCATCAAGCGCGTTTAGTTCAAATTCACAATCTTACCAATTGGATGCTCAACCAACGGGCGCTCATTCACTTGTCGCAGTTAATTGAAATAATCGCGACCGGAGGCCGCCGCCATCCGACATATCATTATGACAGCAATCAGTCTCTCCCAGAAACACAGGGTGTTTTGGTTGATCACAATGCCTAGAAAAACTGCGGCTTTTAGGCAAATGACGGATACAGGATAAAGCGATGTCGCTGTTTAGTTCCATCCGCATGGCGAGCAATACGATGAGGGCCGATCAGATTGCGCTCCAGGTGATCGGCCAGAACATCGCCAATGCCGAAACGCCCGGATATATCCGCGAGGAGATCGTCCTCAAGCCGGCGCCCATTCAAAAGCTCGGGGGGCTTCCCCTCGGGCTCGGTGTTCAGGTCGCCGCCGTCATCCAGAAGCTTGATCAGTTCTTGGAAGAACGGCTGCGGGCGTCGGTGAGCGACCGGGCAGGCGCCGAGGTTACCGAAGAGACCTATCACCAGTTGGAGGGACTGATCGGCGAGTTGAGCGATACTGATCTTAGCAGTGACTTAACACGTTTCTTTTCCAGTATCTCCGAGGTCCTCAACCAACCGGAAAGTGTCTCGGCCCGGAATCTGGTGGTCCTCCAAGCACAAACGCTGACGCAAAACATCAGGCGGCTCCATGATCGCGTCAATGCCATTCGCTCAGACCTGAACAAACGTATTGACGACGTTGCGGATCGCATTAACCGATTGATTGAAGATATACGACGGCTCAACATTCGCATTGCCGAGACCGAAGGTGGTGACGTGTCCCAAAGCGACGCCGTGGGGCTGCGCGACCAGCGACTTCAGGCACTTGAAGAACTGGCAAGTCTGATCGACATCCGGGTGGAGGAGCAACCGAGTGGCGGCGTTGCCGTCTATTCGAGCGGATTCTTTCTGGTGTACGAAGGCACATCCCGAGAAGTGACGGTGGTGCGGAGCACAGATAGGGGCCTTGGGGTTTCGGAAGTTCGGCTGGCAGAAACGGATTCGCCGCTTGAAGTTCATGCCGGTGAACTGTACGGATTGATAACGGCCCGGGATTCCGTCCTGGGTAGCTTCTTAGACCGTTTGAATGAGTTTACGGCCGCCCTGATCAACGGATTCAACCGCATTCACGCTAGTGGCCAGGGACTCAGCGGCTTCACACAGCTCACGTCTGTTGAGGGGATTGCTGATCCGACGGTGCCACTCAACCAAGCTGGGCTTCGATTCACGCCACAGAACGGGTCTTTTCTCATTCAATTGCTGAATACTCGCACGGGCGCCATTCAAACCACCCGGGTACGTGTTAACCTGGCCGGCTTAGACAATGGTACCACCCTGTTGGATTTGGCGGATCAGATTAACGCCATTGATGGATTGCAGGCGAGCATCGATTCGCTTGGCAGGTTGAGTATCCAATGCACTGGGCCAGATCAAGTGTTTTCCTTTGCCGAAGACACTAGTGGTGTCCTGGCGAGTTTAGGCTTGAATACGTTCTTCACTGGCACAGGTGCCGGCGATATTGGTATCAATCGGGTCCTCACACAGGACCCCAGCAAGTTCGCAGCGAGTAAGAATGGCATTGGGATTGATACGGAAACTGCCGTAGCCCTTGCAGGTTTTGCCGATAGCCCGCTGACCGAATATGGGGGACGAAGTATCAACGCCCTTTACGATCAGATGATTAGCGAGGTTACCCAAGGGGCGGCAATTTCGCGTGCCGGAGCAGAGTCGGCACGAACATTTGAAACCACCTTACGAGGACAGAAGCTTGCTGTGAGTGGAGTCAATTTGGATGAGGAGGTCGTCAAATTGATTGCATTTCAGCAGCAATTCCAGGTTTCTGCGCGATTTATCAAAACGCTGAACGAGCTTATTCAGATTCTGGTGAATATCTAGCGGACCATTCCGACACCCATACAAAGCACGAGAGACCCTCGAAACACTGACATTAGCAAAACGAGTGGGTCCCACGAACTATGCCCAGCGTCACCGGTGTTCCGACAACACGGATTACGAACCTCTTTGTCCGCCAGCGTCTCTTGCAGCAGATTCAGGCGGACCAGCGGGATATTGTCAATCTTCAGCTTCAATTAAGCACAGGGCAGCGTTTTTCGGTACCCAGCGAGCAGCCCATTGTGTCTTTGCGTGTCATTGGACTTCAGCGGCTATTGGAGCAAAAAGAACAGGTCAAGGCCAACCTCGCCACAACGCAGTCTTATCTGACCGCGGCCGATACAGCGCTCAGCAGTATTTCAAGCATGGTTGCAGAAGCCAGGGCGACGGCGCTGGGAGTGCTCGGCACGACAGCCACCGACACCCAGCGGGCAGCGGCAGCCCTTCAAATCCAACAGACAATCCAACAGTTGCTGGATGCAGGAAACCAGAAGTTTCGTGGGCGCTACCTCTTCTCGGGCAGTCTTACCGATTTACGCCCCTTTGGCGTAACGGGCAACAATTTAGTGGCTTTTTATGGAAATGAAAGGCTGCTACCTTCTTATGTTGATACCGACCTACTAAGCGAAAACAACGTCCTGGGCAGCCAAATTTTCGGTGCCATCTCCTCGGCCATCGAGGGAACTGCCGACCTTCAGCCGCGACTCCGTTTTGATACGCCTTTGGCCCATCTCAACAACGGGGCAGGAGTCGATTTGGGCAGTATTGTCATTTCCGACGGAACCCGCAGCGCCGTCGTGGATTTGAGTTCAGCCCACACCATTGGCGACGTGGCCATGTTAATTCGCCGCAATTCGGCCCGTATTCCCCTCAACGTCGAGGTGACTTCGCAGGGGCTGAAAATCCAACTCAATGCCGCTTCGGGTGATCTGTCGATTCGTGATGTGGGGAACGGCACCACGGCCCGGCAACTGGGGATTTACCGGGAGATTGGAGTCGGAACCTCGCCGATTATCGGCTCGCCCCTGAACCCCTGCCTCAAGCCCACGACGCAACTGAAAGATATCTTGGGAAGTCCCGCGCGGGCGGCCTTGCGATTTCCCGGAAGTGATAACGATTTCTACCTTGAAGCTGACTCTAATGGCGATGCCCTGAACGGCGTCAAGATCCGATTCATTGACGATCCGAGCGTCACGGTCGGGTCGGAGATCGTGGAATACGATGCGGCAGCCAAAGAGCTATTGATTCGCATTGACGAAACCCATAGCCAGGCGCGGGATGTCATCTCGGCCATCAATAACGCCTACGACGCCGGCCAATTGCCGTTTTTCGCCTACCTTGACCCCACTGACCAGGAACTCTACCCGGGGCAAGGTCTTGTCTTCCCAACGCCCGCCGGAGAATGGGCCGCTGTCACAGAGGGCGGTAGTGGCGAGGACTTCGACAAGACGTCCGGACTGCTCATCACCAACGGCGGTCAGACGTTTGCGGTGGATTTCAGCAAGGCCGCGACTATTGAAGACGTCCTCAATACACTTAACGCATCCTCGTACGGCTTGTTGGCAGAGATCGATGAATCGGCAAGGCGGATTAACGTCCGTACTCGAATCAGTGGGGCCGATTTTGCCATCGGGGAAAACGGCGGAAAGACGGCCTCGCAGTTGGGCCTGCGAACCCTGACGGCCGATACCCGCCTCGACCAACTCAATTTCGGTCGCGGAGTAAGTGACTATCGGGATCAGGGTACGACAGCCCGAGCAATCTTCGATCCGGTGGGCACACACAATCGACTGATTTTACAGGCGCGGACGGCCGGGCCCGAATTCAATGGTTTTCGGCTGAGTTTCTACGATACAGGTGGTCCGCCGGGATCGGAAATAATCACTTATGACAGCGTGAATAAGCAAATCGCTATCGGGATCGTTCCCGGTTCAACGACTGCCAAACAAATCGTCGAGCTTTTTGCCGCCACACCCGGGGCACGGGATAATTTTCAACTTCGTCTCGATGATGAATCGCTGGATAATGATGGCTCTGGGCTACTCCAAGTCGGTGAGGTCCTTACGTCAGGCGGTAGCTCTGGCGGAATTGATTTCACCATTACGCGCGCGGACGGCGTTGTGATGGAAATCGACCTTTCAGGAGCCGTCACCGTTCAGGATGTCATTGACCGCATTAACAATCATCCCAATAATCCGCCGCGCGTGCCGGGCGGAACGCCCTGGTTGATCGCCCGCTTGGCCCAATATGGGAACGGGATTGAACTTATTGACGAAAGCGTGGGAACAGGCGTTTTAACAGTCAGTCGGACTCCCTCCAGCACCGCAGCCATCGAACTGGGACTGGTTCCCGTCGGGGCCGAATACGCGAAGGCCACAAGTCCTGGTACAATCGGCCAGGCCAATGTGCGGTCATCCGGTGCCAATAATGATCTCATCTTTAGGACAAAATCGCCCACGGCGTCGGGCAACGGCTATCGAATCATCTTTGAAGACTCGGGAGGCGGGCCCGAGTCATTCACCTTTGATCCCGCCAATAAGATTATGCGGTTCGCCATCCAGCCCGGCGTGACGACGGCAAACCGCATTATTGAGCTGTTTTCTTCGGATCCTGTGGCCCCCTTGGTTTTTGATGCGCTCCTCGACCCCACCGACGGCAATGACGGAACCGGCTTCGTTGAAGTCACAAGCCCAAGTAGTCCACCTACTATTGCGGGGGGCCAATCATCGCAATTAACGGGCCGCGACGTTAACCCGCTTGAGACCGAGGGAATCTTCACCGCCCTCATCCGCCTTAAGGATGCACTGATCCGTAACGATGTGTGGGGAGCCCAGCGGGCGATTGATCTCTTGGATGAAGCGGTGCTCAATCTCAATTTTCGTCGGGCCGAGTTAGGCGCCAAACAACAGAGCCTTGATATTCTGAACAATCGGCTGGAGGATGAAGATACTCAATTGCAGTCGGCCCTGGCTGCCGATTTCGACGCGGATTTGGCCGAGGTGATTTCCTCCCTCGTGGCCAAGCAGTCGGCATACCAGGCAGCACTCCAGGCAACCGCAAAGATCTTTCGGATGTCCTTGTTGGATTATCTCTAATCGTTGCCTCATAATCTCTATTGGAGTCTAACCCAATAAGTTCCCCCTCTCCCGCTGGGAGAGGGTTGGGGTGAGGGCAAGCGAACGTCAAAATCGATCGAGAAAACCGGCAGCGATTCGAGCCACCCTCACCCCCGACCCCTCTCCCGCTGAACAGGAGAGGGGAGATTACGGGATAGGCTCCTGGTCGTTCATCAAGATCGATCGGGACCGTGGTAACCAAAGAAACTCTTTGTATCAATGAGCAATGATCAAGAAAACCTCGCCCGGGCGAAGCAGGAACTTCGTCAACGTTTGAAGGCCGTTCGCCAGTCTCTCGATCCGGAATGGGTCCTTCAGGCCTCACAGGCGATTCAGGAAACGCTGGTTCAACTGCCGGAATATCAATCGTCTCGGTCCATCATGAGCTACGTCAGCACCGGCAAAGAGGTCGAGACGCACCGCCTCTTACTGCGAATGAAGAGGGAGAGCAAGGTTGTGGTTATTCCGTGGTGCGAGGGCGACGAGCTAAGGCTCTTTCGCTGGGAATCGTTCGATGAGCTTGATCGCGGCACACTCAATATTCTCGAGCCCCGGCCTGACTTACGATCCAAGGAGACCA
>Ga0209608_1001263_pt1 | contig 21395 bp, 19 predicted proteins | sample AD_UKC130_MetaG_FD_184428 | JGI IMG/M metagenome (GOLD analysis project Ga0209608, IMG submission 184428) | Active sludge microbial communities of municipal wastewater-treating anaerobic digesters from Canada - AD_UKC130_MetaG (SPAdes) (version 2) | ecosystem: Engineered > Bioreactor > Anaerobic... | reverse complement strand
CATTAAAAACATGTCGAAATAAACAAATTTAAAACCAGCCAAAAAGCCGATCCTGTCTGATGAATCAGCTTATGTGGAATTTACTTGTGCAAAGTGGAATTTACCTTTTCAATTGACATGGTGATTATAGTCTTTTTCCAACTTACGCGATTTATAGCATTTTCCAATTAATTTAAGTGATACGGGATATCCTATCATGGCCCAAAATATGATAAATCCGCTTACATAAAATAAAACTTTAATGAATATCCCCATTTTTATTACTCCTTCACTGAAAATACTAATTATCTCTATTCAAGATCGCTGTGCAATCTTTGTTTTATCCCCTATATAAAGGGAAAAACAACTTGTTTTCATCAAAGTATGGATCTTGCTTTCTTATTTTTATCAATTCATCATATTTCTCTTTGTCAAATATTTTTTTTCCTATACAAAAATAAGTGCTTGAGTTCTTGTTAAATCCTTTTTTAAATTGATAAAGGCTGTCTTCCCTGCTGCCCAAACCTCCACCCAAATGGAATGTCTTATATCCATTTTCAATTCCCCAGCATGCCGCTTCATAAAGCAAAAGGTTGGTAGGTGCAAGATTTCTGTACTCTCTGTCAGTAGCAGACAGATGATAATGCATCTGTTTATTTGCAAACAAAATAATTGACATTGAAATTATTCTATCTTCAAAAACAGCATAAAATATCAATGAATTATATTTCAAGTCTTCAAGTATACTATTGTAAAAGTCTTTTTTAAAATAATAGTAGCCTGATGCACCGTCATTATCCATTGTTTCGTTGTACATAGGTATAAACGTGTCAAATAGCTTTGGGCTTCGTCCCCAAAATATCTCGACTCCGGACTTTTTGGCTTTCCGAACCTTATTGCGATTGTTGCCGGCAAAGCCTTCCCAAACTTTTTCCCGTGAATCCAATTCTATTGTTACGGTTCTTCCAAGCTCCAAAATATCGTAAATTGATGAAACAGCCCCAGAGTTGTTAATTACCGGATGAAAACGTACAAATTCACTGATAATGCCTTCATTGAGGCAAAGTTCGGAATACTCTTTTTCAAGAGTCCTTAAACTTTCATCCGTCACATTTCCTTCAATTAAAAAACCTCCGTATCCATATGGTGTCGCTGCATCATAAAAAGTATTGGGTGGTATTTTCCCCGAAAAGTTTTGATCCTTTTCAATATCTCTTTTCATAAAAACATTAATTGCTTTAATATTGCTATCTTCATAAAAAAACAGTTTAGGCTCCCCGTCACCATGGGCATGGAAAGCCTTTACATATCCTGACAGATAATAAACATCAAAATTTTCAAATCCTTTGACTGTATTATCCCATTTTTCATTGTCATCTATATTCACCAATAAAACCATATAAACACCTCTATAGTATCTTCTTCAAATATCTTCGCTCCGTTACGAAACCCGTTTTTTCATAAAAATTCACAGCCTCCGCATTTTTTTCGGATACAAACAAGTCAATTACTTTTATACCTAGCTCTTTAGCCTTTTTCTCGGCTTCTTCCAGTAATCTCTTCCCTATACCTTTTCTTTTATATTCTTTGTCCACTATTATTTGATTAATATGCATTCTTGTCTCACCAAAATATTCATGCTTATATATCCATATAAATCCAACCAATTTTTCTCCATCAACTGCACCGATTAAAACAGCTTGATTTGTTTTGATATATTCATCCAAAAGATTTATCTTCTTATTGCTTTCATTAATACTATAATCATGGGAAACATCAAAATTTATGTCATATATCTGTACAAGCAAATCCCTTATCCTTTCTCTGTAAAGCATGAAATCATCATATTGTAAGGTTTTTATTGTCATATTTGTTACTCCTTTCGACGTGTAAATCTTTTAAAGGAGTCTGATCAACAATGGCAACGCCTTCCCTTTTAAATACCTTTATTATTGTCCTTGCAATAATTGAGGCATCCAGGCAAAACGTAATATTCTTCACATATTCTACATCCAGTCCCAATCTAATATCCCATTTTAGATTATTTCGCCCATTTACTTGAGCAAGACCGGTCAAACCAGGCCGAACGGTATGACGAAGCCTCTCTTCTTCCGTATAATACGGCAGATACTCAACAAGCAGCGGTCTGGGACCTACAATACTCATATCACCCTTCAGAATATTAAAAAGTTCCGGAAGCTCGTCAAGAGAAGTTGATCTCAGAAATTTGCCGAACTTTGTAAGCCTGCAACTGTCCGGCAGCAAATTTCCTTTTTCATCCCTCTTATCCGTCATGGTTCTAAACTTGTAAAGAGTAAATATCTTCTCATTGAGCCCCGGTCTTTCCTGTTTAAATATTACCGGGCTGCCAAGATTTATTCTTACCATTAATGCGATAATAAGAATCAAAGGAGAAAGAAGAATAATCGCAATCAAAGATAACACAAAATCCATTGGCCTTTTCAGATATTTCTTATATATGCCTTCATTTCCCGTAACCCGTATATCCGGTTTTATTTTTTGCTTGACCTCACACTGCATGCTATTTCCACAACCCTTTTATAATATTTACAACTCTGTATAGATCCTCATCCGTCATTTTGGTATCGCTAGGCAGACAAACACCGTTTTCAAATATCTTCTCCGAAACATTTGAGCCAATGTAATCATAATGTTGATAAAACGGCTGCATATGCATGGGCTTCCATACTGGTCTTGACTCTATATTTTCCTCTTCCAGCCTTATTATCACATCCAAAGGTCTGACTTTGCCCGTCAATGTAATGCAGGTAAGCCAGCAGTTGGGTTTATTCCAGTCATTGACAGGCATAAAATCAATTTCATCAATGCAGCCCAATTCCCTTTTATAAAAATCAAATATATACCTTTTTTTCTCTATTCTCTGATCCAAAACTTTTAACTGCCCTCTGCCAATTCCGGCAATTACATTGCTCATCCTGTAGTTATAACCCAGTTCGCTGTGCTGATAGTGTCTGGCATTGTCCCTTGCCTGAGTTGCCCAAAATCTTACTTTCGCAATTCTCTCTTCATTATCCGACACTAACATACCGCCGCCGGAAGTAGTAATAATCTTGTTGCCGTTGAAGGAATAAATGCCATAGTCCCCAATAGTACCTGTATATCTGCCTTTATAAGTGGTACCCAAAGATTCAGCAGCATCTTCAATAAGTTGAACATCATATTTTTTGCATATCTCAACTATTTTATCCATATCGGCTGATAATCCGTAAAGATGCACTACCAGCACAGCCTTCACCTTTGGATATTTTTTAAAAGCCTCTTCCAAAGCTTCAGGGCTCATATTCCAAGTCTCATAATCGCTGTCGATGAACACCGGTATTGCATTCTGATATATTATTGGATTGGCGGTAGCTGCAAAAGTAAGTGTCGGGCAAAACACAATATCCCCCTCACCTACTCCGGCAGCCTTTAGCGCCATATGAATGGCGGCTGTGCCCGATGATAACGCTGCAGCGGCTTTTATTCCTACTTTTGCTGCCAGCTCCTTTTCAAATTCGTCAACGTTTTTTCCCAGCGGTGCAATCCAATTACTCTCAAATGCCTCATTAATATATTGTTTTTCATATCCTTCGTCACTCATATGTGGCGAAGATAGATATATTCGCTTTTTGGATTTATTTTCTGTATTAATTTCTTTTGGTTTTAGCATTTTAATTACTGCCTCTCTGCTTACTGATTTTGTAAAACTTTACTTCCTAATCCCAAACTTATATTTCAGTAACAATCAAGCTTTTTATCGATGAATCCTTTGAAAAACGGAACCTAATAAAAGTATTCTCTGCTTTATAATCTGACGGAAGTTCAATATTTGCCGAATATTTTCCTTCTCCTGTTTTTTCAAGCTGTACAAATTTCGTATGCAATTCGGGAACAAAATACAGTACATTAATGTCTTCCTGATTGTCGAGTGCTAATTCAATCCTATAGTTCTTACCGGCTTCAAAATTTATATTTCTGGTCTGAAAAGAGCCTAATGTATCGTCATTTATATTATTAACTAAAATATTACCCTCGCTGATACTTAACTCCACCCTTTCTTTTTGGACAATGTTCCACTGATCAGGTATATTGTCGGAGTCTATATCCATTTCATTTATGCTTTGGAATTTAACTTTATCTACCTGTCCCAAATTCAGGTTGTCGAAATTTTCTTTCATATAAACCATTTTTTCCAGATACTCCATTGTCTTTTCACTAAATGCAAACGGATCCATATTTCTTTCATTTTTTGCTTTCGCATTGCTGATTACACTAAGTGCCAAATCGAGGTGCTTCTTGGCATTCTCATGCTCATCATTTTTTAAATACGCAAGGGCAAGCTGGTAGTGCATATTCATTTTAAGCTGCCAGCCTTCTTCATAAAACGGCTTTAACTCAATAGCCCTGTCTACAAGCTCAATTCCTTTGTCAAACATGGACATCTTCATATATAATATGGCAGCATTCTGTAATGTTTCGGCGCTGTATTTGCCTGCTTTTTCCGCGCTACTTACCAATTTTTTGGCAGTTTCAAAATCTTCTTTCGTAAGACCTTCTGAGGATAAAAGCAAATTTGCATATTTTACTTTATAATCAGCATTAAAAGTATCTAATGACTCCGCACTTCTTATATATATCAGCGCATTTTCTCTGTTGCCTTCAGACATGGATTTTTCGTATTTGCGGTCAAAACTTGAAGCGGCCGCGAATAATACCGGCATTATCATAATTGCAAAGGACAAAACAGTCATTACTATTGGGTTGGTATTAAACGGCTTTAATTCGTTTAGCCTGTAAAATAAACCAGGCTTCGAACCGGTGCCGTCATTTCCTTTTACAACAGGCCTATTGTGTCTGTAGCCAGAATTAAACAATGCCATTAATGTCCACAACAGCAGGAATACTGAGGATATTGATAAATCAAAATCCAAGCACGAATGCAGAAACATTCCGAATATGGATGTTAACAGTGTCCCTTGCAAAATCCTGTAATTAACATCTTCTTCTTTTTTATATTTATATTCCGTAATAAACTGTACAACAATTGATAACAGCAGCATTATCAGGACTATCAACCCAATTATGCCTGTCTCTACCGCAACCTGCAGAAAATATGCATGGGATTGCGTGGACCAGTACGGGTAGGACTGGTATGCAAAAACAAGGCTCGGCCATGCCCCTCCTCCGGCTCCAATCAGCCAATTATCTTTGAACATCTGAAATCCGTCATTTAAATATATCTGTCTTTGAATAAAACTTCTTGATATCATCAGATTTTCAAATCTTGAGGCTACGGAATTCGGTATAAATTTGTATTGAAGTTTAACATTTTTTACACTTTTCCCGGTTTTGCCATCAATAATTTTAGCATTATCAATTAATACCTTTGACTTCTCTGAGTTATTGATAATTCTAATATCTACCAATGAACCGCCCTGTGGCACTGTAAACGGAATTTCCAGAGTATCACTGTTCTTTTCGTTAATCTCTGCAAGTTTTGTGTTTCCTCCGAACATTATATTCTTTTTATCCCGGCTGCCAATCAATACTGTTAATGAATTTTCACCATCATTATTCATATATGACACATCAAGTAACAGCTTATACTCTTTACCCGGCTTCAATGCAATACTCTTCTGAAAAGAATACTTCGTTCCCCTTTCGGGATTATAGATTTCAAGCTCCAGCTCTTTCGGGATACTTATAACAATCAATATTCCGGCCAATACCAAAGCAGCAGGGATGAACAAGAAATAAGGCTTTAGCTTTAGCTTTAGCCTTGGCATTACTTTTAAACGGAGCCTAAATAAAAACTCCACTGCCACTGTTAAAATCAAGGAAACTATTATTCCCAATGCAATTCCCAGCCAAAGGTTCGAGCGGCTTCTGCCTGCCAAAGGTGAAAACAGCACAGGTATTACACTTGAAACTGCAGCACATAAAGCCATTAAAAAAGCTCTCAGCTTACTGCCCTCAGGAATTACAACAAGATATAATATCAGCACAATGGGTATTAATATCATAACACCACGACTCAAAGTAAGTATTATCGTCGTTACAAATACAAAGCTGCATACTCCTGCAATCAGTCTTTGCCAAATTTTTGACGATATTATGGATATCGTCAAAGTTACAAAGAATACTGCCATAAGATACGCAGCCAGTGCATTGGGATATTGGATCGTCGAATGAATACGTCCTTCAACGTAAAGACCAAAAAATTCAACCGGTATATGCAAAAAATCAAACACATTATTCAGCCAATCAACAAGTTTACCTCCAGATGCACTGTCAAGGCCAACAACACATAAACCCACTGATGCTGCAATAACAGTCCATAATACTATAAGCTTGTCTTTCATTGTTGAAGCCAAATCGGTAATCATGAAAAACACAGCAAAATACATACAATATTTCAGCCATTCTGAAATTGCAAGCCTTGTGCTGACAGAACCAAGTATCGATATAAAATAAGCAATCATCAACCCAAATGAACAGTACTCTATCGGAGTCGATATGAATTTTTTTTCTTTCTCCATATACTTAAATATCCAGAATACAGCAAAGCTTACTAATACAAATATTTCTGCCGGCAGCTGTTCTGCTTCAAAATACAGCCCTCTTACAAAAGGTGAATAAAATATTACAATTAGATTTAATATTAATATTAACATTCTAAATTTACCGTACTTGTTTTCTTCTTTTATAGATTTTACTGCCTTTTTTGCTTTCCCTTTATTCGAATTTTTATTGCTTCTACCCATTTCTACCACCTTTATGCCAATTTGTTTTATGCTTCTATTCTTCACTGTTTGCTTCTAATTAAATATTCCTTTATAAATATTATAGCAAAACTGATTCCGACTCCCACTACTCCTGCAACAGCCACATTCAAAGCCTTTTTTGGAGCAACAGGATTAGCGGGCGGAATGGCCTCAGATACTATTACCGCACTTGATCTGCCTGTCTCTGCAGACTGCATAATCATTGACTCTTTATATTTTTGCTGATATGCATTATATACTTCTTTCGACAAGTCGAGCTCCTTTTTCAGAATCTCGTACTCCTGTTGTTTTTCCGCATATTCTGTCTGGAGATTTTCAATTTCCTTCTGACATTCCTGAATGACCTTTTCGATATTTATTCTCTGAGCTTCCAGGTTTGACAGCCGAATTTCCAATTCATTAATTATGTTGGACAATTCAACGTATATAATATTTATTTGTTCTGTTGACATTTTCATGCTTGCCAGTTCTTCCGAACTAATACCTGTTTTTTCTTTAATCACTGCCGAAAGCAACGGATTAGTTAAAAGCGAACTATCTGTAACTAATTTTTGCGGTGTTTTGTTTATCAAATTTTTTGCGGTATCTAAAGACGCTTTCGTGGCATTCTCATCAATTTTGATTTGCGATAATTGGGTTTTGTATTCAGTCATTTTTTCCAGTTTTGCATCCAGCTCCATCTTAACCTCTTCAGGTCCTCTGGATTGCAACAGATAACTTTTATATTCTCCCAACAATTTTTCCATGTTCTCTTTTTCTTTTTTCATCTGATTTTCAATAAACTCCAGTGTACTCTCAGTCCGTTTTTGGTTTGTTTCGCACACAAGTTTTGCAAACCTGTCGCCAACCAGATTTGCTATCTTTGCTGCTGTCTCAGGATTTTCATCAGTCACCTTTATTGTAATCAAATCTGTATCTTTTATTTCATTTAAGGTTATTTTAGATGCTATTGAACTTAGGGGAACATCTTTCATATCCATTTCTTCACGAATATACTCCAGTATCACAGGATTTTTTACTTGTTCCCTATAGTTATCAACAGACATCTCCGGGTACTGCAATATGTCATCGATTAAGGATGAAAAATTGTTAACGTCACCATCTCCTGACTTTACCTGTTCTTTTATTTGACTCTTTTTAATGGATGAAATCATCAGCGTCGTTTGTGCCACATAAACCGGCTTTATAACAAATGCGTTTACTGCAATGCCAATAGCTATGCAAACTGCAGTTACAGCTACTATAATCCATTTACCTTTAATGATTATTTCAATTAATTCTCTCAAGCTTATCTCTTCCATCTATTCTGCCCCCATCTGCGTTTATCTCACAGGATATAAAGCCATAGTCTCTTTTTAGGCGGGAATCCAATAATGATGGAGTAATGCCATTGTGCAGTACTCCTTTTGAATTGCCTATTTGTTAACTTTAAATCATTATTATTGTATATAATTAATGTTTTGATGTCAATTAGAAATATAAGGAGGCTTTTTTGTATGAAAAAAGGCTTCCCATTTGGGAAGCCTTTTTATCCGAAGTAAGATTATTGAACCTTTACCTCTTTATTTTCGAACTTGTTGAGTGCATTACCAGCCCAGTCTGTGATATACTTCACAGTATCCTTAGTTGAAACTTTAAGAGTTCCTGTGAAGTCAGCATAGTCGTCACCTTTGAGTGTAACTTCTATCTTGTTACCGATAGCTGCTACATCATAGTCGATACCAGCTTCAAGAGTCTTGCTACCGTTCTTGATTACGAGGTCGGTTGCACCCAAACCAGCTGAGTCGTTCAAGAACTTGATGTCTTCATCGAATGTCAATGTGAATCCTTTCTTTGATGCACCGTATACACCATTAGCTACGCTTACAAAGCTTGGTGCAAACTTATCATCAACTGACTTCGAAACTTCTCCTGTTGCCATTGCCTTACCTGTATCGGATTTAATGTCACCCTCAATGTAGAGCGTATAACCTGTGATGTCTCCGGAGTCAGCAGGACGTACTGCATCCGGGAGTACACCCTTAACTATTGTTTTACCATCATCATAGGTGATTGAGCTTATTCTTGTGAGTGCACCTCTGTTGCCGCCTCTTTCTACTTCAAAGTCAGTCTTTTCAACAGTTGCCTTGTCAAGGATCTTGTCAATTACTATTTCAATTTCAGTCTTGCTGATAATTCTAATTTCTGATACTTTTGGTGCTTTCTCTGCAGTCAATTCCTTTGCCTTAACATCGAATGCACTTATAGCATTACCAGCTTCATCCTCAACGTTAGCAATTGTGAGTTCGTAATCTACGTCAAGAGATACACCACTATCAACAGTTATTCTTACTTTGTTCTTGTCAGAGCCAAACAATTCAATTTTCTTAATTTCTACTTTCTCATTGTTGTTATTTACGAGTTTGTAGTTGTCCTTGTTCAGTACTGAACCGTTGCCCTTTGTTGACATAGCTTCGCTGTATCTTACATAGATGTAGTTGCCAACAAATGTTACTTCTTCAATTGTCGGAGCTGTCTTGTCAGTTACTTCAAATTCAATAGTAACTGCTTTCATTTCGTTTTCAGATACTGAAGTATCTTTAATACCCTTAATATCTATTGTATATTTTCCACCACTAAGCTTTTCATCCAAAACAATTGTTACCTTTATTTCATTGCTGTCATATGTGATGCTTGAAATAGCTGTGTCTATTTCTTTTCCGTCTTTCTTAATTACATAGTTGTCCTTATCTTTTGCCTGGTTCTCGTTTACATCTTCGCTGAATACAACCACGATTTTATCTTCTGCTTCAGCTGTTACACTTTTTACTGTTGGAGCCTCATTATCGGCTGCTACTGTAGCAGTAAGTTTAAGATCGGACTCGAGCTTGTTGCCCCATGCATCTACTACAGCGTCATCATCTACTTCCTTGAGGATTGTTATAGTAACGTTTCCTACTGGAAGCAGATATACAGGATAGCCACCATCGTTCTGGTCTTCAGAGAAGTACAAAGTATAAACTTTGTTATTGTCTGAAGCTACAACTTTAGTTGGCTTCCAGGAAGAATATGTCTGATAGAAGTAATCTCTTGTAAGAGCTGCTTCATCACCAGAGTAACCATCTCTTGTAGCAGGCTCATTGAATTCAATTACTACTTTGTTCTGTGTTGCTTCTTTTACTTTAGCAGTTGGAGGAGTTGTATCTTTTACATACTCCAAGTCAAAGGTCTTTGTTCTCATTATGTTTCCAGCATAGTCTCTGTAACCTTTAACTTTTACTTTGTAAGTTCCTTCATTCAATGAACTTACGCCCAGTTCTACAGTTAATGTTCTGTAGTCCTGTGACAGTTTTTCTTCACTTACATAATAAGTTCTGTCATTAACGAGAACTTCTGCATCTGAGCTGCTCTGAACAGGTTCTGAGAATTTAATTTCAAAGGAGTTCGGACCTATCAAAGCAATGGATTCAGCTTCCGGATTTTCGTAGTCAGCAGGTACTACAGTCTTAGTAACTTCTTCCTTCAAGCCAGTTGCTGTTTTAATTGTTACTTCGATTTCTTCTTCAGCTGTCATAGCACCAGCAACTGTCAATGTAACTGTAGTCTTGTCTTCTGATACTGTAACCAATTTAATAGTATTGTCTTCAACTGAGTAGCTGGATTTTTCATCAGCTTTTGAAGCTACTTCTCCGTTGAATTCAATTACAATTTCCTTAAGGTTAGGAGCCTTAACATCTACAACTTGGAGTTCTTCAGGTGTTTGGAGTTCTTCAGGTGTTACTATAACCTTGAGAGTAGCCTTTGGTTCTCTGTAAGCCAAACCGCTGGCACCTTTGATAGTACCTTCGATTTCCTGTTCACCAACTTCTGAAGTATCAACTGTAGGCCATTCAACTGCAAGTTTTTCAGTTGTGTCATCTTCATATACTACTTCTACTTCTTCAGGAAGTACAGGTTCTTTTCCAACCTGAACCTTAACAGCATCCAAAGCTTTTACTTCCTTGATGGCTTTCAAAAGAACACCGAGTTCTATAGCAAGTTCTTTGGAAACATTTCCGTTCTCTACGAGAACCTCAATAACTGTCTTTCCTGTAGCTTTGTATACAGCCTGCAAAGCTGAGAAAGCAATACCAACCATTGAGTCTCTGTTGATTCCGTTCTTGTTGTTGAACGCTTCAGCTTGTTCTGCAGTCAAGCCGCCAAACTCTTGCAACTTGTACGCAGCTTCATCGAAAACAAAGTCTCCGTCATATCCCAACTGCTGAAGAATCAATGAGCAGAAAGCCAAGCCGTTGAGGTCTGCGTTCGGAAGGAATGTTCCGTCCGGATAACCTTTTACATATCCCTTTTCAACTGCATAAGCCACTTGTCTTTGTGCCCAGTCTGCAATGTCAGCTGCATCTTTGAATTTAGCAGCAAGTGTCTGAGCTGCCTCATCCATTGGAATTTCCAATGCATCGTCTTCCTGACCGAACAGTCTGAGGAGCATAACTACTCCGGTCTGTCTGTCAAGTTTACCTTCCAAGTTTGGAACATACTCTGTTTCTGATGTTCCTTTGTATAAGCCGAGCCTATACAAAATTTCTGCTTCTTTTTCATAGCTGAATGAATCAGCAAATGCAGGCACTAAGAGAGTTGAAATCACTGAGATTACAACTAACACTGCCAGCACTTTTTTGAGATTCTTCATACTCTCAAATCCTCCTTGTATGTTTTTTTTGGGAAGCAGGCTTGAAATTAAAGCCAGGCTACGCCTTATCCCTTTTGTTTTTTAACCTGACCTATCTTGCTTTTTCTTCAAGACTGGCGCACACAACCTATCTTGAATTCAAGCTTATTATACCATTGGCCTATAAGTGAGTCAACAATTTGAATTTAAGTGTAAAGAAATTGTAACAGAATTGAAACAAACTGTTTTGTTTGAATGACTAGGTAAAATCAGTAGTTTCAATGATTCTTATTATACTACAAGATTGCTGGAAATACAATTATATAAGTTGATTTTTCTGGGAAATGATTTTTGATGTGCATTTAAAAAGCCGGTTTTCACCGGCTTTTCCTACGCATTAAGGCAATACTACTTGCTTGAGAGGTTTCTTTCCGCCATCTCTATAGCCTTTTTGACTATATTACCGCAGTCCCTTGAAGTAACAGAGCCCCAACCTTCCCTTGCAACGGTGTCGTACACTCCAAGCTCCTTTGCAATTTCGGTTTTGAGCTCCTCTGACATTATACCTCTTCTGCTCATCGTATTTGCCTCCTTTTTGCATTGGCCTGAAAAGACCAATGTCAAAAAATTTTGCGTACATAATTATTATCCTCATTTTTTAATTATTAATTTGTTGAAATTTTTTCAGCCTGCTCAATTCTACGGAGATTTCCTGCTAATACATGATTTTGAAGGATTTTTTGGAATTTTTTGTTCCCAACTTTCTGTTATGTTAATATACTATAATATGCGTCTTCAATATTACTTATATTTACTGTCATGATTGTCATACTATATCAAATCCATAAAGTCAGGGTGATCGGTATGTCTTTTTCCGCAAGGGAACTGTTGGCACGGCTTATCAAATGTGAAGCCGGAGGAGAAGGAGTAGACGGTATGAAAGCCGTCGCAACTGTTGTTATGAACCGCGTGCACGCCTCCTACGGAGAATACCTGCGAGTCTGCCAGGGAGACCTTCGAAAGGTGATTTTCCAGCCCCGTCAGTTTACATGCGTAATGGGCAAAGTATATGGCGAAGTAAATCCTCAAACAATCTGGTCAAACCCACCCGAGCAAATTCACTACGATGTTGCCGACTGGGCACTGGCAGGAAACAAGCTTCCGGGGGTGGGCGAATGCCTTTGGTATTACAATCCCTACAGTCCAACGTGCAGCCAGTACTTCCCCCCAACCGGTACAGGCAAATTTGTAACCCGTGTCAACCAGCACTGTTTTTACAGACCTACTGAACTGTATGCACAAACTTAAAACATAATAAAAAATTATCCTTTAGGTAAAATAACTCATTATGGAGGGAAACTTTATGGCAAATTATTTTAATCCGTGCAACTGTCAAGGTTTTTATAACAATCCGGACCGTCAAACCACTCCCGGTCAGTTTTCTCCGGGAAATGTTAACGGTTCACCATCTGTAACGACTCTGCCGCCCTTGCCCTATGCTCCAACCTGCGGCCGTTACACCTCAAACGGTTCCTTCGGCCCCCTCTATGGAACCTGAGCCTGAAACCTTGCAAAATATTGCCTATACCCAGGGATATCTCAAGCAGCATATAGGCGCACGGGTAAAGGTTGAATTTCTTATCGGCACCAACATGCTTGTGGACAGGGAAGGTACTTTGGTTGACGTGGGCACAAGCTACATCATAATCAGAGAAGTTGATACGGACGATTTGTTGCTTGCGGATTTATACTCTATTAAATTTGTCCGCTTCTACTATTAGCTGACATTTGTCAACCGGTGCCGCCTCAGGCTGATTGGCTGCAGCAGGTTAATTGGCTGAACTATGTAAAAACTGCAATTAACAAAGATCCAATTAAACTTGCAAAACAAAGATTGAGATGACACCGCTTTGTGTCATCTCAAAGTATCTTATACCTTTTATACTGCATATATTACATTCTGGAAGGTTTCGCAGGTTTGGATATCTCACACAACGCCTCCGAAGCTTCCATTTCAAACCTTGTATCTGCAGCTATGTCTCCTAAAGAAAGCATTCCCACAAGCTGATTGTTTTCAACCACAGGAACTCTTCTGATCTGCTGATTTGCCATGAGTTTTGTAACCTCTTCAACATCCATGTCCGGCGTTACGGTTGTAACCTGGGATGTCATAACATCCTGGACTTTTGTGTCTTTTGGAGTCTTGCCATGGGCTACGTTTCTGACAACGATATCCCTGTCGGTTACTATTCCCACAACACCCTGGTCATAAACAGGAATGGAACCGACATTGTGTTTTTGCATCAGCTGCGCCGCCTCAACAACACTGCTTTGAGGTGAAACATATGCCACGGTTTTTGTCATTTTATCTCTAACTTTCAAGCTTATCATCTCCTTATTTCTTTTTCAATTTTATTTTCCCCCTGCGCCGCCATTTCATAAAATGAAAATATAGACAACGCAACATATATCCATTTAATCCATCATTTACTTTTTATATTCCGGCTGTTTTTTATTTATAATATCTCATTGGAATGTTATAATTAAAATTGATCACGTCATTTGAATTCTCAGCTTAAATTTTCAAAACTACCGGCAAGGGATTGATGTCTGTGCGCCAAGTACGTAACCGCAAAATTTTTATAATGATTGCCCTGTCACTTTTTCTTTTATTTGTGCATTTCAGGCAAATTAATGCTTTCTTTATTGGTGCCTTTTACAATAAAAACAATCTGAACATTTACCTTGACCTTATAAACAGCCAGGTTCACACAATTTCATCAGAGCCGTCAAACAAAGTATATCTAAAAGCTGTAGTTAAAGATGCAAACGGAAAACTCATTCCCCATATTGAAGTTAACTTTGAAGCTTCAAAAGGCATGGGTACGGTACAGCCTGCAAAAGCCGCAACCGACAGCCGGGGTGAATGTTTTGTCACTTACGTCCCCGAATACTATTACAACCTTAGTCCTGATGCGAATCCACGGCATGTTGTCATTACTGCTTCAATTGCCGGCACCGACACAAACTCAACGGTAAAACTGAACCTTGTTCCGGCACCCGTCGTCTTTGTGCATGGATACAGGGAAACTGCGGATGTTTTTGACAATTTGAATGAATTTATTTCATCAAAAGGGTATACTTGCATTTCCCTGAATTATGACTCAACTTTGGGAATAGAGCATGGTGCCAAAGAACTGGAGCTGTTTTTGCAAAAGCAAAAAAAGGATTTTTTAAATCAGGGAATCCTTGTAAACAAATTTGACCTGATTACCCACAGTATGGGGGGATTGGTGGCAAGGTACTATTCAGCAAGTCAGAACTATCTTAAAAATGACGATATCAATAAAATAATTTTTCTTTCAGTGCCTCACAAAGGCTCGGTTTTGGCATCAATAGGCGAGGAATATTTCAAAGACAAATCTATTAAAGAACTGGTTCCTGACAACGAATTGTTCGTAAGCATATTCCCCAATACAATTAACGGCGGGCTCAACAATTCAATACAAACAGGTAATCTTTTAAGCCAGTACGATGAAGTGGTTACAAATGAAAGTGCCGCTCTTGACAAATGGGGGATTAAGACTGAAATATTCAACGTGGGGGAAAACAGTTTCACTGTGCACAATCTGCTAAGCGGCAACATTCTTGATGCTCCGAACCATAAAGGCATATTAAACAACAGCACAGTCTTTAACCGCATCGCTGAAATGTTAAATACCAATCTTCCTTATCCTGCCGTTATAAACAAATAATGTTTTTCATCAAAAAATTATTTTATCCACCGGTTATCCACTAAAAAAATTCTCTTATCCACACGAAATACAATAGATATCCACACAACATATTCACAAAGCTGTGGATATCCATAAAAAAACTCACACCTTCAAACCCTTGTGTCATGCCGTTTTTACGACTTATGCACAACAGCAACAAGCAGCATGTGAATTAATTGTGGATATCTTTTCGCTTTATCCACAAGTCGTCATTACATCTTAACTTAATTATAAATTTCTTAATAAATCTCTTAAAATCCTTTTAAAACCATTTGACAATTGGCTTCTTTAACTGAATTTCATGCTGATATCAAAGGCTTTTACCGAATGGGTAAGGCCTCCAACCGAAATAATATCAACACCCGTGCAAGCGATATCATATATTGTATCTGCGTTCACATTGCCGGATGCTTCTGTGACAGCCCGGCCGTCAATAATTTTAACGGCTTTCTTCATCTCATCAAGGCTCATATTGTCAAGCATTATTATGTCAGCTTTCGCTTCCAGGGCTTCAAGCACCTGTTCAATGGTTTCGGTCTCAACTTCAATCTTCATGGTATGAGGAATCTTCTCGCGCACAAGCTGAACCGCCTGCTTGATTCCTCCTGCGGCTTTAATATGATTGTCCTTTATCAGAACTCCGTCGGAAAGGCAAAACCTGTGGTTGTAGCCGCCACCAACCCGGACTGCGTACTTTTCCAGTACACGAAGCCCGGGCGTTGTCTTTCTTGTATCCACAAGCTTTGCAGGCAAATCCTTTATTTTATCCGCAAGCTGCCTTGTCTTTGTTGCAATGCCCGACAACCTTTGAAGCAGGTTGAGCGCGGTCCTCTCACCCTTTAATAGAGCTCTGGTGTTGCCTTTGATTTTTGCAATTATATCACCGCGTTTTACCGTCTGTCCGTCTTCCACCATCTTCTCAAAAACAACTTGGTCATCCAACATTAAAAAGACCTTTTTTGCAACGTCCAATCCCGCTATCACACCTTCGTCTTTTGAAATCAGCACGGCTTCGGATTGGGATGTTTCATCAATAATATTGTCAGTGGTAATGTCACCTGAAGGAATATCTTCCCTCAACGCATTTATAATGATTCTGTCTATGTCCGATATGTACTGCATGTTTCTTCTCCTTCCCTATTAGTATGTGCTAAATTTTTCTTTTTATTATGTTTCTTTTCCAATTTTCATCGTCAGTTTTTTGATAATCCAGTCTAAAATGCGCCCCACGGCTTTCTTTGCGTTCCAAAGCCGCTTCAATGACAAGCTTTGAAACAAGAACAATGTTTTGCATTTCAAAGTCGCTTACGCTGTTATTTTTCATATCTTTTATCAATTCGTAGTAATCATCAACCTTTTTCTTTGCTTTTTCAAGTCCTTCCCTGTCTCTTACTATTCCAACATAGCGGGTCATTGTTTCCTGGATATCCTTTTTAATTTTATTTACATCTATATTTTTTTCCACCCTGTTTGACTTCACTTTGATACTGACTTTTTGAGGCTCTTTTCGGCTGCCTTCAATTACATTTTCCACCTCTTTGCCTATCTTGCGGCCAAACACCAAACCTTCAAGAAGCGAATTGCTGGCCAGCCTGTTTGCACCGTGTATTCCATTGCATGCAACTTCACCGCAGGCATAGAAACCTTTTATATTTGTGCGTCCAAACACATCCGTCCTTATTCCGCCCATACAGTAATGTTCAGCCGGAGCAACGGGAATATAATCTTTGGACATATCTATGCCGTAACTTAAGCATGTGTTGTAAATATTGGGAAACCTGTTTTCCAAATATTCCTTTCCTTTGAATGTGATATCCAGATATACATGGTTTGAATTTGTTTTTTGCATTTCATGAAAAATGGATCTTGAAACTATGTCTCTGGGTGCTAGCTCTTTAAGCTCATGATATTTGGGCATAAACCTTTCGCCTTTAATATTTCTTAATATGGCACCTTCCCCTCTTACCGCCTCGGAAATAAGAAAGCTTTTGTTCTCGGGGTGGAAAAGAACCGTGGGATGAAATTGCACAAACTCCAAATCCATGAGCTCCGCACCGGCCCTGTAGGCAAGACCGGCCCCGTCCCCCGTTGCCACTTCGGGATTTGTTGTGTTGGAGTACAACTGCCCGTATCCTCCTGTTGCACACACCACAACATTTGCTCTGTAAAACACATAGGAAGAACTATCCTCATGATAGGCCAGTATGCCTTTGCACACATTGTCTTCGGTAATTAAATCTATCGCGGCAACTCTTTCCTTTATTTTAACGTTCTGTTTCGTTCTCACCACCGATATGAGCTTGTCGCAAACTTCCTTGCCTGTTGTATCCCCGGCATGTATAATCCTGTTTTTGCTGTGAGCCCCTTCCCTCGAGAGGGCAAGCTCGTCATTGCTTTTTCTGTCGAAATTGACTCCAAATTGGCACAAAGTTTCAATATTTGCCGCAGCCTCGTTAACCAAAACCCACACACTTTCCTCGTCACACAGGCCTGCTCCGGCATAAATTGTATCCTTAAAATGCAACTCCGGAGAATCACCTTTGTCAAGGGAAACGGCTATTCCTCCCTGGGCAAGAACCGAGTTGCTTATTTCAATGGTTTCCTTTGTGAGTATGACAACATCGTATTTTTCAGGTATTTCAAGCGCAGTGTAAACTCCTGCTATTCCGCTGCCTATTATAATAACATCATGAAACTCCGTAGGCAGCTCATCTGTGTCAAAATCCACCAAATATCTGTTCTCATCCAAAATTCATTATTCCTCCTCTACGTGATTACACTTGTTATAACATACATTATTACATTTATTTTAGTAATTGTATTTATTTTACATCAAAATAAAGGCTCCGGACAAACACATCCAAAAACCTCGGAGCCTTAAATTCAACCACTGAAACAAACATAAATCAGCCAATCCGGATCATTCTGTCCAGAGCTTTTTTGGCCTTCAATCTTATATTTTCATCAAGTTTTATTTCATATTTCATTTCTTTTAACGCATTGTACACGCTTTCCAAAGTGGTTTTCTTCATATTTGGACATATCAGTCCCTGAGAGAGCAGATAGAAAGTTTTGTCCGGATTATCTCTCTTAAGTTTGTACAAGACTCCCATCTCAGTGCCTATAATAAACTTTGAATGTTCGGATTTTTCGGCAAAGTCAATTATCTGCTTGGTACTGCCGACAAAATCCGCTTCTTCACAGACTTCTTTCCGGCACTCCGGATGCACAAGCACAAGAGCGTCAGGATGAATTTTCTTAATTTCCCTGACCTGCTCGACGCTTATTCTGTGATGCGTGATACAATAACCTTCCCATAAAATTATGTTTTTTTCCGGAACCTTCTCAGCAACATAGCTGCCCAAATTTTTGTCGGGGACAAACAATATGTCCTTTTCAGGAATCGATTTTACAACCTCAACGGCGTTTGACGACGTACAGCATATATCGCTTTCGGCCTTTACCTCCGCGGATGAATTGACATAACAAACAACAACTGCTCCGGGATACTTTTTCTTTGCCTCCCTTAAAGCATCAGCCGTTATCATGTCGGCCATAGGACAGCCGGCATCAATCTCCGCAAGCAATACTGTTTTTGACGGCGAAAGTATTTTTGCGCTTTCCGCCATAAAATGAACGCCGCAAAAAACAATAACATCTTTGTCATTATTGGCGCAGTACCTGCTTAGTGCCAGTGAATCGCCAATTACATCCGCTATTTCCTGAACTTCGTCATTTTGATAATTATGGGCCACTATTACGGCATTTTTTTCTTCTTTCAGTTGTTTTATTCTTTCCTTCAACTCATTCCTATCCAACATAATTACCTACCTGTAAAGTTAGTTGAAATACTTTTAATAGAATACTTTTAATAATTTTAATACTTTAGGCCTGTTTTGTAAAGGAGATAACAGGCAAAATAAATCAAAATGCTTATTTGTATTTATGCATTTATTTATGTATTAATCTTAATTTATGTATTAATCCGAATGGAAATCAAGAAAGAGTTGACAAAATAAGAAACTCAGTGGTAGTATTCTTTTATGCATTTTTCAGCAAAATACAACAATACAAAGGGGAGTTAAATCATGAAAAAAATTAAATTTATGTTTTTAGTTGGAACTATTTTGTTGGCAATGTTTATGTTTACAGGCTGCGGTTCCACAACAGTTGACCTCAACAAATATATGACAATTGAAGTAACCGGATATGATTCCAGGGGAACTGCAAAATATACTTTTGACCGTAAATCTTTCATCGAAGACTATTCCGACAAAATAAAAATCAATTCAAAGAAAAGCAGTGATACAGCTTCCCTGGGTCTGATGCTCGGTATGTCACCGGCGGAATTATTGTTGGACTCATGTGTAAAATATGAACTTGACAAATCAAGAGAACTTAGCAATGGGGATGTTGTTACTTTAAAATGGAATTGCGAAGATAATTTGGCCAAAGAAAATTTTAACGTAAAATTAAAATATTCCGATATAAAGCACAAGGTATCAGAACTAAAAGAAGTTGATAAATTCAATCCGTTCGATTATGTTGAGGTCAGTTTTTCGGGAATATCCCCAAATGTTAAAGTAACCATAACCCCAAATTATGAACAGCCGGAAATGCAATATATTAGCTTTTCGGCAGATAAAGATTCCCGTTTGAAAAACGGTGACACAATTACCGTAACCGCTTTGATTTCAAAATCGAACGAGGAAAAACTTGCCGAAAAGTTTGGAAAAATTCCCGGAGTAACCAAAAAAGAATATACGGTGGAATCTCTGCCCTATTATGTTACAAAAGTGGATGAAATTCCATCGGATACTATGGATAAAATAATTTCGCACGGTGAGTCCGTATTCAGATCTTATGTGGAAAGAAAATGGGCCAAACCCGAAAATCTTATTGACGTTGAATATATCGGCAATTACTTTTTGGTTGACAAAAACCCTTGGTGGATTTCTTCCTATACTGAATTGTACATGGTCTACAAAATTTCAGCAGTAAATCCGGAACCTGAACAGCCTATCGAGTTTTACTACTATGTATGTTATTCTGACATAACCGCATCCGCCGACGGTACTTGTACTGTTAATTTTGATGACTGTAAAGTACCTCAAGATGGCCTTTTCACATCCGAATCATTTAAAGTCGGCAAATATAAATATATGGGATATGAAACTTTGGACGCACTTTTCAACAATTGCATAGTGCCTAAGATAAACAAGTATGAATATACTTCAACAATTAAAAACGCTGAACAATAGATAAACAATAGATGGACAAAACATATAATTTAACAGGCACTCTTCATTTTGAGGAGTGCCTGTTTATATCATTTTTTACCGAATCCATGCCCTTCTCAATCATTTTAAAAAATCTTATTCCTGCAGGTGTTATTGAAAAGACTTCTAAAATCACTCCCAGGCAAAGTGCCAGCACAAACATATTTTGCTTGAAATAAACCAAAGTCAGACTCAAAACAAGCCAAATTACAATATAAATCATTGACAGTATCCTAAACTTTTTGATTTCTTTTTTGTCGGTAATCGGTCTGTTCGGATTATCGGCAGGAGCCCATTTTATGAGAGAAGCTGATGAAAAGACAAATGATAGTACTACGATCGCTATTAACGAAATTTGATTCAACATATGAGCTGTATATTTGGAAATCAGTGCCGCAAGAATAATCATACCCAAAGAGGCCGCTATACATTTTCCGTATGTCTTCATATGGTATCCCCCGGCAATTGACCTTAGTATTACAAATGCCGCTACTATCGTCAAAGCCGGAAGCATTGTACCGGTTATAAAGGCCAACAGCAGAAGTAACAAGCCTTTAAACAGCGCACCTATCACAATCTGAAAGCCATAGTAGTAAACCCTTCTGCTTTCATGATTGCCATTCATCTGCCTCATTAAGTAGTCGGCACTCTTGTATGATAAAGCATTAATGAACCTCATTCCATCAACTCCCCTCTTTTTTCTTCATATATAAATTATACTATATAAATGAAATATCTTCCATTATTATTTTTTGATATAAAATTTTTGATATAATAAAATTTTTGATATAAAAAACAAAGCCCTACGGAACAACCGTAAGGCTTTGATATTAAATCTGGCAGCGACCTACTTTCCCAGGACGTCTCCATCCTAGTATCATCGGCACTGAGAAGCTTAACTACCGTG
>Ga0209608_1001250_pt1 | contig 21591 bp, 8 predicted proteins | sample AD_UKC130_MetaG_FD_184428 | JGI IMG/M metagenome (GOLD analysis project Ga0209608, IMG submission 184428) | Active sludge microbial communities of municipal wastewater-treating anaerobic digesters from Canada - AD_UKC130_MetaG (SPAdes) (version 2) | ecosystem: Engineered > Bioreactor > Anaerobic... | reverse complement strand
ATGGTGATTACTATTTTGTAATAGAAGATATCGCAGGAAATAGGACATTGGTTCCTGTCAATGTTAGCAATATAGACAGGGTTAAGCCTGAGATTGAATTGTCGTATGATGAAGATGAATGGCATAAGGAACCTTTTGATATTACATTGAAGCTTACTGATGAATTCGGAATAGACAGGATTAAGTTTATTTCGCCTGTTGGAGAAGAAGAAAGAGTTTTTGAAAGCAAGGAAAAGACTGCTTATGCTACATTTACAATTTCAAGAAAAGGCGTATATAAATTTATAGCTTATGACGTAGCTGATAATGCGTCAATCGAAGAGGTTATCAATGTAAAATTTGACTCATTGGCACCTGTATATAATCCTGAATCGCCTGAAGCTTCTGATATTACAGTCGCATTTGACCCTGTAGGAAAAACAAATGTAGATATTGTAAAAATAATTATAACCGCAAAAGATGCAGCAGAAGACGAAGTTAACGGAAAAAGCGGTATTAAACAAATCAGAAACTTGAATTTGAATAATCCTTATATGGCAACAAAGGATGAAGCTTTTATAAATGAAAATGCAGATGAACCTTTTGAAGCTGTTTTCGAAGTTACTGACAACAGCATATTCTCCTTTGAAATAGAAGATGTTGCTGGAAATAAAACAGAAATAAACATAGATTTAGGAGATAAAATCAACAGAGTTCTCCCAGTAGTAACAATTGTTGATCCAGACAAGCTTCCTGAAATTGTTGAAGTAGAGCCGAAGAATTTCCCTGATACAAATCAGGACCAGCCTGTAACTCTGGTTACAGATAAGGGTGAATTTATAAGCTACCCTGAAGGTTCTGTTTTATCAGAAGACAAAAAACAGATAACCTATTACTTTACTGAAAACGGTACAAAGACATTTGTTGTAAGGGATGACTGGGGAAATGAAACAGCAAAGGAAGTAACGATTGAAAATATATCCAAATATACGCCTGTTATAAGTGCTGAGCAGGAAGTTACTTCATTCACAAAAGATGATTATAACATTATTGTTTCGTTCTCAAAGCACCCTGAAGATAATACAAGGATCAAGTTGAAAGAACTTATTTTGCCTGACGGTACAAAAGTTCCAGTAACAACTGATATGACACAGTATGAATACTTGGTATCCATAAATGGAACATACCGTTTTGAAATTATTGATACTGCAGGTAATACCAATTTCACAGAAATAGAAGTTGGTAACATAGATAAAATTGCTCCTGTTGTTACAACTGGGTTGTCAAATGAAAACTTTACAAACCAGAATGTATTTATTCAAATAAGTGCGGAAGATATTTCAGATGAAAAATATTCAGCAAGTGGAATTAAGGAAATCAGAAATTTGAGCACTGATGATCCTAATATGGTAGATAAGACAGAAGTAAAAGCTGGAAACAGTGCCGAATTTGAAGTTCAGGAAAATGGAACTTACAGGTTTGTAGTAGTTGATAATGTTGGCAATGAGACAGAAGTTGCTGTCCATGTTACCAATATAAATAAAATTCCACCACAGATTTTCGTAAGTGAAATTCCTGATTACCCTGTCAACACTGACATTACTGTCATATTGACAAGGGATAAGGGTGAATTTTTGCCTGATCCTGAGATTATTTTGAACGAAGATAAATCACAGGCAACTTATACATTTACAAAGAATGGTTCAAAGACTTTCACGGTTAAAGATAAATGGGGCAATATTACTGAAAAGACAGTTACAATAAAAGACATAATAGATAAGAATGTTCCTTCCATTAAAGTAGAACAGGAAATACCAGGATTTATAAATAAAGGTTATGATTTGATTGCGACATTTGAGGATAAGGATACTACCTTTGATACTTATAATTCTGGTATACAGGAAATTGTTCTTCCAGATGGAAGCACCCCGACATTTGAAGAAGGATCGTTATCTGTGACAGTAAACTACAGGATAGAGGAAAATGGTTATTATACCTTCAAAGTAAAAGATATTGCAGGCAATGAAAAAGTAATTGAGTTTGAAGTAACAAATATAAATAAAATTCCTCCAAGAATTGATATTATGGAATATTCTACTGCTCCTACAAATAAGGATGTCAGAATAGAAGCTAAGGCATATGACGCTTTCAATAATGACATTACAGAAAGTATGCCTGCAAGTTATCATATCTTTGAAGAAAATGGAAGCTATACTTTCACTATTACAGATAAATGGGGCAACACAACTACAAGAACTGTTCATATCAACCATATAGATAAAGTTAAACCTACTATTTCAATAGAACAACAAATTCCAGGTTTAACAAACCAGGATTACGACTTAATGGTTGATTTTAAAGATATGAATCCTGAAAAGTTTAATTCAGGTATTAAGTCCATAACATTGCCTAACGGAGAAGTAGTAACTGTTGAAGGTGCTCCATTGTCATACCATTATGATTATTTAATCACTGAAAACGGCATTTATGAATTCACTGTGGAAGATGTGGCAGGAAACATAACTAAAGAAAGCATTGAAGTAACAAATATAAATAAAATTCCTCCTGTAATAACAGTTGGTAACTATACAGATACTTTGACGAATCAGGACGTAACGGTTGAATTGTTCCTTGATAAAGGTTGGTTCGAACCGTCTGAAGGCGTTAAGATCACAAATAACGGAATGCGTGCATCTTATACATTTACAGAAAATGGAGAAAAGTTGTTTGTTGCAAGGGATGCATGGGGTAATATTTCAACGAAGCTGATTGTGATAGATAATATCAATAAGATTCCTCCAGTGATTACTATTGCGCCTTATCCGACTGAGCTGACCGATCAGGATATAACTGTATACGCTACGGTTGATAAGGGATATTTGAATGCTTATTCATATACATTTACAGAAAATGGTTCATTCACATTTATAGCAGTTGACGCATGGGGTAATAAATCTACGAAGACTGTTGTTATAACGAATATTGATAAGGAACTTCCAGTTATTACAATAAGTGATTATATAAAGACCCCAACAAACCAGAGTATTACTGTATACGCAACAGTCAATAAAGGTACATTGAATGCAAGTTCTCATACATTTACAGAGAATGGGGAATTTACATTCGTGGCTACTGACAGTCTTGGAAGAACTACTACAAAAACCGTTACGATTACAAACATAGATAAAATCCCGCCTGTAATAACAATCGGAGATTATATAAAGACACCTACAAACCAGAATATAACGGTTACAGCTACAACAAATGAAGGTGTTCTGAATGCTACAAGCTATACATTTACTCAAAACGGTTCATTTACATTTAGAGCAGTAGATGAAGCAGGAAACGTAACAGAAGTTACTGTTGTAATTAACAATATAAGAAAAGAAGGTCCTTCGATAATTCTTGAACCTTACAATACTGAATATACTAACCAGGATGTTGTTGTTACTGCGACAGTTGATAATGGAAGATTCCTGCCAGTGTCACTTGAAAAAGCGCAGCTTGTTTCATTCAGAGATGACAAGGTTGTTATCAGGTTTGTTGAAAATGAGACTGTTCTGCTTGAAGCTGAAGATGAATATGGAAACAAGACAAGCAGGGAAATTGAAATTACGAATATAAATAAGATACATCCTGTAATAAATCTGTCAGATTATCCGACTGGCAGCGTTAACAGAGATATAACTGTTACTGCTACAGCAGTTGACGCTTTCGGTAATGATATAACTGACAGGTTGAATGCGACAAGCCATACATTTACAGAAAATGGTTCGTTCACATTTGTTGTAACAGATAAATGGGGCAATACTACGATGAAGACAGTTGTTATTGACAATATCAATAAAATAGCTCCGAAGATTACAATTCATCCTTATAATACAGAACCGACGAACCAAGACGTTACAGTAACGGCTTCAGTAGATAGAGGAACATTAAATGTTACAAGTTATACATTTACACAAAATGGAAGCTTTACTTTCGTTGCTGAAGACGAATACGGAAACAGAAGTGAAGAAACAGTTACAATTACAAATATAGATAAGGAAGGACCAACATTTGAAGTATTCAAGTCCCCAGAAGGAATGACAAATCAGGATGTTACGTTAACAATCATAGCAAGTGATAAGAACGGCATTGAATTTATAAAGAGGGATATAGCCCAGAAATATACATTTAGCAACATGTATAGCCTCAAGGTTTCTGAAAACGGAACATATACATTTATCGCAGGCGATGGAGTAGGTAATCAAAGCACAATAGAAGTTGAAGTTGATAATATCGATAAAATTCCACCGATAATTACAATTTTGCCTTATAATACAGAACTTACTGCACAGCCAGTTGTTGTAAGGGCAACAGTTAATGAAGGTGTGCTTAATGCAACTGAATATGTATTTGAAACTAATGGTTCATTTACATTTGAAGCTGTGGACGAAGCAGGAAACAAATCTACTAAGACTGTTGTAATAACCAACATAGACAGGACAGACCCAGTAATAACAATATTACCTTACAACACGCAACCTACTAATAAGAATGTATCTGTTACCGCGAAGACCGACAAGGGAACATTCCCGAACGGATTGGAAACAGAAACCCATATATTTGAAGAAAATGGTTCATATACATTTGTGGCTACAACTTTGGCGGGCTTAAAGCGTGAAAAGACTGTAACAATTACGAATATCAACAAAGTTCCGCCTACGATAACCATATATGGATATGATGATTCTGTCCTTACAAGCAAGAGCATAACTGTTACGGCTGTTGCAAAGGATATAGAAGGAAATGATGCTGAATTGAATGCTACAAGCTATACATTTGAAGAAAACGGAGAATTCACATTCATAGCTACTGATAAATGGGGCAACGTCACAGAAAAGAAAGTTGTCGTAACAACAATTAACCGTGAGCCTCCGATTATAACCATAGAACCGTATCCTACTGCACCTACAAACCAGAATATTACTGTAAGGGCAAGAGTAAATAAAGGATACCTTGAAACTGACAGTTATACATTTACTGAAAATGGTGAATTTACATTCAGGGCATACGATGATCTCGGAAACGTTTCAGAAAGAAAAGTTGTTATAACCAACATTGATAAGATTCCTCCGACGATTATCATAAGCGATTATATCACAACTCCTTACAATGGAGATATTACGGTATATGCTACTTCGCCTGATGGAGTCCTTGAAGTAAGTTCATATACATTCACTGAAAACGGTGAATTCACATTCAAAGCAGTTGACGCTGCTGGTAACGTTGCGACAAAGACAGTCGTCATAACAAACATTGTAAAAATACTGCCAAATATTACGATATTGCCATATAATACTAACCCGACAAATAATCCTGTTCCTGTTACTGCTGTAACAGACAGAGGTACTTTCGCAAACGGTGAAAAGACAGAAACCCATATATTTGAAGAAAACGGTTCATATACATTCGTAGCAACTGATGAAGCAGGAAATAAAGCAACAAAGACCGTTACAATTACGAATATTAACAGAGTTCTCCCTGTAATAACAATAGAAATTGACAATACTGATCCTAATGCAACTCAGGTTGTTGTTACAGCAAGGACCGACAAGGGTGTATTTACTGGTTCGGGTACGAATGTTGAAGTTAAGGTGTTTACAGAAAATGGTTCATATACATTTGAAGCCATAGATGAATACGGAAACAGAAGGTTAAAGACTGTAGTAATTACTAATATTAGAGCAAGCACTACACCTCCTGTTATTACAATTGATCCGTATACGAAAGAAATTACAAGAGAAAACATTCTTGTAACTGCAAGGACTGACAAAGGTGTTTTAAACGCTACTTCACATCTGTTTGAACAGAATGGCGAATTTACGTTTGTTGCTGTTGATGAATGGGGCAATACAAGCGAAAAGACTGTAAAGATTATGAATATAGACAAGACACCACCGAATAAACCGAAGTTTGAAACATACCTGGATGGCAATGGTATAATGATGATTAATATATATGATGACGGGGACAACCTTGCTGGCGTTGATAAGGTATGGTCTAAAGTTCCTGGTCAGGATTGGATTGCTGGAAACAGCACGCAATACCATAAGTTGCCAGACGGAATTTATACGATTTCAGCTAAAGTTACAGATAAAGTAGGAAACGAAAGTGCCGTAGCAACGTTTGTATTTAACAATCAAAATAATAAGGTAAAATCCATAGTCACAGAAATATCCAATATGATGAAGGTTAATCTTGACAGCAATGTCCTGTCTATTGTGAAAGAAGTAAGAAATGAAATAGCCAATAAGATAAACAGTCTTGAAACTTCTTCACAGAAAGAATTCCTTGAACAGAAGTTGTATGAACTTGATATCAAGATAGCCAAATACGAAGGAACTAATATAGAAAAGATTAAGACCACTGAAGAAAAGGTCAGAGAATTGTTTGAAGATTTGAAGAGATATCCGAAGAACCAAACCATAATAGATGAAATAAACAGGCTGATTACTTCAATTACTGATAAATCAGTAAGGGATAAGCTTGTAAAAGAAATGAAAGACATCATCAGTGGTAATTTTGATGACGATGATGATAATACTGGTGGCAATGATAATCCAGGGAATGGTAGCGGCAACAATGGCGGGGGTAACGGCAGTGGCAATGGAAGCGGTGGAAGCGGAAGCGGAGGAAACGGGAACAATAAAGATCCAGGGTATGTAGTCCAAGATCCTGATTTCTGGGATGCTATTGATAAGCAGAAGGAAAATCAACAGCCGCAAAAGAGCGCTGATACAAAGAATGATTATTCTGCAGTAAATGAAATAGAAAAGCAGAAGACTGAAAATGCAAAGAAGGCAGAAGAACAGAGACAAGCAGAACTTAAGGAATTTGCGAAGAATTTGAAAGAAAACACAAATGTATCCGTTATTACAAATACTGGGTCATTTGTAATAAAGGAAAGCGACGTCAGCGTTCGTTATTCAGGCAATGAAGTTGTTGAATCCATTTCTTCAAAACTTGTAGAAAGTTTTGGTTACAGACAGGAAAAAGAAATACTTGTGCCAATTACAAAAGATGTAACAAAGATAACACTTAATATCAATAGTGTTAATCTTGGAACTATAAAGAAGGGACTTAGAGTAGGCATAGCGTCCGATAAGTTTAACTTGTCTGTTCCATTAAGCAAATTTGGAAATACAACAAGTGATTTGAAGATAGTTGTTACAATAACCGCCGCTGATGATTCAAAGACAAAATCAGATATATTCGAAATAGCTTTGTATAAAGACGGGGCTTTATTAACAAAGGATAAGCTATCGAATTACTATTTGGATGATATCACACTCAAGATTGTAGCTAAGACAAGCCAATCCAATATAGCAATGTTCAAATATCAGAGTGGTTCATGGCAAAGGGTTGATGCTTCAAGAAGCAGTTCGATGTTTACTATAAATAATCCTGACTTTACGAAATATTCTGTTCGTGAAACAGGAGGAAATATTAAAGGACAGAATGCTGATATTGATTATCTGGATAAATATGGAACATTTGAAGGAATAAATGATTTAAGCATAGACGGGTATGTAACGAAAGGTCAGTTTACTAAGATGATTGTCAATACATTACGTTTGAGTGGAAATGCTTACGATTCATTCTCAGATGTTCCGAACACAAGCACGTATTATAAGGCTATTTCACTTGCGCAACAGTACGGTATTATAATGCAGTATGGTGGCAAGTTTGGTCCAGACAATCAGATATCAGAATCAGAAGCGATAGAATTTACATTGAATGCGGTATCTGTTTACAAGACAAAGAATGATGTCAAGAAGGATATTTCTTCAAAGACATTGAAGTCGAAGCTTAATGGAGATAACAAGCTTACTCTTGCAGAAGCCGCTGCGCTAATCAGATCCATAGTTCAGTAGAGAAAAATAAAGAAAGAACCATAGGGAATTCCCCCTATGGTTCTTTTTTCAAGTATATTATGTATGTGTTAAGCATTCTTTGGTTTTCTTTTTCTGTTATCGTAAATATAATTAAATGAAAATTTTTATAAAAGAGGTGATGTGTTGCAATGAAAAAAATATCATGGATTTTAGTTTTTACTTTTATGATAAATCTATTTGCAATAACTGTGCATGCTGATAGTTCTGTGCCGAATGGATCCAACAGTTTGCAGATAGTTGGTGATTCCCTGATTAGCAGTGCTGAATTATCACAGAAAAATGTTCATAAGGAACATTATACAGCACTTCCAGAGAATGGAACTGTTGATGATTTAAGTGGGCAAATAAACTGGAGTATTGTTGGAAATCCAGAAGGGGTTGCTCTTTTATCATGTGGAGGCAGTAAAAATAATGAAGTTGATATTATATTGTATAAAGATAAGCTAAATGTAACCACTTTTGTGTTAAAAGCTGTTTCACCTTCACATGGTAGTTATGAAAAAACCATAACTATTGAAAGAAATAAAGCATCAGCAATAAGTTCGTTTAATATCACTCCAGTTGCTGGAAGTGATGCGATGGAGCTTAGGGTTAATGGGAAGGATAGTTATTATGCATCTTTTACAGTATTGAATAAAACTGGAATGAAACTTTCATACGATTTTTCAATAATTGACTCTTCATTCCCTGCTGAAGACGTAACAAGCTCTGATTACAATGTAAGTCTTTTAGCTCCTGTTTCTGGTATAACTGTTGAAAAAGATAACAATGTCGATAACAGGTTTCATATTAAAATAGACAGGGGTGCATTGACAGCAAATTCTGGTACATTTACCGTTAATCTGACAGGTGAAACAGTAAATGGTGTTTCGTATAGCAAGAAATTAATATTTGATTTCAGTGTTTATGGACAATATGGTTCGTTTTATAATGGTTGGGAACTTGACGTCCGCCCTGTTACGAACAGTGACTTTTACGTACTTCAGCCGAGTGGTTCAACTTTTATAAGCATGAAAGCTGTTGCAAAGTATAACGGCGAGGTTTTGGATAATGCTGAAATAATATGGAGCCTTGTAGATAATTCTGATCCTAAAATATCAATTTCTTCAAACGGTATTGTAAGTGCTTTGCCAGGTGCAGGTGAAGGAAAAGTTACTGTACAGGCAGGCGTATTTTCTGGCATTTTTTTTGCAAAAGATACTTATGATATTTATTTGGTTTCTCAGACAACACACTATGTTGATGTATCTATTTTAGACAGCGGAAAGAAAGTTTCTGTTGAAAAGCCAGAAAGTGGATTAATTTCTGTTCCTTTAGTTGGAAAAGTATATTTGAATGGAACTTTAGTTGAAGATAAGAATGTTTCATATACGATAACTCCGTCAAATTCTGGAATATCTGTATCAAATGGCAAATTGAACATAAGTAATGGCGCTGAAAGTGGCACATATAAAATTACAGCATCTGTTCAGGGTGTTGTTTCAAGCGTGGCAAATGAAGCAATTCTTGTTTTATATGATAAAGATGATTTGGATCCTTTAGCGGATTATTCTATTGACTTGCAGTTACAAAAAACTGTAATAGATATTCCTTTAAATGGCAAGCCTGATAATACGATAAATGTGTCAGTAACGGTGAAAAAAGACGGGGCTACAGTATCTCTGCCTTATTCAATATCATTGTATGAAGGAGATGTCAATGGTGTTTCTTTAAGTGGTAATAAGCTTAAAGTATCAAGTAACGCTCAGGATGGTTTTTATACAATTGTTGCAAAACTTGATGCAGATCAGAGTATTATAGTAAGTAAAACTGTCTATGTGAGGCAGAAAGCTGTTGGTTCTTCTGGATGGATTATTCTGACAGATGCGGTTGATGATGATTTGGATGAAATAATAATCCCTGCAAGCGGGAAAAAACATATAGTGCTTGATTCTATTGTAAGAAGTGGTGGAGAAGCTGTTGATCAACCAGTTTCATATGCATTGGAATCACAATATACTGGAGTAAGCATTGTAGACAATATTGTTATTGTTGACAGCACCGCACTTGCAGGAACAGTAAAGGTTGTAGTTTCATTGGTTAACAATCCTAATGTAAAAAATGTTATAGAAATAAATCTGACTGGTGGCAGTGGAAGGACTGACAATTACAGTATTCAAGTCAGAATAGACACTGCATATTCCACAGTTAATGTACCAAGACAATCTGAACCTAATTTAAATATTCCGTTTATAGTTCTTGTAAGGAATAATGGGATTGTGGATCCAAACAAGGAATATGAAGTAAGTTTATCTCCACAAGGTACTGGCATATCTATAAGCGGTAACAATATTATTGTTACTCCGAATGCTAAACCAGGAACATATAATATTGTGGCGAAACTTAAAGACGACCCTAATATAAATCACGCTGCTTCATTCAAGCTTGTTGACCCGAATGAAAATTCAAATATTAAAGCATTGTTTCTTATTACACCTGATGAACTTATCATTCCGCAAAAGGGTTCATATACAGTAGATTTTGATTATACTGTTTCACTGAATGGGAAACAGTTGGAAAAAGAGCCTGTAATTTGGGAACTGTTGACATTGAAAGATGGAATAACTTTAAGCGACGAAGGAAAATTGACAATAGCTGCTTCAACGTTGCCTGGAGAAATATGGGTAAGGATAAAATTAAAGAGTGATACTGCTATTACCACAATGAAGAAAATTATGATAAAAGTTCAGTCTACAAATGTCCAAATTCCAGCTACAATAAAAATCACTGGATTTAAGGATGATAATGCTCAGAATAAACAGATACAGCTTACTAAAAATTCAGGGGATGTTATTACTTTAAAGGTAAAGACATTTGATGATAAAGGGGTTGAAATATTTGGTTCACAGGTAAAAATGTATCTGAAAACTCCAGTTGCTGGAATAACAGTTACAGAAGGAACGATGTTCAATGAATTTGATTTATATGCCAATGGAATTTATACTGACAAACAAATTACGTTGGTTGCAGCATCAGTTTATAATGAAAACGTCAAAGTTGAAATTCCTGTTACAATAAAGAAACCAGCAGATGTAAATGCTTACCTGTCGTTTGAAAAGAATGCTATAGTAAGAAAGGATACCTTTGGCGTACAGGCTATAGTTGCAAATAATAACCCTACGAAATCAATAAATGTTGTTCTTGTTATTGCTCTTTATCAGAATAACAAAATGATAGATATAAAATATTTCTCCCAGACTATAGAAAAAGCTTCTACATTGACTTTCCGTGATAAGGTTGTCCTGCCTGCTGATGTCTCAGGATTAACGGTTAAGGCGTTTATTTGTCAGGGTGATTCAAGTTCAACAACGGGAAGATTGTTAACAGAGCCTATTGTAATGGTCCATGATTAACAGTGAAAGGAGTTGAAGTAGATATGAAGATGAAAAGAATTATTTGCATAGTTTTAGCAGCGATAATGTTTATTTCAGTGCTGTTTCCCGTTATAGCACATGCTGAATCAGCAAAGATAAGCTCTGTTAACATAACAATTGCTGATGAATTGATTACCGTTAATGGTATGACAAGCGGTAATACAACTAATATGTTTATTATCCTGAAAGTCCTTGATGAAAAAGGCGGGACCCAATATTTTGATGTAATAACATTATCTGGGAATACATTTACTACGTCATTTATTCCAATGAGCGCAAAGAAAGGCGATAAACTTGTATTGAAAATAAGTGGGGATTTGATATATACAAAGGAATTCTTATATAGTGAAGACAGCAATATAGGTGATGAACAAACAAATAAAAAGCTTCAGGGGTTGCTTGATGCTTTAACGAAGGAATATTCAGTTTACACCGATTATAATGGGGATTTGGAATTCAAATATGATTTGTCAGATACAGAAGATTACCTTATAATTAAAATGCAGGGACAAAATTTCCAGGGAAGGGACAATATATGGATGGCAAAAGATGATGCAAGGTTTAAAAGCTTTCTTGAAATCATAAGCGACTTAGCTTTTTCCAAAGTGCAGAAGAAAATAAGGATTTATGTATATGACAATACAAAGACTAAGATTTATCAGTTTATTCCTGATGAAAACAAATATATTGATCAGACAATGACGCCAGATCAACTTGCAAGGGAATTGAACCAAAGATATTCAAGTTTTTCTGCAGGTACTAAAACATTTATATTCAGATATACTGCAAGTTTAGAAAGTTATTATGTAAAAGTAGTAATGAGAGGGAATAATTTCGGTTATTTGGATAAAGCTTGGGTTGATAAAGATGAAGAAGCTTTTATTGAATTTATTGACAAGATTGCCGAATTTTCACAAAGCAAAGTTAAAAAAGATATAAAGATTTATGTATATGACCAGCAACAAAGGTTCATAAACAGCTATGATTATTTCTATGACGGAACATGGGATGAAGAAGACGAAGGCAGGGAATATCTGTATCAGCCTATTGACAGGAATAAAGTTACAAGGGCTACTGAATTATTAAAGCTTGTACAATATGGAACAAACTATAAGATTATTCCTGATTCATATATGTCAAGAAATATAAGCCAGGGTATTATGTTTGGGAAGCTGAATGATGTAAAGGCGATTACAGATCTTCTATCAAGCCTTGATCCTTATAAGAAAAGATATCTTGTGTTTGAATTATCAGGAAATGTTTCTGGAAGAAAGTTTACTGTCCCATATAATATTGTTCAGTTAATGGCGAAAGAAAATGCGGCAATGATTTTCGCAGGAGAAGATTTTGAAGCAACGTTGGATTTTTCAAATATAGATGTCGATAAGATTAACAGGATGTTTGGAAGTACTAATATTGGGTTTGATATTGAAGTTATATGTAAGAAAGCTGAGCAAGAAAACCAGAATGACTTTTTCATCATTGGCAATTATTTGAATGAAGGTGAAAAGTATATATCTATACAGGCTATATCGACAAAAGCTGGTATGTCTATTGAACTTGGAGATAAGCTTTCAAACGGGGCAAGAATTCCAATGATTTTAAAATATATGCCAAATGATTTGAAGCAAGTTGAAGATACGAGAACAATAAATGCTTTTAAACATACTGGTGAAAGCAGAATGTTATTCTCTACAGTAGATTTTGACAAAAATGGTATACTCTTCTATTATGAAGGAGGAGGAAACTATTATATCAAGCCAGTAGAAGTATATTTTACTGATATAAACAATCATTGGGCAGAAAGAGCTATAAAACTTGTTGCTTCGAAGAACCTTATATCTGGTGTTGGAAATAACAAATTCGCCCCGAATAATATTATAACAAGGGCTGAATTCGTAACACTTATAGGAAGACTTTTAAAGCTTACTGAAGCAAAGAAGTCTAACTACCCTGATGTAAAATCTGGAACATGGTATTATGATACTGTTAACGCAGTGTATGAGGCTGGATTGCTTCCTGAAACATTTGAAGATATATTCCAGCCCAATAAGCCTATAACAAGGGAAGAAATGGCTTATATATGCGTAAAAGCTTATGAATACAGCGATAATAACCCGAAGATATCTCCTTCAGCATTGTTCTATGATGACGCAAATGATATATCTTATTGGGCTAAACAGGCTATATCAATAGCAACTGAATTAAAAATTGTATCAGGTGTTGGGAATAACAGATTTGCTCCAAAGAATAACGCAACAAGGGCAGAAGCAACGCAAATAATATTCAACCTGATGAAAGCAGAAGGAATATTCATAGATTATTAATAAAAAAGGAAACCAATTCGGTTTCCTTTTTGTTTTTTTTATTTTTTTTACTTGCTTTTTTTTCATTTTTTATCTATAATATATGTAGATCAAATTTTTCATTTTTGTTATTAAGGAGTTGATAAACAGTTATGCCAAAAAATCGTTATGATAGCCAAATATTCAGAGTTGATGGGAAAAATTGTTTTTTTGAAGTTTTGAATTCTGCATTTCCTATTGGGAAAGTTCAAATGAATTTTGTTGAATATGATGAAAAAACAAAGAAGCAGACAAAAAAAATTGAACTTTATGTTGATGTTAAAAGAGCTCTGGTTTTGGCAAATGATATTATAACTGGCGAATTTGCTGAAATTGTAAAAAAGGCAAAAGCCGAAGGCAAATTCAATGGTTCGCCAGTCAATTCTTACACATCTTATTTCATTGATATGGGCGGCGTTAATGAGGAAAAGGTAAAATCAAACCTTGAAAAGTATTCAAAGGAATATCCATGGATTAAGGAAGGAATGGCTTTAAGCAGGCAGTTTAAAATCCAGGTTGGAACCAAGTATCCATGGGTACTCAGGGGTGAAGTCAGTCCTGGGGAATCCAATGAAACAGGTCTTATTGCCCCCAAAGGCAAAACTGAAACAGCAATAAATATTCCTGTTACTGATGAAGATTTCAAAGCTTTTGCCCATATGATCAACATGCATCTGCATGCATATTACGCACATGTGTATAACACATATCACAAAGAATTGTTCCCGAATGAAAAAATTAACGTATATAAACGCAGCAAATAAAAAAAGAAGCCTATGGCTTCTTTTTTTATGCTATTTTTGAAACATAAACATCTTTTATCTTTCCAAACTCGATAACCAAATCATATTTCATGATTTCAACATCTTTTAAAGATTTCAACGGTTTCAGTATATATTCTTCATAACTTGGACAAAGTGTTATCATTCTTATATTTTTCTTTTTTATTTCTTCTTTATATGCCATTGGATAATAAATAGCCTGCCATATTAAACGTTCATCCTGTGCTACTTTTAATTCGATTATTACATCATTGTTATTTTTATCTACGGCAAGTAAATCTATTACTCCATTTTTTATAGGATACTGCCTTGCCTTGAATTTTAAACCTTTTTCTATTTTTTCAATATTGTATTGTAAAAATTCTTCAAGCTGATCTTCATCTATAATGTCTACATCATCTGTGTCAAGTTTATAACTTTTAATTATGCTATCGCATATTTCTTCATCTGTTCTTTTATACGAAGGAATAATTCCTTTGTAATTTATTCCTTCTATTCTTTCTACAGGATGTATTTTTACCTTGAATAGTGTATTCAATATGTTTAATGCTTCATATAAATAAAAATAATTACAAAATTCCTTGCTTTTTATTTTTCTTGATTTGTTTTTTGCCTTTTTTATTATTTCTTTCGCTAAATTTTCTATTGATTCAGCCCAACATTCCCCATAATTGTTAAAAACTGGTTTGTTTTTTATCTGCGAATCAAAAATAAATTCCTGGATTATATTTTCAATTGATTGATGATATACGCCAGTCAAAATAAAATAACCATCCCTAAAATAGATTTTATTATCTGATACAGGGATATTGAGTTCATCACATATAAATTTGCAAAATGAATATTTATTATTTTTTATTGTTTCAAATTTGCTGTTTTTATTTTTTATAAGAAACCTCAATATAAGATATGAAAATATATTTTCTTTTTCATTAAGCTCATATTTTTTTTCTAAATTTTCCTTTATAAGTTCTTTCATTTCAGCCTCGTAATAAAATTCATTCAAGAATTTTGCCCCCTTTATCAAAATTTCTTATATTAATTATAACAAAAAAGTGGCTTAATAGCCACTTTAACATGCATTAACTTACATCATTTTTTTTATCGGTGATATTTTTTATTTCTTCTTCGTCTATAAGATCTTCTTCAGATTGGATTACTTTTATTTTGCTCTTTTTATTTTCTGTTTCCTTTCTTCGCTGTTGCAGGAATTCTTTTAGTATTTCAATATCTTTTTTGTTGAAATCAAATTCTTCTATTTCGTCGAATATCTTGTAAAGTATTTTTGATGAAATGACAATTGATATTATTGGGAAAATAAATCTTATAATGCCGATAAAAGTCATCATAGTCGTAAATATTGGAAATCCAAGGCATATTAAAAAAACTTTTATATAGTATTTCAAAGTTTTTAAATATTCTTGCTTCGCCTTAGTCGGAAGCAAATCTTCAGTTAATCCCTTTATTTTTGTAATTCTGAATAAAGTAAGGAAAAGACAATACAGGTTAAACGCGATTGATAATATCAAAATGACAATTATCATTTTCTTAATCACTCCTTCTTTGTTATTATATTGTGAAACAGTTTTGTTATAATATATTTATATGTTAGCTGAAGTATTTATTCAAACAGGGTTTATATTTGATTATAAGATTTTATGTGGTATACTTATATAATGATAGGCTATTTTTAATTTTATATTTGTTTTTTTCTATGTTTATTTTTTTGCAAAACATGCAATACTTAAAAAATAAGGAGCGTGGTTCTTTTTGACAGCGTATAATTCAAAAAGTATAAAGGTTTTGGAAGGACTTGAACCCGTCAGACAAAGACCTGGCATGTATATAGGGAGTACTGGAGTACGTGGGTTGCACCATCTTGTTTATGAATTGATTGATAACAGTATAGATGAACATTTGGCTGGTTATTGCGACAGGATTGTTGTCTCTATGAATAAAGATGGATCTATAACTGTTGAAGATAATGGAAGAGGTATTCCAGTGGATTTACATGAAAATACGCGGGATTATCCTGCTGAAAAATATCCTCGCGGTATTACGACAGAAAGAATATTACTAACAGTTCTTCATTCTGGAGGAAAATTTGACTCTTCAACATATAAAGTTTCTGGCGGTTTACACGGGGTTGGGATTTCTGTTGTAAATGCGCTTTCATCATATATGAAAGTTGAAATATTCAGAGATGGAAATCATTATATAGATGAATATGAAAATGGAGGAAAACCAATAACTAAACTTGATGACGGTGAACTTGTATCTGTAGGGAAAACAGATAAAAGGGGTACTTGCATTACATTTTTCCCTGACAGTAATATATTTGAAACAGTAGAATTCAAAGCTGATATTATAAAGAAAAGACTTAAGGAATTATCTTATCTAAATAAAGGTTTGACGATTGAATTCTATGATTATACTGGCGATGAAATACAGCATGAAGTATTTCATCAGGAAGACGGGATTATTGGTTTTATTCGTGAAATTAACCATAATAAAGAGACTACTCATGACAATGTAATATATATAAATGGATCAAAAGATGATGTTATTGTTGAATTGGCTTTTCAAATGACAACTGATTTTAATGAAAATATTTTTTCATTCTGTAATAATATTAACACTATTGAAGGCGGCACACATTTAACTGGGTTTAAATCAGCAATTACAAAAGTAGTAAACAAATATGTTAAGGAAATGGGGTTATTAAAAGGAAAAGATGCCGTATTGGATGGTCGTGATATAAGAAGTGGATTGACTGCTATATTATCTGTAAAATTAAAAAATCCGCAGTTTGATGGGCAGACAAAAACCAAACTTGGAAATTCTGATGTTAAATTTATAGTTGAAGATATTGTTTCTGAACAGCTCGAATTTTATTTTGACAGAAATAAAGATGATTTGGTAAAAGTAGCTGAACAGGCAATTAAAGCATATAACATGCGAAAAACTGTGTCAAAGGCAAGAGAAAATTTCCTTTCAAAAAGCAATACATTGTCTGTTAACAGTAAGCTTGCTGCTTGTCAGGAAAAATACGACCCAGAAAAAGGTGTATTGACTGAATTATTTATTGTAGAAGGTGATTCTGCTGGTGGATCTGCAAAACAGGGAAGGAACAGAAAGTTTCAGGCAATATTGCCTTTATGGGGAAAGATGTTGAATGTAGAAAAGGTAAAAAATGTTGATGAAGTATATGAAAATGAAAAGCTTGCTCCTGTCATACTTGCGATTGGAACTGGAGCAGGGGAAGATTTTGATATAACGAAGTTGAAGTATGACAAAATTATAATAATGGCTGATGCTGATGTAGATGGTTCACATATAAGGACTTTACTTCTTACTTTCTTTTTCAGATATATGCGTCCTTTAATCGAACAGGGGCATGTATATATTGCCCAACCTCCATTATTCAAGATAATGAAAGGCAAAAAACATATTTATGCTTATTCAGATACTGAACTTGACAAGGTTATAAAATCCTATGGCTGGAAGAAAGAAGAATGTACAATACAGAGGTATAAAGGATTAGGAGAAATGAATCCTGAACAGTTATGGGAAACAACTATGAATCCAGCAACAAGGATACTTAAAAAAATAGAATTTGAAGATATTATAGAAGCTGAAGCTGTGACTTCAGCTCTGATGAGTGAAAAAGTTCCGCCAAGAAAGGAATTTATAGAAAAAGAAGCTAAAAAAGCGAATATTGATGTTTAAGGAGGCTGATGCTTTTTGGCAAAAAAAAATAAAAAAGGAATTGACAGAATAAAAAAAATAGTTGAAAAAATTATTACAACGGATTATGCAAAAGAAATGAAACAATCTTTTATAGATTATGCCATGTCTGTAAACACAGACAGGGCTATTGCTGATATACGGGACGGGTTAAAGCCTGTCCACCGCAGGATATTATATTCAATGTATGAACAGGGTTTTCTTCCGAATAAAGAATACAGAAAGTCTGCGACAACTGTTGGTGATGTTTTGGGTAAATATCATCCGCATGGCGATGCTGCAGTATATGAAAGCATGGTTCGTTTGACACAGAATTGGCTTCTTATTAATCCATTAGTTGATGGACATGGCAATTTTGGTTCATTAGACGGGGATCCACCCGCTGCCATGCGTTATACGGAAGCAAAACTTTCTAAGATTGCATTAAAATTTTTGGAAGATTTGGATAAAAATGTTGTAGCTTTTAAGCCTAATTTTGATGAAAAAGAAAAAGAGCCAACTGTTTTGCCTGCTAAATTCCCGAATTTGCTTGTAAATGGAAGTGTTGGCATAGGTGTTGCTATGGCAACAAACATACCAACCCATAATTTAAGGGAAGTTATAAATGGCATTATTGCTTATATGAGAGGTGAAGCAACAACTGTTGAAGAATTGATGCAATATATAAAGGGTCCAGATTTTCCTACTGGCGGTATTATAACGAATAAGAAAGATTTACTTGATATTTACAAGAACGGAAAAGGCACATTGACTATAAGATCAAGAATTGAAAGGGAAGATGCAGGACATGGTAAATACAACCTTGTTATTACTGAAATACCGTACACTTATGCTGGAAGGAAACAGGCGTTAATTGACAGGTTGATATCAATGATAAACAATAAAAAACTTGAAGATATAACAAGTATAACTGATGAAAGTAATGCTGAAGGTGTAAGGATAGTTATTGAAACCAAAAGAAATGCTGACCTTGATAAACTTGAAAATATGCTTTATAAAAAGACGCCAGTTCAAGACAATATGAATGTGATATTTATTGCTCTTGTTGATGGTGAACCGATTACTTTTGATTTATTGAAGTATATTGAAGAATTTGTGAAGTTTCAAAGGGAAATTTATACAAAGAAATATGAATATCTTATAGATAAATTGAAAGCAAAGCAGGAAATTTATGAAGGATTATTGATTGCATATTCGAATCTTGATACCATTATTGAATGTATGCGTTACGGGAAGTCAAGGAATGATATGAAAAAATGCCTTACTTCTGGTGATGTTTCGGGAATTGATTTTAAAACGAAAAAAGCAAGGGAAATTGCAAAATCTTTTTCTTTTTCTGATATGCAGGCAGAAGTCATTTTAGAAACAAAACTTTATAAAATAAATATGCTTGAAGAGGATGAATTAAAAAAAGAATTGGAAAGCGTGCTTAAAGAATTAAATACTTATAAAAAAATTATATCATCAAGACGTGAACTCGATAAAGTTATCATAAAAACATTATTGGATATTGTAAAAGAATATGGTCATGATCGTAAAACAGAGATTGTTGATCGTGGCATTATAGAATACAAGGAAGAAGAAATTGAAGAAGATGTTTTTGTATTAATAGACGGTAAAAATTACATTAAGACGATAGATAGTGTTTCATTGGTAAAAGCAGACCAGGATTATATAGACTCATTTCCTTATGTTCTTGAAGGTAAAAGTACTGAAAGGGTTAATATTTTTACGAAAGATGGGAAATTGTTCAGTATAAAGGTTTCTGATATTCCAAGAACGAAGTTAAGGGATAAGGGTATTCCTGTATCAAATATTGTTTCTGTAGTTGAAGATGATATCATTTTTGCGAATATGTCAAGGGCAAGCAATAAATTGTTATTTATTACAAAAAATGGATTTATTAAAACAGTTGATAATTCAGAATTTGAAACAACGAGGGCAGAAATTTCTTCAACAAAGTTAAATGAAGATGATGAATTGGTTTGTATAAGACAAGTAAGCGAAGAAGATTTAAATAAAGATGTTGTTATTATTACTGACAAAAACAACTATTTAAGATTTGGTATGGATGAAGTGCCAGAATTAAAGAAGAACAGTGTTGGGGTTATTGCTGTAAAGCTGGCGGATGATGATTTTGTTAAGACAGTATTGTTTGTATCCCCAGAAGCAGAAGAAATTAATTTTATGGATATAGCTTTCATTGCGAAGAAAACAAAAAGAAATTCAAAAGCAAAGAAAGTCAACTACCCCACCCTATAGAGGGTGGAGCTTGTGATTAACAAGCTCAGTTGATTAGCCTCAGCCAGGGGGGTATTAACCCTATCGGGCTCCGTTATATGGGAATATATAGTCACCATAGGATGCTCCACAAGTCCTATGCTCTGAGGGCAGTGGTTAAACATATCTGAGGGTAGGAGAAGTGCTGCTGCCATACAAAACCCCATATAACATTGGCAATGTGGACTTACCACTACTTTGTAGTGAGTTATTACTCTTTAAGGAGGGTTAATGTGGTATTTGTAATATCTAAAGAAGGAAGCCTTATGAGTTTAGAAAAGGATTTTGTGTAGTTTAGGGGAGGGCAATTCATCGCCCACCTATAGAGGTGGGTGTCTTCTTGCTATTATTAGATAAAATAAAGGAAGCACTTTTCAGTGCTTCTTTTTTTATATAATAAAGACAAGAATACCCCATCTTCTATAAGAAGGATATGAATTGGGTCTATTTTTAATTGAAAGAGTTGAAAATAGTATACATCAATGATATAATAAGAACATCTGTTCTATGTAATATAACAACATTCAAGCAGAAATAATATCTATTTAAGAAAAAAATTGATACAGGAATCCGTTCTTTGATTTAAATATATAATATTAGCATTATTCCATTTTTTAAGGGGTTGATATATATGATCAATGGATTAAATGATTTAAGAAAAAAATTACCCGAAGATACAGATAAAGCAATAAATGAATTAAAACGAATAATCAAAGGATTGCCGCCAAAAGAATGTTATTTCAATAGCATTGATGATTTTGTCGCGCCTTTTACCTGCACTTGTGACTAAAATAACTTATTTTTATTTGCTTGTAAAAAATTTTTTCAAGAAATATGATTAATTACTTGAAAATTAGGAAATTATTATATATAATAAATTTAAATATAAGTTTTTATTATAAAATTTAATGCCCACTTTTTCAATTGGGCATAAATATGTTTAATGTCCTTACCCCTCAGGACTGTTTACAGAGCCACCATAGAGCCTAGAACTAAGGCATCATTCTAGGGTATGCAATTACCTAACGTAGCTTTCGCTTAGGCTAGTCAACTAGGGCTACACAAGCCCCCACTTCAAGCACCTATGGTGCTAAGTGGGGGGTAG
>Ga0209608_1001248_pt1 | contig 21638 bp, 15 predicted proteins | sample AD_UKC130_MetaG_FD_184428 | JGI IMG/M metagenome (GOLD analysis project Ga0209608, IMG submission 184428) | Active sludge microbial communities of municipal wastewater-treating anaerobic digesters from Canada - AD_UKC130_MetaG (SPAdes) (version 2) | ecosystem: Engineered > Bioreactor > Anaerobic... | reverse complement strand
GGGCTACATTTGGATGCGTGGCAACACAAGCGCCCCTGTAGAAATTGCATTGATTTGGGGCGAGGGACCATCGGAGCGTGCTACGCATGCCGTGAGTTCATTGACTCCTGATTACACGAAATACGAATTCGAATTCGAGGCTGGTGCTGACAGCGACAATGCACGTTTGGAAATCACTTCCACAGGCAAGGGGTATTTTCAGATCGGGACGCTGTCGTTGATGCCGGCAGATAATATCCACGGGATGCGGGCCGACACGATCGCCCTGCTTAAAGAGCTGAACTCCCCCATCTATCGATGGCCGGGTGGTAACTTCGTCAGTGGTTACGATTGGCGCGATGGCATTGGCGACCGTGACCGTCGTCCACCTCGAAAGAACCCGGCTTGGCAAGGCATTGAACACAATGATTTCGGCATTGACGAATTCATGGTCTTCTGCCGCGTCCTCAATACCGAGCCTCTTGTAGTGGTCAACACAGGCTTGGGCAATCTGCAAATGGCTTTGGAGGAATTGGAATACGCCAACGGTCCCGCCGATTCTCCGATGGGAAGACTTCGGGCAAAGAACGGTCACCCGAAACCCTATGGCGTGCGATATTGGGGCATTGGAAATGAGATGTATGGTAACTGGCAATTGGGGCATATGCCGTTGGAACAGTATGTCGAGAAACACAATGCCTTTGTGAGGGCCATGCGGGAAAAGGACCCGCACATCAAGGTCGTGGCCGTGGGCAATGTGGGACCATGGACAGAAGGAATGTTTCGCCACTGTGCGGATTTCATCGACCTGATGAGTGAGCATTTTTATGTTGGGGCCAAAAAAGACCTGATCGAGCACGTGAACCAAGCGGCCGCGCAGGTCCGGCGAATTGCCGATGCCCATCGGCGTTATCGCCGTGACATTCTCGGCGGGCGTGAAATCCCCGTGGCCCTTGATGAATGGAACTATTGGTACGGCGAACACGTCTTCGGGGAGCTTGGGACGCGGTACTTCGTCCGGGATGGCCTCGGCATCGCCAAGGCCCTTAACGAGTTCGCTCGCAATACCGACGTTTACGCAATGGCAAACTATGCCCAGACCGTTAACGTCATTGGAGCGATCAAGACCACCAAAACGGCCGCCGCGTTTGAAACGACCGGATTGATGTTGGTGCTCTATCGACGGTACTTCGGCCAAATTCCGGTTGCGACGGCGTCACAAAATCCGCTGCTCGATGCACAGGCAGCCCTTCTGAAAGACAACAAAACGCTCGCTGTGGCGATCGTGAATCCGACCGGCGAAAAACAACTCTGCACATTGCGCGTGGCAGGGGCTACCGTCGGTGGCAGTGGTAAAGTCTGGGACGTGGCCGGAAATGACCCGATGGATTACAACGACCCGGGTAAACCCCCTCGTATTGAGCTGCGCAGTCGCGGCGAGGTTTCCCATGCGGATTCGTTCGAGGTCGCACCGTACAGCGCGACAATCGTTCAGTTTCCCATTGTCCGGGCTGGAAACTAATCCAACCGGCGACGGCGCTGCTCTGTCCCATTAGGGAGCCTCGTAATAAAGTTCCATTAGGGAACCTCGCAATAGAGACCATTTCCAGGCGAGGGGGTCGGTTCTCGTTTATGCCTGAAAGCCGAAATCTCTAACAGCCTATCCGAGAGCTCCCTCTCCCTCTGGGAGAGGGTTGGGGTGAGGGCAAACGATAGTCGGAGTCGAACGAGAAAACCGGCAGCGATTTGAGCCCCCCTCACTCCCGGCGCCTCTCGTACCGAACGGGAGAGGGGAGGTTGTGGGATAGTCTCTAAGTGGCAAGGGTTTCCAGAAGTTTGACGTACACTTCGGGCACCGGCCGATGCGCGGCGAAAGTTTCCTCGAGCGGAGTCAAGACAAGCTCACCTTTTTGTTCCCCAGCCATCACGCCCGACTTTCCTTGGAGAATCGCGTGAACGGCGAAATCTCCAAGTCGCGAGGCGAGGATACGGTCTTGAGGGACGGGGCTCCCACCGCGCTGTAGATGTCCCAGGGCAAGGACTCTGACCTCATAGGGGCATTTCACCTCGCAGAGAGCTTTTTGAAGGACGGCTGCCCCTCCGCGCTCATCACCCTCGGCCACAATGATCATGACGGATGTTTTCCCCCGCAACTTCAAATCGTGGAGGAGCCGGACAATCTCCCCGGTGTCCGTCGGTGTTTCGGGAATACAAGCAATCTCGGCTGCTGCGGCGATCGCCGTATAAAGGGCGATGTAGCCACTATGCCGCCCCATGACTTCGACCAGGAACATTCTTTCATGGGCGTCTGCCGTGTCGCGAAGTTTGTCAACGGCCTCAACGGCCGTGTGAACGGCGGTCGCAAAGCCAATCGTATAGTCCGAACCAATCAGATCGTTATCAATTGTGCCAGGGCAGCCGACAATTTGTCCGTCCCAATACTTTGCCAGAGCCACCGCCCCGCGGAACGTGCCATCACCACCAATGGGGATCAACGCGTCAATTTTGTTACGCCGGAGGACCTCTGCTGCTTTGCGTAATCCGTCATCCGTGTAGAACTCCTTACAACGGCTAGTATGGAGGATCGTTCCCCCACGCCGTGAAATATCAGAAACACTCCGCAAATTCATCATTGGATGACCGCGCTCATCCTTGTAGAACTCTTCGCGGAGTAACCCTGCATAACCGCGGTAAATACCGACAACTTCGTGGCCCATCGAAATGGCAGCCCGAACGACGGCCCTAATACAGGCATTCATCCCCGGCGCATCACCACCACTCGTCAAAACGCCGATCCGCATATCACTCACTCCTATCTCTTTCCGGGAAGTACCTTCGGTTGCACGAAATCCACCTCAATTCATTTCAGTTTTGAGATAGGAAGTTCGTGTGAAGCCATAAAAGCCACGGCCTCTTCCCGCGTGAAAACACCTTCTGTTGTTCCAATCGCCCGGACACAGCTTGCCCCCAGAGCGCTGCCCCACCGGACACAATCCTCGGGAGACCCGCCCCACAGTAATCCCGCAATGAATCCCGCATCAAACGCATCTCCGGCCCCCGCACCACTGACAAACGTGGTGGGATAAACACCCGCCGTGAACTTCGCCCCCTCTCCATAGAAAAGACATCCTTTTTCTCCCAAGGTGATGACAACATTCTTCGCGCCAGCTTCGTGAAAACGCTGGGCCTGCTCTAACGGATCAGCTACACCCGTAATAATTTCCCCCTCGTCGTCGTTAGGCAAAAAATAATCGACCTCGGGGAGGACTTTTCTCAAGATTGGCCAAAAATCCCGTCGCTCCATCAAAACAACATCGACCACCGTAATCACGCCTTTTGCCCGCAGGTCGCGCAGAAGGTACACGAAATCATCGGTCTCCAGCCCCGGCATCATTAGATATCCACCGACGTAAAAAACACGGGCAGCATGAGTCCAGGCCGTGGGAATATCTTCGGCCTTAAAGACCACATTGGCCCCTGGCGTACTGATGAATCGGCGATCTTCACCTTTCACGTTAACCATCATCGTTGCCGCCGTGGTCATTCCGGGCACAGAACGAATCCCACCTGTATCCACACCCTCGCGGTCAAGCACCTGGCTGATGAATTGCCCAAAGAAATCATCACCAACGCAGCCGCTTACACCCACTGAGATGCCGAGCTTTTTCAGGTCCACGGCGACGTTCGCGGCACACCCTCCCAAGCCCAGTTGAATCCGCTTTGTGGGGATTAACTCTCCAGCACGAGGCAATCTCTCGATCGGTTCGCAAGCCACATCGGCAAACAAAATACCCGCGGATACAACATCATGGCGATCGGCCATGGAGCATCTCCTCACCTTGGTCCCAAGTCTCACGATTAACAGAAGACATTATTTCACCGAACCGCTTTTCGGTGGTCAAGACGCCGCCAAACGCTTCTTATCCCCTTCTGAGAAAACGTTGGGCAACAATTTCGTACAGCCGTCGGGCAATCGCCTCCTTGGAACCTGTCCAATTTCCCAAAATAACGCCGTTGGCATCTGCAATCTCAACTTCAGTGGTCTGTGCCCCGATTGCGGCTGGTCGGTTAATGACGATCAAATCACATTGCTTTTTTCGAAGTTTTTCCATCGCGCGGTTGTGGACATCATGGGTCTCCAAGGCAAACCCCACAATCCAGCGAGACCCTTTCCTCGTGGCAAGCGTCGCAAGAATGTCAGGCGTCTCGACAAGTTCCACCGCAAGGGTGTGACCCGATTTGCGCAGCTTCTCGGGGGAAAAAGTCATAGGACGGTAATCGCAAGGCGCGGCTGCCCCGATTAGGCCGTCACATTGTTCGAAACGTCTTTGACATTCTTGCAACATTTCTTCTGTCGTTATGACCGGCACCACATCCGCGCCATTGGGGTATTCAATCTCAACAGGACCCGAAACGATGAACACCTGATGGCCATGCTCGAGAAACACCTCGGCAAGGGCCCTGCCCATCCGCCCACTTGAGGCATTTGAGAGATACCGCACCGGATCAAGGTACTCGCGGGTGGGTCCTGAGGTTATCAACACTTTTGCCATGATCTCATTCCAATCACAGGCGATGACTACAAACATTCAAGAACGAAAAATCTAACACCCTGCCCTGCTGGTACACCCGACACCTTTTTTACTCCGCACGTCTCAGGGTGGATTTCACTTCCTGGTGGCAGGTAATCGCTCAATAGGCCGATCATTGTTGAATCTTAGAAACGGCGCTATCTTGCGAACAGTCTTAGGGCCGATACCCTTAACAGTCCTCAGATCCTCACTCCGGGAAAAACTGCCCATTTCCTGGCGCGTCATCACGATCCGTTTAGCCAAAATTTCCCCGATGCCTGGCAGGCAGGTCAACTCGGGCCAATCGGCAGAGTTTACCTCCACTATGAAGGCGTATGAACGAGGAGACGACGTGTTAAACCACAACGAGAGACCATCACCCAACTGCCGAAAACCGACGAATAAGCCCATCCCCGCCCAAATGATGAGGAGAAGTTCAGCCACACTTCGCTGATAATACGCCAACCACCACGCGGCAGTACGATGGACGGCAGGCTCGTTCCGCACAGCGTCGCGATATCGCTTTACCACCGCCAATAGAGAGCGTTTTGAAAATCGTCTCAAAAACTTGCGTCGCCTGTCCATACTCTCCGACCCCATTTATGCTTGGGCTTCAGCAAGCAGGCAGGAGATACCACGTGTAAGTACTCTCCGCTCATTGCCCTTGTTGGCCCTCTCGCCGTTTTTGTAACCAGGAGGATATCTCACGATGTACTATGGCACTGTTAAGCACAACAAAGGCCTGGGCAGGTGCATCATAGATGAGCATCCCCGTCCCCCCGCCATCGGCCCAGCTTTCTGGAGCGCACTCCCTTATAAGTTGTTCGCGCAACTGTCCCGGAGTTGTCCCTTTCTCAAGGATATCACCGACATAATAAATCCGTAAAACGCCCGAAGTCAGCCGATTGGGTGCGCAAACAACAAATGGCCCATCGTCCCACGCATGGACCTGAGCTTGGATCAACTCGGCAAGTCGCTCGAGGACACCCGAGAGCGGCTCATCCGTCGCCGAAATAGAAACCTCCGTATCGGGTGTTACGTCAATTCTGGCCAGCGAGGTCCAATCGAAGAACACCTTGTTTGCTGCGGTCCGATTGATGGCTACTGCGATATCAGTCAGCCTTGTTGGCTCGAAGAAGTTAAGACTAATCGTCGCCTCGTCTTCGGCATCCAGACGCTCATTGGTGCTGCCCATAGCAGCCCGATGCTCTAGCATTCTTCGCATTTCGAAAACAACGGGAAAAGGCCCATCAATTACCAGGCGATCACCCTCTTTTGCAACCTGTGCCGGTTTGTCGAAACCACCAGGGCTCACCTCATTGAACCAATCACAGACTTGCTCTAACGTGGTTGACGATGGGAAAGTCCCTGATTCACCTTCCTCCATCTGAAATTCGTAACGGACGTGATCCCTTATTCGATCGGCAGCAACAAGAACCACCGACTGTTTACATGGCACAAGTGACAAGCCTACCTCTTCTCCCATGGCTCTTGTTATATCTTCGAACGTGACGTTCTGCATCTCAACTTGAATCTCTTCATTTCCGGTCAGGCGTAACCACTCAGCCGATTCAGGATCCACACACACAGGGACACGCGACCATTGCGTTAACAAGCTGATGGCCAAGGCCAAGGAAGCGCGGAAACGCACCTGTGCCACACGTCGCCGCCAAGACGTGTCGGAGAAACCATCATTGTCGGACGCCGTTTCCAAGGAGGAACCACACGGGTCGCGCCAGGTTCCCATGGTGGGGATATAGGGAAGCCTTGCCGCAGCGACGCCTACTGGGCCGGACGTACCGTTTTTCCCCGATGGCGCAGCTTCGCCTTTTGCCGTGCTCGCCCGAGAACCCAAGAGATCAACGGTAACTGGTTCTCCCCCGGCGATCGTTGCCAATTGTTCCAACACGCGGGGATCGACATCCTTTCGCACGAAGCGAACAGAACCGTCCGCCATGGTGGCAAGCATACCATCCGGCATGGCCGAGCCGAAACCATCCGAACCGTTCACATACGGAGGTTTGGTTAACCCCCTAGCCGTCGATAGTCCGCCCGCCGCCCAAGGGCCACGCTTGTTTTCTACTCCCAGCATGGCGATTGTGTTGGATAGACCGTCGGTAATATCCGACCGGCGAACCGGGTGGCGATAGTTGAACACCCCTGCCCGCGGATGACTCGGCGGTAACTCGCCGCTATCCTCCCCCACACCTGTAACACCCACAACATGAGAGTCAAAATAGCCTGCCGTCGACTGCGTGGGCCCTAAGAGCGGATTAGTGACATCCGGCAAGTAGCGCTGGGTCACTTCCTGGTTTTGGGCACTATTCCACGAGTAACCCTTTTGCAGGGCCTTCGCCCAATCCTCGCGCCCCAAATAGGGCAGTAAATCGGCAATCCAACTTAGCCGCGTCTCTGGAGGTAGCAGAACACCGCCGCCGGCTGCCATGGGGAACATCTGTTGCTTACTTTCGTACTCGGACATCGCCTTGCCCAGGTGGCCATGACGCCGAGTCATCGCGATCTCCGCCCAGTGCCGCCATTCCCCCATTACGATCTCGCCTAGCTCCTTCAAACCCGCCTCGGAACCCAGGTCGCCCGGCAGTGTAAGAGTCACCAATACCGACGTATCAGTCACTTGAACCTGACTTTGGTCAAGGCAAGAGAGCCAAAGCTCCGCAAGTTTCTTCGCGCTTTCTTTTTCTTTGTCGGGGTCACCGCCTCCGTGCCCAACCTCTGTTTCTGCCTGCGGCGAGGCCAGTACCTCTCGATATCCAAGCACTCTCGTCAAGAGTCCCCTCACACTCTTTTCCAGGGAATCTTTGTCATCGGGACTTTTTGCAATCCATTCGCATGTCCAAATGACTTGTTGTTCCGAACGTTCGATCGAAAAGATAAATAGGTTCGCACCGGCCCAAAGGTTTTGCCACAATTGGTCGATCTCCGGCCAAGCGTCAAACCACGCTATCAACCCACGATGGCGAATGAGCGTGGGCCGAATCACCATGAGATACCGGGGCTTGGATTTCAGCTTTTGCTCCAAAATGGCTTTGATGTTGGGGTCATGGTCGCCTGACAATAATCGCTTCAGAATCTCCGGCTGGCCAATTGCCACGCAGTTCTCTGCCACAACAGCAAAGGCAAAACGTTCAGGACCAACGGCCAATTGCCGCAACTGGACCGGCCCAACGTTTTCCCACGGCTCCCCCAAGACATTGAGCTGTTCCGCCCGCTGATCCTGTTTCAACTGAAAAACCACGACGGTAGTCGCAAACCGCGCGTCTGCCGAGATAAACCGCCCCGCCACCACTTCGCGTTTGAGCCCTAAAACCGATAAAAGCTGATCCGCCCTCGCAGATGCCTCAGATAACGCAAAGACATTAGCGACAACGCCCCGATCATGCCCGGTTAAATCAGCGCTGGTATCTTCGTAGATAAAGAAGTCCGCACCACTGGGGACCCAAGAGGCGTGGCCCTCCTCTTGTTGTTCCACAGCCGTGGGCGTGGTCAAGTCGCCTTTTGCGATCTCCTCCGTCTTTTGGATATCCGGGGGTTCGGGAACATCATTGCCCCCATGCCCAATCCACCAAAACCACACCGCCAGGACCAGAACACACAGGGCCGAAACGGCAAAGACAATGCGGCGGATCTTGTACGCGTACGATTCGGCAGAACATTCCGCGATGTTCTCGCATTCTGCCTTGCCCGTGGTCTGAGGTTTTTCCGCTGAGTCATCCTTTCCCTGTTCGGCGATGGATTCTTGCCTCTTTTGATCGGAAATCCCCACCGCTTTTTCGTTGGAACGGTCCGCTGCCTGCTCCGCTTCAACCAACCCGCTATCCCCCGCGGTTTGTTTTGCCTCCTCCTTCTCCTGAACCTCAGTCAGCTTGCCCAACCCTGACAACTCCTCCCCAGACCCGTTTGGAATCCCAGCTAGGAGGGGGATAGCAACCATGCTCCCACACTTGGGACACGGCAAAATGGCGCCCGCTGCCTTCGCCGAGCCAACCCTCAAGCGAGCCAAGCAGGTGGGGCACTGAATGACAAATTCTGCACTCACGAATGCGTCTTCTCTGACAAATCGTCGCTAAGGATACTGCGCAAGTGCGGGCCCACTCGGTCACCCTACGCCGGTACGCCTTCAACCCGCCGGCATGGTACCCGAGGTTACCCTGAATTGATCGTTACCAAAAAGCCACCGTTTCTTGCCGCTTCTTATGAGTCACTTACGCACTATTGCGACTTATTGTACCACCATAAAGCGGACTAGTTACCGCACACCGCTGCTGCCAGGCCACTCGTCCAACGGCCAATTCCGAACCCAATGTTTGGGAAATCTGTCAACAACAGATGTCACCCAATGACCAGGCCGATGCCAGGCGCATACTTTCCGCCACTTGGAGTAACGGCTTTCCCAAGCTACCTTGATAAATATTGGTTACTCTCAGTCGCGTTGCCAGGTCCTTTTTATGGTGGGATGCCGAGAATGCTTAATATCCGTTGGGTCGATTGTCGCACCGAGCAGTGGCGAAAGGTGTTTGACGAACTCCGCGCGAGGCTGAGTCTCCGTGGAGACATTGTCACGCCAGAATCGCAGGAGAAGACGGTCAAGATTTTCGGGGAGCCTTTGACGCCAGCTCAAGTCGTGGAAAGGATATGCCACGATATCCGGACCCGCGGAATTGAGGCGGCGATCGAATACACCAGGAAGATTGACGCGGTGGAGTTGACCCCGGAGACGGTCAGGGTCCCGGTGGACAGGATCAAGGCGGCACACGAACAGGCAGACCCTACGTTTCTTCAGTGCATCCGACGAATTCGCACGAATATTGAGGAATTTCAACGGGCAATTTTGCACCAGGACATCCGGGTCGCTCGACCAGGTGGCTACCTCCTCGAGCGGTATCTTCCCCTGAATCGGGTGGGGGTCTGTGTGCCTGGGGGGGCGGCGGCTTACCCATCGACAGTTTTGATGACAGTCATACCGGCACTGGTGGCCGGCGTGCGGGAAATTGCCGTAATAGCCCCACCGACCCGATTTGGGGCGTTCAATCCCGACATTTTGGCAACATGCGCCGAACTTGGTGTTTGGGAGGTCTATTCGCTGGGCGGGGCACAAGGTGTTGCAGCCCTGGCCTATGGGACGGAGGTAACACCGCGAGTTGACAAAATTGTCGGGCCGGGCAATTTATTTGTGGCCCTGGCAAAGAAGTATGTTTTTGGTGAGGTCGATATCGACTCCATCGCCGGACCAAGTGAAGTCGCCATTATCGTCGATGACACAGCCAACCCCACATTTATCGCATTCGATCTCATCGCCCAATCAGAACACTCACCGGGCGTGAGTGTCTTGATTGGTTGGGATGAGGACGTGCTACGCAGGATCGTCATGACAGTCGAAGAGTGTTTGGAAAAGGTGGATCGGGGCCCCCTGGCGAGACGGTGCCTGGAGGATTTCGGCGCAGTAGTGTTGGTCAAGGATCAGGATCAAGCGTGCCAGGTGGCCGACGAGTTAGCGGTTGAGCACCTACAAATCTCCACCCGCAATGCTGAAGCGTTGGCCCAGAGAATACCCCACGCGGGTGCAATCTTTTTAGGACACTACACCCCCGTGGCCTTGGGGGATTACGCGGCAGGGCCGTCACATGTGCTACCGACAGGCGGGACCGCGAGATTTGCCAGTGCCTTGTCGGCTAATGATTTCCTCAGGGCAACAAGTATCCTTTGTTTCGATCAGTCCGGACTAGAACATTTAGCAGATGATGTGGCCTATCTAGCGACCAAGGAAGGGTTAACGGCCCACCGGGAAAGCGTCGCCGTGCGTCGCGGTTAAGAGAGGTTTGGCAAGAAAAATCGGCTTATTTCATGAATTACCCCGTCGGTTGTATGGTTTATTCGTTCATGCGTCCAAATATTCTGAAGATGGAAGGTTACGTCCCAGGGGAACAACCCCAGGAGGACGGCTATATCAAACTCAATACCAATGAAAACCCCTATCCGCCGTCGCCTCGCGTGGCCGAGGCCATCACGGAGGTCCTTCGCCGCGGCCTTCAGAAGTATCCCGATCCGTTGGCCACCAAGTTTCGCAAAACCGCGGCTACCGTGCTGGGAGTGGATCCTGACTGGATTCTTGCGGGCAACGGCAGCGACGATGTTTTGACAATCGTCACTCGCGCTTTTGTGGGAGAAGGTGACCAGATTCGGTATCCTTATCCAAGCTACCTTCTTTACTCGGTCCTTGCGCAACTGCAAAACGCGGACAGTGAGTTCGTTTTGTTTGAAAAGGATTGGAGTCTGGGAAGCTCATTCTGGAAAGAAAAGGAACGATTGAAGCTGATTTACCTCGCCAACCCCAACAGCCCGTCGGGGACGATGATTAGCAAGGATGTGATCAAACGCGAGATTGAGCACTTGCGGTGTCCTATCCTCATTGATGAGGCTTATGTCGATTTTGCCGAAGAGTCTTGCCTTGACTTGGTTCGGGAATACGAGCACGTCATGATTTCCCGGACCTTGAGCAAATCTTACGCTTTGGCGGGCTTGAGGTTTGGTTTCTTGATTGCCCAGCCCCACATTATCCGAGAACTACGTAAGGTCAAAGATTCTTACAACTGCGACGCGCTTGCTATTGCCGGAGCCACCGCGGCCCTGAGTGATCAAGAATGGCTTCAGGAAACGCGGCGGAAGATCTTGGCGACTCGAGAACGTTTGATGCGAGAGTTGCGGGGTCTGGGATTTGACGTGCTCCCCTCGCAGGCTAACTTTGTTTGGTGTTCGCATCCCGAGCGTGCCTCGAAGGAGATTTACGAGAGGCTCAAAGCCCGGAAAGTCCTCGTTCGGTATATGAACTACCCAGGATGGGGGGATGGGCTGCGCATAACCGTGGGCACGGACGCCGAGGTCGATGGTCTGCTCAACGGCCTCCGCGAAATTCTTTGATCGGATGATAGTAATATGACACCGCGCACAAGCCAAATCGAACGCAAAACGCTGGAAACTGAGATTGCCGCTTCCATCAACCTTGACGGCAAAGGGGAGTCACGGATTGACACCGGGATCGGCTTCTTCGATCACATGCTGACGCTATTTGCCAAGCACTCGTGCATCGATTTGGAAATCAGATGCCGCGGCGATTTGCACGTCGATCAACACCACACGGTGGAGGATACCGGCATTGTGTTGGGCACCTGTTTTCGCAACGCCCTTGGCGACAAGAAGGAGATCCGCCGTTACGGCCATTGGACACTGCCCATGGACGAGGTATTGGCAACCGCTGCCGTGGACTTTGGAGGGCGAGCGTATTTTGTCTTCAACGCCCAGTTTTCCAGGGAGACCATTGGCAATTTCGAGACGGAACTGATTCGGGAATTCTGGCAAGCCTTTGCTCACTGTGCCGAGGCCAATCTCCACATCTGCGTCCACTATGGAACAAATAACCACCATATCGCCGAGGCGATCTTTAAAGCAACAGCCCGGGCTATTCGCATGGCTATTGAACGCGATCCCCGCGGGGAAGGAATCCCCAGCACAAAAGGGGTCTTGTGAACGTACGGTTAGCGGACCGTGGTCATGTCGTGGGTGTTCACCTCGGCCCGCGCGAAGGATCTTCAAGATTCGTTCGACAAACGCTTGTGCACGGTGTCCCATTTTTTCCTTGCCCGGGGCGGCTGGCGCTAGCACCCCAGAAGGCAGTGTGGAAATGTTGCAACTAGTCATCGCCGAATGATTGGTTATGGGCGATCCTGAAATCCTCTATGAAGACAATCATCTTTTGGCTGTGAACAAGCCTGCGGGTTTGGCAACCATGGGGTTACCCGAGGATCAGGAGACACTTCTTAGTTGGTTAAAGAGCTGGCTCAAAAGACGAGATGCAAAGCCCGGAAATGTTTATTTAGGGGTTGTAAGCCGCCTCGATGTTCCCGTCAGCGGAGTTGTCTTGATTGCCAAAACGTCCAAGGCCGCGGCGCGCTTGACCGAGCAGTTTCGAACCCGCAGTGTCTCGAAAATATATTGGGCCATCGTCGAAGGGCGCGTTCCTCAGCCTGCGGGCACACTGCGCCACTTTCTGCGATCCGATGAACGTTTTCGCAGAGTCCACGTCACGCATGCCCACGACCCTGACGGCCAGGAAGCCGTGCTTTCGTATAAACAACTTGCAGCGTCCCGCGGGTTGACACTGCTCGAAGTGCATCCCCACACAGGACGGAAGCACCAGATTCGCATCCAACTGGCCGTTATGGGCTGCCCCATCCTTGGGGACCAGAAATACGGCGCAAAACAGGCCTTTGCGGAAGGGATCGCCCTCCATTCGCGCCGGATCGAGTTCACACATCCCGTCCGAAAGGAATCAATGGCGATCGAGGCCCCCCTTCCTGTGAGTTGGGCCAAACTTCCGTTTGCCTGGTCAGAAATCAGCTCACGATCATTCAGACACGAGTAACTTACGTTTGACCCCAAGACACCCGAGCAAAGGGCAAACTTTTTCGGGGATAAAACCTCGCGGCATTATTCCAATTGGGCCGACCGATCCGAAATGCCCAACAGGGAATCGAGCACACCTCGCACGTAACCTACGGATTCGGCCAATCCCGGCAACGGATCTTTTTCATCCTTCTCGTATTCAAAAGCCACCATTCCTGCATAGTCGATTTCAATGAGCACTTTGAGGAATTTTGGCAGATCGAGGACACCTCGTCCGCATTCAACGCAACGGCCTTCGGGCGCAGCTACGTTGATATCCTTAATGTGCACGTCCAAAAGCCTGTCGGCAAAACGGCGGGCATCTTGGATGGGATCTGCTCCAATCCGGGCCGTATGACCGACATCCATGCACAGCCCAATTCGCTTGTCCAGGTTCTTCACTTGCTCAATTACGCTTTCAGGGGTGGGGAAGAACTTATCCCCTGGGCCATGGTTATGAATTGCCACTGCGATCCCTGTCTCTTTGACCTTGGCATTAACACGTTCAAGAACGGGGGGACGTGGCGAAGCCACGATGACCCGCATCCCCGCTAGCTGGGCATATTGAAATGCCTGATCAACCTCGGCCTCCGTTGCCATGTTGATGACGCCACCAGCGTAGAGGTCGATACCCGCCTCAGCCACCTGCTTCTTAGCCGCCTCAATCTGATCAGCCGAGGCATCCAAGGGCAAGTGGAACGACTTAAGGCAGATATGCTTCAAGCCAACCCGCTTGGTCATGGCCAAGGCCTGATCCAAGGGGAAGAGACGTAATGTATAGGAAGCAAGGGCCAACCGAAATCGCGGCGCCTTCGGGGTTGAGGCCTCTTTAGCTTGTGCCGTCGTAGGAACAACACTGGGAGCCATCATCAACGTTGCGGCTGTAATTCCCGAACTGACGAGAAAACCACGCCGGTTTTGTTTGGGTGCATCTGTCATTGAGAAAACTCCTTCATACAAGAGGTGTCTCAGATCACGTCGGAGGTTGAAAAACGGTTACAGAGACATGCCACCGGGCCCTGCCAAACCGTCGCTCAGGTTCCCATTATTCTTCTTGGAATCTAGCCGTCAATAGGCGGGGGCTGCCCCCAACTGACCGCTATGGAGAGCTGCGCGAGACGAATAACCAAACCAGACCGCCCAGAACGCAAATGACAATCGCAGCAAACGCCACAATAGCGTATTGTGCCCATGAACTACGCACAGACCTGCGTATGAGACGGCGCTCCGGCTGGTCTTCAACGGGGACTTCCGGAAGGGCCTTAGCAAGCACCTCAGGAAAGACATCTCTCGCCAATTGCCAATCTCGCCAGCCTTCACGCCAGACATAGGTATCAGGTGTGATCCGGTTTTCTGCAATCCACGTGCGAACGACTTCGGGTGCTGCCGGGCCGTATTGGCCCCCGCTGGGAGGCCGAACATACCAGACAACATTCGGCTCTGCCAAAGGATCTTTTTCGAAACTCCTGGCACTTTCACCTGGCGAACCCCATTCTTCGGTCACGGAATTGCGAGACCGTACACTCTCTGCCGTGGAAATCGCCAAATCGCCCTCTAATGGGCTTGGTGAGGATCGCAGCCCCCCTTGGTCACCAAGATTACGTGCTGCCAACACCTTGTCTAAGTCGATAAACGGCGTGAGTTGCTCTTGCTCACCGGGCAGCACCCCTTGCCCGTCCGGGGCTTTTTCCGGCGATGAGTCCACACCGGGTTGCCGGCTTTCGGGCATTGCTGTGTCGCCCCTCGGAATCGCAGCATGCTCCGGACCACCTGCGGCTCGCCGGGCCTTTAATTCCTTTGTGCTGGGTCGCGTACTGTGCAACGGGATTTGCACTTTTGCCCCACAATATGGGCAAATTCCCCGCATCCCGGCTTGAAAGGCCTTCACATGGAGCTTATGGCCGTTTGGACAATAAAAGCGTATTCCCATGGATGACGCCTGACGCCGATCGCGGCAAGCCACCAAGTCCACGACTGGCCGCGTAACTCCCCCGCAATTGGGATGCAACCCACCGCTGGCACACTACTATTCATTGTACTTTGTATTAATCATTAATGCGATGCTGCACCTCCCGTTTCGGGCGTTAACACGACTTCTTCGCCCTCGGCCAAGCCAGAAAGAATCTCCGCGAAGGAGTCGTTCATGATGCCAACGGTGACGACCCGACGCTCCACGCGCCGCTTGTTCCATACCCAAACGACCCAACGATCAGTTTCCTCGCGGACCACGGAAATTCTCGGTACGAGAAGCACGTTTGGCTTTTCCTGGAGGATGACCCGGACCCAGACGCGATATCCGACCCCTACATTGTAATCACGTCGAAGTAAGTCTATATCTTCCGGGCGCAGTTCGACGGTCACCTTGACCCGTTGCTCTTCCACTCCCAAGGAACTCAGCTTTGTGAAGGCTGCCGGATGGATGCGACTCACTTTGCCGCGACACACGGGCCTGGCAAGGTCTTCTCCAAGGAATACATCCACCAACATGCCTTGTTTGATGCGCACGGCATCTTGGGTGAGGATTTCTGTTTCGATCTCAAGGTCGTGCCAGCGTCCCAACTCCAACAGTTGCGTTCCCGCAGCGAGAAATCGCTCCTGGCTCACGTAGCGATGTAGGACAATACCATCGTAGGGGCTGACCATGGTGGCACGACGAGCGTTCTCTTCAACCATCGCCAGCCTGGCCTTGGCCTCTGCCAGTTGTTGGACCAATTCATCTTCAACGAGGGCTTTCCGCTCCACATACTTCTGGATAAGTACAGGCAACAGATTTGTGGCGGCCTGGAGAGAAACCAGGGCGGCGTGAACCAAGCGGTCCTGTTGGTAAGAAAGGGCACTTTCGATCTTCAGTAGTTCCGTGCGATCAAGGTCGTCCTGCGAAGCACCGCCAGACTGAACGAGACCAGCAATACGTGCCGCGTACTTTTGGGCGTAGTTGTAACGAGCTTCGCTGGCTTCAACCCGGGCTGCGGCAGCCGCGACAGTTGACTTCATGCTTTCCACATAAGCCTGGGCCTGAGCAATGGCCGTCTCCTCCACCCGATTGTCCTTTTGCGTTCGAATGGCAGCCTCAATCCGCGCCACCACGGCCCTGGCTTCTTCCAACATTTGCTCAACATCGCTGGGGACGATCCTTGCCAACACTTGCCCTTTTTTCACCTCCGTTCCCTCGATCCATGGAATGGCCTCGATGCGACCGGAAAAGGGCATCGTCAGCAGCACGGTGTCCCGCAGTCGTGTCACTCCTTTCTCGCTGACAAACTCTTGAATGTTTCCCCGCCGACAAGGTGTTGTCTCCATCTCTCGGGAGGAAGTCCGAGAGGACAAAATAAATGCTATGCCCCCAAGCACGAGCACACTTGCAACACCAAGTCCAACCCAATTCTTGAACTTCTTGTTTCTGCTTTTGGAAGGCAGCCCGCGGTTTATGGTGGACATTCTTCAGAACCCCTTAACTAGTTTTTCGAGCATGACGCTAGTACTCCGAACACGCCTTTCCGCGAAAATCATGCCTATTCGGCGACCTTGACCGCCTCAGCCCATCGGCTGCGGTGGATCATGATCTGGACGACGAAATGGGAAACCAGGCTAAACAGACACCCCCAGATGGCTGTTTGGATCCATACTTGAGGCGGAAACAAGAGAGGCATCCTCAATACCTCACTTTGGTAACTAGCGACAACCAGCCTGGCAAAGAAATAGCCAACCGGTATCCCCAAGATCAGCCCGCCGATGACCACAACAACGGATTCCCGCCCAAGCAAACCGCCAATCTGCCAAGGCGTGTAGCCCATCACATAAAACGTTGCAAGCTCGCGACGCCGCTCCTCCAAAGAAATGATGGCACCGTTCAAAATGGCTCCAAAAAAAAGGGCCCCGGCAAAGGAGATTTCAATTGAAAGGATGACCCAAATGTTCTGAAGGAGGGTCTTTCGTAGGTTGTTCTCCATATCGGCGCGGTAGATCATGGCCTCGATTTCGGGCCAATCCCGGATTTTCTTGACGAATGCCCTTCGTTGTTCGTGACCGGCATCAATTGCCAACTGGAGGCTGTTAAGGGCGGACCCTTCGCCAAGGCATTTTCTCAAAAAAGTCAAATCGGCATAGACGGCGGTACCGACGTAGTCATCCATCAGATTGACCACCTGTGTTCGATACCACCTCCGATCACCGCGCATCGGTTGCCAATCGATGTATTCGCCGGGTTTAACCCCCATCATCTTGGCCAGTTGACGGCTCATGAGGAACCCCGTGGGCGGGATAGTAATATGATGCCCCTGGCGATCTCGGGGCAAGGTCAGTGTGGCCGTCCGCTGAATGCCGGTCACGGAAATCAACTTCTCCTTGCCTTCATGCCTTAATGTCACGGGCATGCCCAAGAGTGGCTCCACCTTTCTCACGCCCGGCAAATGGGCCACTTCCATCAAAGCGTCACTACCGCGTTCGCTCTTGAGAAACAGCGTCACATCACTTCGATACAACCACCGGAAATGAAAGTCCATCAAGTGGTTGACCCCCACAATCATGCAAAAAATAAGTGCCATAACGCTTGCACCCAGCAAACAAGCAAGTAGTGACGTTGCCGTTCGGATGGGGTGGCGGAACATGTACCGGAGCGCCATCCGCCAGGCGGGATGAACATGCCGCCACAGCCACCCGAACCGCTCCAGGAGGATATGCCGCCCTGAAGCTGGTACCCGTGGTCGCATAGCCGCTGCCGGAGGCAAAGCAAGGGCCGTTCTCGCTCCCCGCCAACCCCCGATAGCGGCGCAAATGAGCCCGACGAGGATCGCCTCTAAATGGATATCCCAATAAATAGGCGCATCCAACCGAGGAAACTCGTAGAACTGGCGGTAGATACTTGTCATCCCGGCCGACAACCACTGGCCGACGCCACACCCAATGGCTGCCCCTATCACGCCCGCGAGCAAAGCAAACTCCATAATGTGCCAGCCGATGACTGCGTCCCCATAACCTAGAGCTTTGAGTGTTCCGATGGCGATGCGCTGTTGCTCGACACGCCGAGTCATGACAACATTCAGAATCACGGCCGAAATCCCTAGAAAGATCAACGGGATGAGCAAGGCAAACGTTGCTAAGCCTTCGATTTCCTGGCTTAAAAATGCATTGGAGGGGTAATCCTCTAGAGGTGTCGTGGCGAGGACCCCAAATTCGTCGAGTCGCCGTTCGATTTCGTGAAGGAGAGCCCTCTTGGAGTTGGCATACCGAGGGAATACCCGTCCTAACACCTCGTTTGTTGCCCCCTTCATGTCAGTGATTTCCTCGGCGAAACTCTCCTTGAGAAAGAAGACACCGAAGCCTGTGCGGTCCGGAACAATGGCCGCTCGACCGAGTGGGTAAATAAACTCGCAGCTAAACGCCGTACCGACGAGCACCAGCTCTTGTCGCCGTCCTGCAATGTTGACAAAGATAGATTGACCGAGGCGGAGCCGATGGGCATTGGCGAACACATCGTTCACAATGACCTCATTTCGCCGTCGGGAAGTGAAGTATTCTCCCCGCAGGATCTGGATTTGATTGAGCGCCGGCAAACCCCTGTCGGGGAGACTCAACACCACCCCTGCGAGAGGCTTCTCTGAGGTCGGCAAATCGACAGTGACGGGTGAACGAATCCGCGGATGAACTTCCGCAACCCCTGGAATGTTGGAAAGACGTCTCAACTCCGATTTCGGCATTCTCTTTACCGAGACCCAAAAGTCGGCCATCCGCCCTTTGGCATAGTAGTGATCACGCGCCTGGCTCAAACTTCGGTGGGCCGATCTCATCGCCACGAAACAGGCCGTCCCAATCGCCGTGATCAAGATGACAGAGAATATGACACCCCCTGAAGCTCGTAACTCGCGGATGAGTTTTCGATGCAGGGGATTCATCTCTTTGTCTCCGCGTCGTCACGTCCTGTTGAGAACCATGGTCACCGTTACCACTGAATCTTTTCGGGCGGCAGTGGCGACGCTTGTTCCGTGACCTCTACAATTCGCCCACTGCGTAGTCGGATCACACGATCCGCCATCTGCGCAATCGCCGTGTTATGCGTGATCACTACCACCGTTTTCCCCATATCCTCTTTCAAGTTGAGTAGCAACCTCAGAATTTGACGTCCAGTCATATCATCTAACGCGCCCGTTGGTTCATCACAAAGGATTAGCGGCGGATTTTTGACCATCGCTCGGGCAATGGCAACCCGCTGTTGCTCGCCACCGGAAAGTTGGGCGGGAAAGCTATCCGCCCGGTCGGCTAGCCCTACCTGCTCTAGAAGATCCACGGGATCCAGAGGATCACTGACAAGGTCGGCAGCGAGCATGATGTTTTCCAGTGCCGTAAGATTGGCAACCAGGTTGTAGAATTGGAACACAAAACCAACGATTTCCCGCCGATACCACGTCAGTTCTCGCCGATCAAATTCTGCCAGGTCGCGTCCTTCAAACAGGACCTGCCCTTCTGTAGGCGTGTCGAGTCCGCCCAAAAGATTTAACAGGGTGGATTTGCCTGAGCCGCTTGGCCCCAAAACGACAAGGAATTCCCTATGATAAACATCCAGAGTGATATCGCGAAGAGCTTCGACAACCACGTCGCCCATGACAAAAAGTTTGCTCACATTGCGCATCTGGACAAACGGGGCTGTAGTGTCGTCAGTATGCATACTTTTGGACTGATCGTCGCATTTTGTCGATTCGCGCAAGGCCATATCTTTCAAAGCGCTATGGCAAATGTTTGCTGTCAAAGTTCACCGCCTGAAAAAGGCGTTTTTCCATGTCCATTATTGCCTGCGACCAAACGGATTGCGCGGGATTTTCGTAAGGACTTTTGGCCTTTATCGAGTTTCTGGCCTTGGTCGGTTACTGGCGGTTGCTCGGTGTGCACGCATTATGACTGTTGGAATGATTGTACCCGCCATCTCACGTGGCTCTGCCCGCGTGGAGCCTCTTACCGCTGTTGGCCGATGAACGAGCAAGAGAGTTTGTCAGCCGGGGTTTGACTCGCAACGCAATGTGTCTATGTTAACTTACGCCATCCAAGCCCGATCGCACTTCGAAAACATAGGGAGGGCAGACCAAGGTTTTGTCCCGCGTACCCTGGGGGAGTGGCTTCTCCTCATGCCCGTCGCGCAGGGTACATGGACAACCGTGTTTCGGGCAACTGTGGCGTCGAATCCACCCAATCGGCCCCCTCGGTATGCCATCAAGACATTGAGGACAGATCTGACTGACACTGCCATCGCCCGAGGTCACCTTTCCCGTGAGGCGGAAGTCGGGCGGACGGTGGTCCATCCCCACGTTGTGCCCATCCTCGCTTGGAGATTGACTGGCGATTGGCCGTATGTCGTTATGCCCTGGCTAGAAGGGACGTCCTTACAACAATTGCTTAGTCAACGCGGGGCGATTCCTACTGCAGACGCCATTTGGTTTGTTCGACAGATAGCCGAAGGCCTGGCGGCACTGCACGGGGCAGGTTGGCTTCACGCTGATCTTAAGCCGTCCAACATCATGGTCAATCCCGAGGGTCATGTCACCATCATCGATTTTGGTTTTGCCCAACGGTGGGAAGAAGGGAGTTTGTCTCCGCGGGAAGTCGTCGGCACGTTGGACTACATGGCCCCGGAATGCATCTTTCGACATGCCCCCTGGGGACCCAAAAGCGACCTTTATAGCCTGGGTGTGATTTTCTTTGAAGTCCTGACAGGCCAACGCCCATATTGCGTTCGCAGCCTTCGAGAAGCCGCCCGGGTTCATCGGCAACGGCGAGTTCTGGATGTCCGCATCCTGAATCCTTCTGTCTCACACGAAGTGAGTCGCCTAATTCGCCAGATGATGTCACCCATACCGGAACGGCGTCCTGCTTCCGCAGCAGCCGTGGCAGAACACCTGGTTCGCCTGGAAATCGAACACTTCACATTTCGTTAACAAGGTGTTGCCGTGTTCGGCGGTACTGAAAGGGACTCCTGCGGATTGACCGCTCCTTTTGGCGTGTGTCGTAAATCGACCTCAGCCAGATGAACAGAACCAACGGCGGCGTCCGGTGCACGGTCCGCCTTGTCTCGTGCCACGTGCGATAGCCACAGTTTATCCTTGGCAAGATGTCGTGGTCTGGGGTGCTTCCGCAGGTTGGGCCAACTGTTGTTCAAGATCGGCTGCCAGGTAGTTTCCAGTCTCTCTCCAAGAATCCCACGTCTGATCAACCGGATTGAGGAACATTTCCAGCCAATCGCAATAACGATTAAACGCCTGGGCAGGCCACTCGTTGCGATCGGAACCGGCTTCAATCAGGCTTTCAAGGGCATGAGTCGTCCGAGTAACAATCTCGATTGGAACAACCATCGCCGCGGACTTAATGGTGTGGAGTATCCGCGCCACATCAACAACAATGTCGAAGTCCTTGGCGGGCTCGAACGTCTCTCCTTTCGCAGAAATTTGCCTTCTCAGCTCCGATAGTGCTTGCCAGCGATGTTGAAGCTCGCAAGCAAATGTATTCCACAGTCGTTCGTTCTCGACCACGGCTGGCCGCAAACCAATGATGGCCTCGTCGTCATCCGCGTCGGAAACCTCCGATTCAGAGGACTCGCTCGCAACAACCTCGACTTGCCTCGAACAATTGTCCGTCAACTCATGCTCG
>Ga0209608_1001247_pt1 | contig 21650 bp, 22 predicted proteins | sample AD_UKC130_MetaG_FD_184428 | JGI IMG/M metagenome (GOLD analysis project Ga0209608, IMG submission 184428) | Active sludge microbial communities of municipal wastewater-treating anaerobic digesters from Canada - AD_UKC130_MetaG (SPAdes) (version 2) | ecosystem: Engineered > Bioreactor > Anaerobic... | reverse complement strand
CACATCCATCCCTACAAACGTGGTATAATCCATTGTACTGGCCTCCTTTGTATGTGGCTCTTTAATGGTTTTCCCATTATAACCCACGTCATTGCAAAGCGAGGCCAGCACTACCATTATGTCTACAGGCCTGAAACCAACCAAATGGCATTGGGGTGAGAAGAAATGTCGCCAACGGATAACGGGCAGCAAAACAAACCCGGGGGCCCGCGCGACATCTGGCTCGCCGGCGGCTGCTTCTGGGGCGTGGAGGCCTACTTTTCCCGCCTGGAAGGGGTCCTGCGCACTTCCGTGGGCTACGCCAACGGCAAAACCGCCCACCCCTCCTACAAGGAAATAGCCTCCACCGGCCACGCTGAAACGGTGCAGGTGACCTACGACCCCGTAAAAATCAGCCTCCGGGAGCTTTTGCAACACTTTTTCAAGATCATCGATCCTACCAGCAAAAACCGCCAGGGGAACGACGTGGGCACGCAGTACCGCACCGGCATCTACTCCAATGACCCCGCCGACCTGGAGACAGCCCGCGCCGTCCTAGCCGAGGAGCAGAAAAAATACGACCGGCCCATAGTTACCGAGGTGCTGCCGCTGGACAACTACTACCTGGCGGAGGAGTACCACCAAGCCTACCTGGAGAAGAATCCCGGCGGCTACTGCCACGTCGATCTCTCGTCCCTTCCCGAAAGGAAAAAGCCCGCCAAGACCCGGGCCTACCGCAAACCGCCACCCGAGGAGCTGAAAAAAACTCTCTCCTCCAGGCAGTTCCAGGTAACCCAGCTCAACGCCACCGAGCCGCCCTTTGACAACGAGTACTGGGATCATTTTGAGCGCGGCATCTACGTGGACGTGGTCACCGGCGAGCCTCTCTTCCTGTCCACGGACAAGTTTGATGCCGGCTGCGGCTGGCCCAGCTTTACCCGGCCCATCGACCGCGATGCCGTTGTGGAGCGGGAAGACCGCAGCCACGGGATGATCCGCACGGAGGTGCGCAGCCGCATCGGCGACTCCCACCTGGGCCACGTCTTTCCCGCTGGGCCCAGGGACAGAGGCGGCCTGCGCTACTGCATCAACAGCGCCGCGCTGCGCTTCATCCCCCTGGAGAAGATGGAGGAAGAAGGCTACGGCGATTTCATCCCCCTGGTGAAGTGAGCGGCGGCCCGGCAAAAAATGTCTTAGCGGGGTGGTTGATTGATGAAAGCCATGGAGAAGATTCAACGAAGGCGCTCCGTGCGCAGCTACGATCCCCGGCCCGTGGAACCGGAGATTAAAGAGAGGCTGCGGCAGCTCTTCCAGGAGCATAACACCGGCCCTTTCGGGACGGCGGTGCGCTTTGCGCTGCTGGATTTTGAAGAGCTGGATCCGCGGGAGATTAAAAGCCTGGGCACATACGGCATGGTCCGCGGCGCCCGCCTCTACATCCTGGCCGCGGTGAAAGATGTGCCCGGCTCCCAGCTGGACCTGGGCTACTGCCTGGAGAAGATCATCCTCGAAGCCACCGCCATGGGGCTGGGCACATGCTGGCTGGGCGGCACCTTCCGCCGGAGCAGCTTTGCCCGCCAGATGGGACTTGCTGAAGATGAGTTGATGCCGGCCGTAACCCCCGTGGGCTATCCCGCTGAAAGCGCGGCCCTGCAGGACAGGGTGGCCAGGGTCGGCGCCCGCTCCACCCAGCGGAAGCCGTGGAGCGAGCTGTTCTTCTCCGCTGACGGGAAGACCCCCTTGACGGAAAATGAAGCCGGCGCCTACCGCGATGCCCTGGAGGCGGTGCGCCTCGGCCCCTCCGCCAAGAACCGCCAGCCCTGGCGGATTGTCCGGGATGAGAAGGGCCGCTATCACCTATACCTGAAGGAGGACCGGATTATCAACCGGGCCTTTGGGAAGATCAGGCTTCAGCATCTCGACATGGGCATCGCCATGGCCCATTTTGAGCTGGCCGCCCGGGAGTGGGGGATTGAGGGGCGCTGGGAACCCCGCGCCGCGGCCGTTCCCCTTCCCGGCCTGGAGCACATTGCCCTCTGGGAAGAATGATTCAAACAATCCCGTTAAAAATCGTGTACCCTTTTCCTTCAGCTTCAAAGCGGCTCCGCCGCTTTTATTCGTTTTCTATCAGGGCAGGAGATAAGTTTATTATAGTCGAACTTATGCTAATATTCCCCTTGTCAATTTTTCTTCAGGTAGGGAGGGGCTGGAGATGGCCAGCGGGCGTATTAAATTGGTCCACCTTGTGAGCGTCCTTACCCTGGGATTCTCCCTGGCGGCCATAGCCGGGAGCGCGATTCACCTGGCCGTGCCGCTAAATATGGCGGTGGACAATTTTTGTGGGATTTTATACCTGCTTTCCCTCACGGCGCTCATCCTGCTCATTTACCTGGATGATCGCTTCGTTGATCGAGAAAATCATCTCGGTCGCCGCCTGCACCGCGGGGGCTATATCTGCCTGGCAGCCCTGATTGCCGGTTTTGCCATGATGGCCTGTTTAAACATGCTCACTGCTCTTATTTATACCGGGCGCTTTGACTTCCTCATCTACGGCGGGATCTATTTAATCTATTTTGGCCTTCCCATTTTGGGTTCAACCCTGGCCTGGAATAACCTGGCTGCTGTTAAAGCCGGTTTCCCGCTGCGAATGGGCCGACAGCCCTGCGCACGTAAAACCGGCAGTCCCGGCAAAAAAACGATTCTGGTGTTATCCTATGTTGTCCTGGTTTCGGGAACAGCTGCACTTTATTTCCTTCTGGCCGGCAACAGGTCCATTTTTTTTGAGAGCGCGCCCCAGTTTATCGAGATTTTCCTTTCCGGGTTTTCTCTTTACCATGCTTTCATCCTGCTCAGCACAGCCGTTTTAATTTTAAAGCTGCAAAACCGGCCGGGCAGCGCTGCGGCCCTTTTCACAGGGATAATGGGCCTGGCCTGCTTTGCCGTCCACCTGCTTCCCCTGCTGGCCATGCCCAAAACCTGCGCCGGCGCCGAGGCTGAATTTACCCGTACTTTCGGAGGCAGCCGTTTGGAACAGCTTGAATCCGCCTGGGAAGATTATTTTCTTAAAACACCTTTTTCATTGCCGGCCTATTTTTTGGGACTCCCCCCGGGAGAGTACCGCTATGAAAGAGATGTTCTCTTTTATGAAGGGAGCGGCGGCATTGACGATGGGCTGAAGCTTTATTTCGACGTGTTCATGCCGCCTGAAGGGAAAACCGGCCTGCCGGGCAGCGGGACGGCGCTGATCCGGATACACGGGGGCGCCTGGATCGCCGGCGACAAGGGCTTTACCAACATGATGCAGGTAAACAAGTATTTTGCCTCCCAGGGCTACACCGTCTTTGACCTGCAGTACGGCTTAACTGACCGGGTGAAGCTCACCGCATTGCAGCCGCTGCTGGCCAAGCGCGAGCGCGTGGGCCCGTTTACCCTGGATGACATGGTCCGCCACCTGGGCATATTTACAAAATACCTGGCCGAGCATGGCGCCGAATATAACCTCGATCTCAATTCGGTCTTTATTACCGGCGGCTCCGCCGGTGGGCAGCTAACCACGGCCCTGGCCCTGGCTGCAGCCGGCGGGAATTATCCTCACCTAATCAGCGAGGCGATAAAAATCAAGGGCTACCTTCCCCTTTACCCGGCCAATGAGACCAGTTTCTTGCCCGTTATCGGCGAAGCGCCTGAATGGATTGACGTGAGCCTTCTCATTGATAAAGAGAGCCCCCCTTGCCTAATTTACCAGGGGAGCCATGATGGGATGGTTTCCTGGTATACGGCACGCAATTTTAAAGAAAAATATCAAGCCGCCGGCAACGAGCGGTGTGCGCTCCTGGAAATGAATTGGGCCGGCCATGCCAGCGACTTCTATTTTCCCGGCTATTTCAACCAGGTCTGGATTTACTATATGGAGCGTTTCTTGGCTCTTTTTCGCTAGCCGCATGGTGGGAGGGAACGGCGCATCCCGGCATGGAAGCAAAGCTCTAGGCAGTTCCGGGTTGCACCTCTGGCTGGTTAGCGGGAGGCGCGAAATGAGGAGAAAAGGTGCGTGAAGGACCGTGGATACAGCCAAACTCGGCTTCATCATTCCAGCTCAAGAAGGGCGAGCTTTTGCATTGCCAAAAGGCCGGAAGGTGCGAGTGATTGATCCCAAGGGTAAACAAGTAGCCGATTTTCTCGCTTTCAATGCCGTGGAGCCGCGCGAGTTTCTTTCCACCGGCGCCACCATCGACAACAACGGCTCCCTCTACATCAAGGTGGGCCAGCACCTCTATTCCAATCTCTACCGGCCCATGCTCCGGGTCACCGCCGACACCGTGGGGGCCCATGACCTGCTCCATCCTCCCTGCAGCCCGGCCATGTATCGATGCCAGTACGGCATCACGGGGCCGCACCCCAGCTGCCATGAAAACTTTAAGAAAGCACTGGCCGAATACGGCCTTGATGAAAGCTGCATCTGGACACCTTTCAACATATTCATGAACACGCGGGTCCACGAGGACGGCCGCCTCGAGATAAAGGAACCCCTTTCAAGGGCGGGCGACTACATTGAGCTGGAGGCGATGTTCGATCTCATCGTCGCCGTTACCGCCTGCTCCGTCGAAGAGAGCAGCTGCAACGCCGGCCGCTGCGGCCCCATCAAGATCGAGATATATTAATTTTTCTGGGACAGCGGGGACGTACCTCCTTGTCCCACTTTCTTTAATTATGGGTCGCTGGGGACGCACCTTTTTGTCCCCCTTGGGGGCTCCGGGAAATACCCTTTTTTAAACGGGGGAGGGAAAAAGAATCATGAAAAAAATAGCCATCCTGGTCCTGGGCATCCTCACGTTTTTAGTTGTTCACGAGGGGGCCCATGCGGTGGTGGGCCATGCTTTCGGCGAGCTGGAGGGGTTCCGGCTGCACTACTACGGGGCCGAGGTGATCTTCAAGACACCGGTAGAAGAGCGGTCCGGGATCCACTGGGGCTTTATCTCCGGATCGGCCAATGCGCTCACCCTGGCGCTGGGCTACCTGCTCCTGGCATTGCGGAAAACACTGGCCGCGACCAGGAATTTTTTCTGGAGAAGCTACTTCTATTATTTGACCTTTCTTTTCCTGTTCATTGACGCGTTCAATTTATCCATCGGGCCCTTTTTGTATGGCGGCGATATCGGTGGGATTGCGGTGGGCTTTGGCCTGAACCGCTACCTCATCCAGGTCATATTCCTGTTTATTCTCCTGCTGAACCGGGAGCTCATTGTGCAGAAGCTGTTCCCCGCCTATGGCGTGAAAAGCAGCCATCCCCTGTTTCAACCGCTGTTTAAGACTCGCCCGTAGCATCTCACTGCAGGTTAATGACAACCAGGGGGCTGCCCTTACGGGACAGCCCCCTGGTTAAAGATCACCTTATCCTTTCAACGCGCATACGCTGCAGCCGGGCAATCCGCTCCCGGATGGGCGGGTGCGTGCTGAAAAGCGCGGCCAGATCCTCTGCCGAGAAGGGGTTGATGATGAACATGTGCGCCGTGGCCTGGTTAAGCTCGTTCAGCGGGCGCCGGCGGGCGTAGCTCTCCATCTTGGCCAGGGCCGAGGCCAGCCCCTGCGGGTTGCCCGTGAGCCTGGCCGAGGTGGCGTCGGCTCCGTACTCGCGCGTCCGCGAGATGGCCATCTGGATTAAGAGGGCAGCTATGGGAGCCAGCACCAGGGCCAGTAGCCTGAACAGGGCCAGGCCGGCGCCGCCCTCGTTGCGCCTGCCGCCCCCGCCGAAGGCGGCCCCCCACATCCCCAGCCGTGCCACAAACATGAGGGCTCCGGCAAGAGCCGCCGCGATGCTGCCCACGAGAATGTCGCGGTTGCGTATGTGGGCCAGCTCATGGCCCAGGACTCCCTTGAGCTCCTCGTAGTCCAGCATTCTCAGCAACCCCGCAGTAACGGCGATAACGGCGTTTTCGGGATTGCGTCCCGTGGCGAAGGCATTGGGCTGGTCGGTGGGCATCAGGTAAACCCGGGGCATGGGCATATTGGCATTGTGCGTAAGTTCGCGAAGGGCCCGGTAAACCTCGGGAGCCTCGTGTTCACTGAGCGGTCGTGAACGGGTCATGCTGATGGCGATGCGATCGCTATACCAGTAAGAGAAAAGGTTCATGGCCAGCGCCAGGATGAAGGCGACGATTAGCCCTTCTCGGCCGGCGATGAGCTGGCCCACCAGCATAAAAATTGCCGTGAGAAGGACCATCAATAAGAATGTTTTCAGCCGGTTCATGCTGGAACCTCCTTTCCTCTGGCGTGGGCTGCTGAATGTTTCCCAACTTTATTTTATCATGTTTTTCTTCATTATAACAGTTTCTCTGATAAAGGAATTGACAATTATAGAATAGAATAAATAAAAAGACAATTAAATAAAGTAAAAATTTATCGCTAGATGCCTTTTAGCGGGGGGACTAGGATGAATTACCACGAGCAAATTGCGCGGGCTGCCGCCTTGATCAGGGAGAGCACCGGCTTTTACTGCCTCACCGGGGCCGGCCTCTCCACGGAAAGCGGCATTCCAGATTTCCGGACGCCGGGAACGGGAATCTGGGAGAAAATAGATCCCATTAAAACCGCCACGGTGGAGGTCTTGCAGAGCAACCCCCGCCTCTTTTACGAGGCGGCTTTCAATCGTTTTGCCAGCATTACCCTGGCCGAGCCCAACGCGGGGCATTATGCCCTGGCGAGGATGGAGGAGATGGGCTATTTAAAGGGCGTGATCACGCAGAACATCGACGGGCTGCACTTGAAAGCCGGTTCGCGCAAGGTCTGGGAGGTGCACGGCCACCTGCGCTCCGGCTACTGCCTGGGCTGCAAGAAGCGCTATCCCTTTGAAGAGCTGGTGCAGCAGGTGGAGCTGAAGCGGATTCCGCCCGTCTGCCGCAGCTGCTACAATATTTTGCGCCCTGACGTGGTTCTCTTCGGCGACCCCATGCCGCCGCTTTTTTACGAGGCCGAAGAGACCCTGCGCCGCTGCTGCGATTTAATGCTGGTGGCCGGCAGCAGCCTGGTCGTCTACCCGGTGGCTTTCCTGCCGTCGCTGGCCCGCAAGCTCATCATTGTCAACCTGCAGCCCACCGGCTACGACAGCGTTGCCGAGGTAGTGATCCACGAAAAATGCGGCAAAGCGCTGCACGACATTGCGGAAATGCTAAGCCCGCGGGAAGAAAGGGAGTAAATTTTAGACAAGGTGCACCTTTTTTTAACAAGATTAGCTAAAAAGAAGGAAATCTCTTCTTAAACGGCGAAATAACATGTTTACTTATCAGGTGCACATTATTGCCGCAAAAAAAGGAGGGATGACTGGAGGCGGCGGAAGGTCAGGTACTTAAAGAGACAGAGGTGTAAAGGAAGGCTGCTTATCGGGGAGTCAAATTTTTAATTTTTAGGAAGGAGAACCGAGCATGAGAGCAAAGATCTTGACCAGCCTGCTCATCATTGCCCTCGCCTCGGCGCTGGCCGGTGGGGCGACCTTTGCTGTATTCACTCACCGTGAAGCAATTGAGAACAACTTCATTTCTACCGGGGACCTGGATTTTAGGCTAGTCGGCACTCCCTTCGAAGTGTCCAACATGAAGCCGGGCGATAAAATAGAAGGCTATATCGAAATCGCCAACACCGGCTCGCTGGACATGATCTTCAAGATTTCCATAGTGCCGGATGATGAAATCACCACGCCTGGTTTTGCCGATCAGCTGCTGGCAACAGTGACTCTCAACCCGGAAGGCTATGTTTCGCAGGATTATCCTCACTTCGGAAAGTATGGCCCCGCCAACTATGCATTTCCCAAGGCTAGGCTCAGCGATGTGATAGCCTTGGATATGCTGCACAATGAACAGGCCACCTTTGAGGACGGAGAACCGCTCAAGCCGGGCTTTGTAGCCGTATACAAGGTGGAGATAGAGCTGCCCCTTGAAACTACCAGCGAATGGGAGAATGCCATCTTCAAGTGTGATGTGATCGTAGACGGCACCCAGGCTGACCATCAAACCCCGGGGAATGTAATTTACTAAGCTCAGCGATAGTAGCTGGCTTAAGGCTGCCCTCCCGCCGGGAGGCGGGAGGGCCGGCCTTTTACTTGTAAAGCCTCCGGGGGTGCGGGCTTTTGAGCCTGATGAGGCTGCGGTCGTTATCTTCGAAATAATCCAGGAGCGGGTTTACCATGAGAAACTGCGCCAAGGCAAAAAAAGTTGCGGCGCTGCTGTGCCTGGCCGTATCGGTTCTCATCTGCTGCCCCCCCTTCGCCCTGGCCGCGGCTCGGGTTGAGGTCATCGGCAGCGAGCAGGGACTGCGCGTGGAAGGGGACACCCCCCTTTTTTACCTTGACAACATTGCCGCCGGTGCCTCTAAAGAAGCGGTGGTGACGGTTAAAAACGCAGGGCGGGAAGCCTTCGCCTGCACTCTCTCCGCGCGCATGGACAGCGGTGATCGGCGCCTCTTTGAGGGCCTGCTCTTTGAAGTGTTCGGCGCCGGCGGGGACCTCCTCTACAGCGGGCCGCTTAGCGAGTTGCAAGATATAACCGTAACCGGCCTGGAGCCGGGGGGGAGCGAGGAGCTGCGCCTTAAAGTCCTGCTGCCTCTGGCCTCGGGCAACGAATTGAAAGATTTATTCCTGGACCTGGCCCTGGTTTTTGAAATCTCTAGCGACGCTCCTGCTCCCGACCTGCCCCAAACCGGCGGCCAGCTACTATACAGCCTGCTGGGCATATTGCTCTGCCTTCTCCTGGCGCTGCTGGCCGACATGCATTCGCGGAGAAGGCGCCGCATGAGGACGAGCGGTTAAAATTCGCTAGCAGGGCGCTTCCGGCAAAAGAAGCTCATTTCTCAAACGTTGCCCAGGACGAAAATGACTGCCCTGCAGTCACAGGAGGTGGGGAAGGCGAATGAGCAATAATGAACAGATTCCCATCGGTCAAATAACGATGACCCGCGCCGAGAGGCAGAGGCTTGAGAAGATGCAGCGGAGCCCCCGCCGGCAGAAAAAGGGCGGGGAGCCGATCTTAGGCAAGATCATCTTCATATTCCTGCTGCTGATTGCCTGCGTTTTTGTTTATGCCCTGGTAAGAAGCAGGGTCACGGGCGAGCCCCCCCAGCTTGCCGGGCGGCAATTCTACGTTGTGGTTAGCGGCAGCATGGAGCCCCTCATTTCTCCCGGGGATTTGCTGGTGGTGAAAAAGGCCGCCCCGGCTGAATTGAAGCAGGGAGATATTATCACCTTTGTCGACCCTGCCAATCCGGAGCGGGTGGTCAGCCACCGCATCAAGGAGGCGGTGGGAGATTCGTTCATCACGCGCGGCGACGCCAACAACGCCGATGATCCCGAGCCTGTCCCGGCGAAGAACATATTGGGAAAGGTGGAATATGTCGTCCCCTATGCCGGCTATGTGCTGGATTTTGTCCAGACTCCCAGGGGCCTGATCATATTGATCTTGATCCCCTCGCTGCTAATTGTGGTGTTTGAATTTCGCAAGCTGTTGAATTACGTGGCGGCGATGGAAAAGATAGAAAAGAGAGAAGAGCATGCCATCAAGCCTTAAGCGGCTCTTGCTGCAAGATTGGCCAGGCGGCCGCGGCGGCGCCGGGATTGCCCTGCGCCTTTTTTTTGGGCAGAATTTGCAGGATAACTGGGCCGATAAACGAATAGCTATTATTGTTCAACAATAACACATATTTCTGGGAAACCCGGAAAGAAAGGGGCTGACGCCTTGGAATACCGGATTATGGGGACGACGATGCCGCTGCTGGAGTTTACCTTGAACCGCGGCGAGCGCATTTGCGCGCAATCCGGGGCCATGAAATGGATGGGGGTCCGGCATCAAGATGGAAACGACCATGGCCGGCGGGATTGGCGGGGCTTTAATGCGCAAGCTGGCCGGTGAAAGCGCCTTCCTGACTTATTTCACCGCCCTTGAGGATGGGGAAAAAATCGCCTTCGGGCATACCTACCCGGGCCATATTATCCCGGTGGACCTCTCGCAAAAGAGCGTGGTTTGCCAGAAAAGGGCCTTTTTGTGCAGCTTCGGCGATATCAAGCTGGACATAGCTTTTCAAAGAAGGCTGGGGACCGGTTTCTTCGGAGGCGAAGGCTTCATCATGCAGAGGCTTTCGGGCAGCGGCATGGCCTTTGTGGAAATCGACGGCGAAAGCGTCGAGCTTGAGCTGGCGCCGGGCCAATCCATCAAGGTGGAAACCGGGGCCGTGGGGATGTACGAAGAATCGGTGAGCATGGATATTGAAACGGTAAAGGGCTTTAAAAACATCTTTTTCGGGGGCGAAGGGCTTTTCCTCACCGTGCTGACAGGGCCGGGAAAGGTCTGGCTGCAGACCATGCCCATCCAGGGCATGGTTGCCGAATTGAGCAGCTTCCTGCCGCAGAAAAGCAGTTGAAGCCGTTTGCCGGCTGTGAGCCCGGTTGAGATGGGAAAACTGTTAGAGGCGGCAGGTGCGCCGCCTCTAACGGGTCTAAATGCGCCTATTCCAGAGCAAGGCCAGGTGGATCCCAATGACGAACCGGCGGGTTTTTCTTTTTGCCAACGGCGACTGCAATGATCTAGAATTCTACCGGCGACAGATCAAGCCGGAGGACCTTGTTGTCTGCGTTGACGGCGGGAGCCGCTACGTCCTGGCCATGGGGATTCGCCCCACCGTGGTGGTGGGCGATTTCGATTCCATTGACCAGGAGCTGCGGCGCATCCTGGAAAAGCTGCCGGTGGAATGGGTTTGTGACCCCGCCGTGGCGCAGGAGCAGTCAGACCTGGAGATGGCCTTGGATTATGCCCTGTCGCTTAAACCCTCCGAGCTTGTCATCTGCTCCGCCCTGGGAGGGAGCAGGGTCGACCATGCCCTGAGCAACATTTTTTTACTGACCATCCCCTACCGGGCAGGTGTTTCGGCAAGGATTATTGACGAGCGGCAAACGGTGCAGTTGGTGGATCGCCAGCTCACGGTTGCAGGAGAGGCGGGCGACTATGTTTCGCTATTCCCCCTTACTCCCGAGGTAACCGGCGTGGTCACGGAGGGGCTAAAGTACCCTCTCTATGGAGAAACCCTCTATTTTGCCTCCAGCCGCGGCTTGAGCAACGAGTTGCTTTCCGAGAGTGCAAGAATCACGGCAGCCTCGGGCCTCCTCCTGGTCATCCACACCAAGCGAACCCACAATTAAACAAACTGTATGGTCCGGGCACGCCCGGCCCGATGCAGGGGGGGCGTGCCCCGCCCGCTGGTTGGGTAAAGGTGTTTGCTTTAATAGTGGCTTTTTTAAGCGTGGTATTGTTATTATTTTACCATTACGGGTTTGGGCGGCTCATGTGCCGCACCTACAATCCCTGCCGGAACTCTCACCTCTCAATTGTCGGGAAGGGAAAAGGCTGCGGGTGCTGAATAATAAGAGGATATAGTCCAATGCAAGGGAGTTGTCGCCGCAGCCATGCTCGAACTGATGCTCATTTTTTCCACCGCCTTGCTCGTGGGCCTCTCGGGAGCGCTGATGCCGGGGCCGCTGACCGCGGTGACGGCGGAACATGCTCTCCGGCGGGGCTACGTTGCGGCGCCGCTGGCCACCCTGGGCCACGCCTTTCTCGAGGCGGGTATGGTTTTATTGCTTCTGGTGGGCCTGGGAGAATACCTTGCCCGCTCCCAGGTGACGGCGGTCATCGGCGTGGCCGGAGGGCTGGTGCTTGCCTGGATGGGAGGAGGGATGATGAAAAGCGCCGCCGGGGCCGCCCTGTCGCTTCACGCCTCCTCGAACGGGAAAGCCGGCTCTCCTTTCTGGAGCGGGCTCATGGCCACCCTTTCCAACCCCTACTGGTTTCTCTGGTGGGCCACTGTTGGGGCGGGATACGTCGCCCTCTCCCGCAGCCACGGTCTTCCCGGGGTCTTTCTCTTTTTCAGCGGCCACATCCTGGCTGATTTCATCTGGCTCTCTGTAATCGCTGCAGCGCTGGCTTCAGGGAAGAAATTGCTCACCGACCGGATTTACAGGTGGATTGTCTTCGGCCTGGGGCTCTTTTTATGCGCCTTTTCGCTTTACTTCATCTGGTCCGGGCTGAAAATATTCCTGGGAAGATAGCCCTGCCACTGATGCTAAATATTAACTCCGATGAGGGGATAGAACCAGCTGTAGAAAGCGCGCAGCAGCTCCGTGGGATTGGGGATGGAAACGCCGGAGGCGATGAGCAGGGCGTAGGCTGTGGCGAAAATCCAAATGGTGATGAAGCCGGCCAGCTCCGGCCATCGCTTCCGGTTGACCAGCGATGGGACCTGGATAAGGGCAATCAAGGCCATGATCAGGGCTACCCAGGCCATTAAGACGGTCCCTCCGGAAGATATTCCTTTACCAGCCCCGGCCGGAGAAGTTTAAACTCCACCTTAAGGTCAACGGCCAGTTCCGGAAAAATCTTTTCTTCCCAGTCGGGAGCCAGCTTCTTCCACAGCTGCGGCCGCTTCCGGTAGATGAGGTTGCCGAAGCCGAATACGTCTGATTTTAATTCCTGGGCGCGGCTGAGCATGGCCTCGATGCGGTTGCGCGCCGCCGCCGCCGCCCGCCGCTCCAAGGAACGGGTGAACTCGCTTTCAGAGCCCAGATCCCCCGGGCCGCTGTAATCGGTAATGCGGCCGTGCAGTTTTACTTCCAGCTCAATGCGCCAGTTGTCTTCATTGCCGCGCAGCTTCATCCGGGCGTCGTGGCCGAGCACCTCGATGCTGACCCTATTCCCTTTTCCCAGGGGCGATTCAATGACAAAATTGGAGCGGAAAGCGCGGCCGGCGACATAGGTCCACCCCTGGATCTGTTTCGCCGTAGCCCACCCCACCATGCGCCCGCCGCGGAAAAGAGCGCCGCCCCCGATGCGGGCCGGCACTGTGCTGACGGATTCGCCGCCTCCTTCGCTGCCGCTTTGGCCCGTATCCAGCACCTCTATCCGTCCCATGACCATCTCCCTGCCGGGTTGGGCCAGGTTGACCATGAACTCGTTTAAATTTATTTCGGGGAAGATCGATCTTGCGAAGCGGGTCGTCACAATTAAGCGGTCCAGGCCCCGTGCTCCGCTCTCCTCGAGCGGGAAATCTGCTTCCATGAGCTTGCGCAGATCTCCATCCACTACCACCGGCTTGACAATAAGGCGAAACTGCCGCTCCCGCTCAAAAAGATCCAGGACCTCCTTGATCCCTTTCCGGGCCAGGGATTCCGAAAATAGAAGCACCCGGCAATGGGCCCAAAAGAGTTCCCGGGTGGAGACTTGGATGAGGTTGCGGATGGCTTCAAAGGGGGTATGCCCCTTTGCCTCCATCGTGGCATAAGGCTTTTTCCCGCCGCCTCCCCCGCCTCCGCTGCCGTCGCTGGAAGAACCGCCGCTTGTTCCGGAGGCAATGGGGTTGGCCACCTGGGCGAAGACCTGGTAAAGGTCCTCCTCCTCGTCATAATCAAAGCCTACGGCCAGCACCAAACTCAGGAGCTCCGGTTCGCGCCTGCTCCAGCAGCCGCTGCAGAAAACACCAGCCAGGAGGGCGACAAGCAGCAGCATCAACGCCTTGTGCTTAAGAGGCACCGGATCGCCCCCTTAATAGCCGGCGCAGGAGGTAAGCCATCCAGAGGAGGCCAAAAGGCACCACCACGAGGGCCAGGGCGTAGGGCACAAAGAAATGAGGTTTAAAAAAATCCATTAGCTGAAACATGTTCCTGGTGACATGGCTCCCGAAAGCAGTCCAGATTACAGCCATGGGCAGAATCAGGGGGCGGTAATCCGGCATGCCCAGGATCTGGGAAAGAGCTCGCCCGCCGCAGTACAGATAAACCGCCAGTTCGATAAAGAGACCCAGCCCCCAGGCGAAGACCGCCAGCGCCTCGATCCTCTCGAAAAATTCACTGATGGCGATTACCCGGACCATGCTGAAAAAGGGGAATGCCGCCCGCGTTCCCAGCTGGGGGCCCAGGATGGCAACGGTGATCACGGCGACGGGAATTAAAATAACCGTTGCCCCCACCAGGGCCCAGATGGCCGTGCGCAGGGCCCGCTTGGGCTCGTTTACAGTGGGCGCCAGAACCGTTAAGACCAGGTATTGCACAGTAAACAGGGCCGGCGTGGCGGCTCCTCGCAAGACGGGGCCGGCGCCCCGGGCGAGGACAGGTTCCAGGTTGACTAGAAATCCCTGCAACTGGGGAAGCGGAATGAGCAGGCTGCTGATGATCATCAGAAGATAAACAGGAAAGAGGAGGTCGGCGGCCCGCGCGATCACCTCGATCCCGGCATGGGCCGCCGTTGCCGAGGCGATGACCATGGCCCCGATCAGGAAGACCAGGGGGGTATCCGGAAGGAAAGCCGTTATCAGCATGTCGGCGTAGGCGCGCACCTCTACGGCGGCCATGTGCAGAAAGGCCCAGGCGATGACCAGGGCTACCCCCTTGCCCGCCCAGCGGCCAAGCAGCTTCTCGCTGTACTGGGCCACGGTCAGGCCCACAAAGCGCTGGCCGAGGCTGCCGAAGAAGAGGAGCAGCAGCAGCGCCGGGAAAAATTGCACAATGGCGGAAATCCAGGCATCCTGGAGGGCATCGGCGGTGGTCAGCACCGGGAGCAGGGCCACGGCCACATTGCAGCGGATTAAAAATAACATGAAGTAAAGCTGGCGGTTGGCGATCTTCTCCCGGGGCATTTCCTTAACTCCTCTCCTCTTCGGGATCCTGCCCGGCTGCGGGTTTTTGACCCGAGGGTTGTCGCAGCGGTTCGCGGCCACCGACAAGCTTGGGACGGGTTCGCATCCCCCACCACCAGACGGTGATAATGGAGTCTTTGAGGTCCGATAAGATCAGCGGGGCCAGCGGGCTGAGGTAGGGCATGCCGACGGTGCGCAGGCTGCAGAGGTGGATTATAGTCAACAGCAGGGCAAACTGTACTCCGAAGAGCCCGAAGATGGCTCCGAGGATGGTATAGGTGAAGCGGAGCAGCCGGAAAGCGATGCCCAGGCTAAAAGAAGGCGTGGTGAAGCCGGCGATGGCGGTGAGCGCCACGATGATCACCACCCCGGGCGAGACCAGGCCGGCGCGGATGGCGGCATCGCCCAGAATGAGCGCGCCGACGATGCTGATGGCTGAGCCGATGGCCGGCGGCAGGCGCAGGCCGGCTTCCCGCAGGAGCTCGAAGATAAGCTCCAGGAGCAGCATTTCAAAAACCAGCGGGAAGGGGACTCCTTCGCGATAGCTGATGATGCGCAAAAAAAGCGTTGTCGGCAGCAGCTCGGGATGAAAGTTGACCACCCCTACATAAACCCCCGGCAGGATCAGGGAAATAATCATGGCGGCGAAGCGCAGCACCCGGATGAAAGCCCCGACGGGCAGCGGCTCAAAGTAATCGTCCGGCGCCTGCAGGAACATGGGCAGCTCGGTGGGAACGATGAGGGCAAAGGGGCTTCCGCCGGTCATGATCGCCAGCCGCCCTTCCAGCAGCGCCCCGGTGACCTTGTCCGGCCTTTCGGTGCGGAAAGTTATGGGAAAAGGCGTATAAGGATTATCTTTAATAAAATCTTCAATGTAACCTGTTCCAAGAATAGAGTCGACATCGATCTGCTGCAGCCTGGAGCGCACTTCGCGGACCAGCTTATCCCGGGCCAGCCCCTTGATATAGAGCAGGGCTACTTCGGTGCGGCTGAGCCGGCCCAGGGTCATGGTTTCGATCCAGAGCTGGGGGATGGGGAGGCGGAGCCGGATCAGGGAGGTGTTGACCTGCAGGTTTTCCACGAAGCCGTCGCGCGGCCCGCGGATGGCGATCTCGTTGTTCGGTTCGCTCACTTCTCTGACTTTAGGGCTGCGTGTATCGCAGATCAACGCGCCCGGGCTGCCATCGAGAAGGAGAGCGGTTCCGCCGCGGGAAATGGAGGCGAAGAGATCGGCGAGATTATCTACGCTGATAATCTCATCTGAAGTGAGGAGCTTCTCCCTGGCAATCTCCAGTCCCCGCCCTCTTTCAAGGGGGATCTTTAATCGCTTCGAGTCGACAATCAGGCTGCGCACGATCTCTTCGGCCGATCTCCGTTCGGTCAGCCCATCCAGGAACAGTAGGGCACCGGGCAGATCGCCGGCGGTGAAGCGACGCAGGCTGATGTCGTAGCTGAAGCCGGCCGCTTCCTGTATTTTTTTCAGGTTGGCATCCAGGTTTTTGCCCAGCTTTTCCCGGGCTGCCGCCGCCTGCAGGACGCTGATGTCCTCGTCGGCGCCCCGTGTCAGGGTTCTTCTATTTTTCCCCAAAAAGCTCATCAGCCGCCTGAACAGAACCGTTCACCCTTTCGTTTTATTTTCTGACGCCGCAGAAAAAATATGTGGCCGCCAGGTAGAGCGAAATATTAATAAAACTGTCGAACAGGGGTATGAAAGTAAAATAAAAAATGTTAAACTTATGCTGAAAGGGGCTGCAATTGCCGGCGCCGGTTCCGCGAGCCGGATTTCTGGACAAGGCAGGCAACTTTCACGCCCCGGCCTTGGAGATTTTAAAAATCAAAAAGAATGGGGGAGAATTGCCGATGAAACTTAACGGTCAGTCGGAGATCACGAGGATTGAAAGTGTGCTGGTGAAACATGTCCGGAACGCCTGGCGGAGCCAGGAGCATGTCGACTCCTGGTGGCGCAAGCTCTACTATCCGGCTCGCCCCGATTACAAAAAGGCGGAGGCTGAATATGAACATTTTATCGGCCTGCTGAGAGAGCATATCCCGCAGGTTTACGAACTGCCGGCAAACGAGAAGGTTACCCCCGATTCACTCTACCCGCGGGACCCGGTGGTGATCACCGGGGAAGGCGCCATTCTTTTGAACATGGGCAAGGAGCAGCGCCGGAGCGAAGCGGAGGCCATCGGCGACTGGTGCAAGGAGCAGGGGATTCCCATCCTGGGCTCCATTAAGCCCCCGGGGACAATGGAAGGCGGCGACCTGCTCTGGTTCGATGAGAAGACGTTGGCCGTGGGCATAAGCTACCGCACCAACAGCGAGGGCGTGCGCCAGTTCCGGGAGCTGACCAGGGGCATTGTGGAGGAGATCATCGAAGTGCCCATGCCCCACGCCAACGGGCCCGAGGAGTGCCTGCACCTCATGTGCATTATCAGCCCCATCGACGTGGACCTGGCGGTGGTCTACTCTCCCTTGATGGTGGTTCCCTTTCGCAATTACCTGCTGGAAAAGGGGATTAAGCTCATCGAAGTGCCGCCGGAAGAGTACGCCCGGCAGGCCTGCAATATCTTGGCCTTCGCGCCGCGCAAGTGCATCATGGTTGAGGGCAACCCGCGCACCCAGGAGGCCCTGGAGAAGGAAGGGGTGGAGGTTTACACCTACCCCGGCGAGGAGATCTGCATAAAAGGCGGCGGGGGCCCCACTTGCCTGACCAGGCCTCTTTTCAGAGGCTAATCCTATTGCGGTTCTTGCGCAGAATCTCATACAGGGCCAAGTTTTTTCATATCCTAAACATGGCGAAGCAGGTATTTGCCCGGGGCGCAGCGAAAAAACATGATCCAGTTTGAGTCAAAGCCGCCGCCCCTTGACTCAGTTCATTCTTGCTCTAAGAAGGTGATCCCCATAAGAGTATTGATTCTGCGCGACTACCAATCTTTAAGCGAAAGAGCGGCCCATGTAGTTGCTGAGACCGTCCGCGCCAACCCGTGGGCGGTGCTGGGCCTGGCTACCGGTTCTACCCCGCTGGGACTTTACCGCGAACTGGTGAGGATGGCGCAGGAAGGGCGGGTCGACTTCAGCCGGGTGACCACGTTCAACCTGGACGAGTACTATCCCATTAAAAAGGAGAACCCGCAGAGCTACTACTACTACATGCGCCAGAACTTTTGGGAGCCGGCAGGCATTGCGCCCGGCAGCTACCATATTCCCAACGGGGATCCCGCAGATGTGGCGGCCGAGTGTCGCCGCTACGAGCGGAAAATCAAGGACGCCGGCGGGATCGATCTGCAGATACTGGGCATCGGCGTTAATGGCCACATCGGCTTTAACGAGCCCGCGGAAAAGCTGCAGGCGGAGACCCACCTGGTGCAGCTGTCCGAGGACACCATTATTGCCAACAGCCGCTTCTTTGAAAAGGCGGAAGACGTGCCCCGCCATGCCCTGACCATGGGCATGGGGACGATTATGAAGGCGCGCCGCATCCTGCTCCTGGCCTCGGGCGAAAGCAAGGCCGAAGCCATCAGGGACACCGTTAAAGGGTCCGTTACCACCATGGTCCCCGCGTCGCTGCTGCAGCTCCATCCCAGGGTGACAGTGATGGTGGACCGGGAAGCGGCGAAGTATCTCCTGGGCTAAAGCGGGCCTCCAAAATGATAATTAAATAGATAGATGGAGAGGAGACCGGGTGATCCTCGATGTCATAAAAGGCCACATGGGCGGCAATACCATTGCCCTTCTTTACGGTGAGCAGCTGCCGGCGGGGAGAGAGCTGGAGCTGTCGGTAAAGGCACTGGGGCAGAATTACCTATGGTGCCACGAGGCGGGCCTCCTCTATCCCTCCGCCGCCGGCGGCAACCGCCTGCGGGCAAAGATCAGTGAACCCACAGTGCCCTCCTTCATCAGCGCCTGCGGGGGGATGACCCAGGTCCTGGGGAAGGCCCTGGTGGAAACGAACCTGGGGAAAAAACTCGGCATCAAGCTGTCAGAACCGGTCAGCGAAGTAATCGTGGAAACGGATGCCGGCCCCACCCGGCTGGAGATCTACATAGACGGCGGCAAGGCCGTGCGCGTGCTTACCGATTTGAGCGCCTTCCTTGGGGAATGCCTGGAAAGGGGGGTGCGCCCCTGGAAGCTGCAGGGGGTGGAGCTTTACCAGGCAGGAGTGGTTATGGTCGTCGACGCGGAGGAGGTCAAGAGAGCCTACCCCCGCGTTGATTTTTTCAACTGGGATGCCCCCACGCGGGATCTGCTAACCCGGATCCAGGAAGAATTCCGGGAGAAAACCGGCGTGAGCGATTACTGTATCACCCTTTACGACTGGAATCCGGAAAGGGGCGGCGACCTGCGGGTGCTCTTTCCCCACTGCATATCCCAGGACTACTTTGAACCGGCCTGCGGCACGGGCAGCGTAGCCCTCGGGGCGGCCCTGGTCTGCTCCGGCGAACTGGCGCGACGCCGCGGCATGGCGGAGGGCAGGGTGAAGTTGAACCTGGAAGCGGGCGGCGGGATTGGCATGGGCGGCCCCGATACAACCGAGGTCTTCCTGGAGGTATCGGGAGGCCTGCCTGTCCACGCCTCCTTCTCCCATAGCCTGGTGGAGATCACCCTCACGGGGAAGCTTTACCTGTAAGGACCAACAGCCTCCATATATCATCCCGTATGGCCCGGCATGAAACAGCCGGGCCATACTTTTTGTCTCCGGCCAATTCATTAACCGTTAAGGCCTCCGCGCATATAATATAGCGAGTGAGCGAGGCAGCATTAGGACGTTGCAAGCAGCGCCATAGCTCTCTCATTCAATCCGTGTTGAAAGGGGGTAAAGCTTCATGAGGTATTATACCAGTGGTGGTGTACCCAAGTGCCCCTGCGCGCAGTTTCCTCCCAAGGGAAAGGAACCGGGCGGCCGAGTCCCCGTTTCCTGCCCGCCCGGTTTCGAGGGCCGCTACACGGTGCAGCCGGGTGACACCATGTTCTCCATAGCGCAGCGCTTTGGGGTGAGCCTTAACGCGCTTATTGCCGCCAACCCGCAGATCCCCAATCCCAACCTCATCTTCCCGGGCGATGTGCTCTGTGTGCCCGGCACGGCGCCGCCCTGCCGTGTTCCAACCAGCTGCCCGCCGGGCTTCCAGGGCCGCTACACGGTGCAGCCGGGAGATACCATGTTCTCCATAGCGCAGCGCTTTGGGGTGAGCCTTGACGCGCTTATTGCCGCCAACCCGCAGATCCCCAATCCCAACTTGATCTTCCCCTGCGACGTGCTCTGCGTGCCCGGTCCTCCCTCGGGCCGCGTTCCGGCCAGCTGCCCGCCGGGCTTCCAGGGCCGCTACACGGTGCAGCCGGGAGATACCATGTTCACCATAGCGCAGCGCTTTGGGGTGAGCCTTGACGCGCTTATTGCCGCCAACCCGCACATCACCAACCCCAACCTTATCTTCCCGGGCGATGTGCTCTGCGTCCCGGAGGTCACGGCTCCTCCGCAGGGACGGGTGCCTGCGTCCTGCCCCACCGGCTTCCAGGGTCGCTATACGGTGCAGCAGGGTGACACCATGTTCTCCATAGCGCAGCGCTTTGGGGTGAGTCTTGACGCGCTTATTGCCGCCAACCCGCACATCACCAATCCCAACGAGCTCTTCCCCTGCGACGTGCTCTGCGTGCCCTGCGCCCAGCCGGGGCGTGTGCCGGCATCTTGCCCCTCCGGCTTCCAGGGGCAGTACACGGTGCAGCCGGGTGATTCCATGTTCACCATAGCGCAGCGCTTTGGGGTGAGTCTTAACGCGCTTATTGCCGCCAACCCGCACATCACCAATCCCAACGAGCTCTTCCCCTGCGACGTGCTCTGCGTGCCCTGCCAGGGCTAAGCAGCGGGTGGATGGTGGATTGGGAGAGCGGTAAGAAAAGGGCCTCCCAGCCAAGGCGGGGAGGCCCTTACCATGTCCATGCCGCGACGGTGCTATGCTTTTTTATTCAGGCATTCCCGGAGCCAGGGATTGAGAACCCTGATATGGGTTCCCTTCATGCCCAGGGAATTGGATTCGATCACGCCGGCGCTTTCCAACTTGCGGAGAGCATTGACGATGACGGAGCGGGTGATCCCCAGCTTGTCGGCAATCTTGCTGGCCACAAGCAGGCCCCTGTCTCCGTCCAGCTCTTCAAAGATTTTTTCCACGGCCTGGTACTCGGAATAGGAGAGGGTATCCAGGGCCAGCTGGACCTCGCTTTTCTGGCGAAGCGCCTCGTTTTTCTCCGCCTCGTTCAGGCGAAGCATCTCCAGGCTGACGCCGATGGAGCCAATTTCCAGCAGGACCAGGTCGTCGACGTCAAAGGGCCTGTCGAAGCGGGTCAGGAAAAGAGTGCCCAGGCGTTTTTCCCCCCTGATGATGGGGAATATGGAGAGATAGCGGTTGCTGTAGGTGCATTTCCTTTCCTGATCAAAGACGCAGTTCCCGTCATTGGGGTGAAAATTAATGTGCACCTGGTCGTCTTTCATCAGGAAATCGCGGCAGAAACCCTCCGTAAAGGAGAGCGTGTCAGCCGACTTGTCAAAGAGTATGTCGCAGTCCACCTTGTGGAGCTGGGAATAGCCTAAAATTTTCCCCTCGTGGTTTACAATATAAACATTGGCCTGAACCAGCTCCTTTAGCACTTCGGCGTGCTTGTTAAAGTCAACTTGCTGACCGCCTGCTTCCTGCAGCTGATGGTTGATGCGGCGTGACTTCTCCAGCAGCGATGAGGTGATCATGTCTGCATATCCCCTTTCCTTTGTTTTTTGCAGGCTACTTAGTTTTAAATTATTAGTTAATTCAGGAAAGCAATTCACTTTCCCCTTGTACTCTAATATACAGTATTCTATAATATATGTCAAGTTCTTTTAAAATGTAAAGACAATATGTACGCAAAATTTATGCGAATGTGTAGATTCTTGCGATCTTTTGAGCGAAAAATGCGGCCTCTCCAGGGCGGGGTGGCTGGGGCGGTGCAGAAATGGCCTCTTTTTCGGGGGGAGCCTGGCTTGA
>Ga0209608_1001245_pt1 | contig 21688 bp, 20 predicted proteins | sample AD_UKC130_MetaG_FD_184428 | JGI IMG/M metagenome (GOLD analysis project Ga0209608, IMG submission 184428) | Active sludge microbial communities of municipal wastewater-treating anaerobic digesters from Canada - AD_UKC130_MetaG (SPAdes) (version 2) | ecosystem: Engineered > Bioreactor > Anaerobic... | reverse complement strand
TCATCTTCTATTATCAAAAAGCTGTATCGCTCGGCAAGTTCCAAAATTTGTTCCTTTCGCTCGTCCGTGGTTACACAGCCCGACGGGTTTTGGAAGTTGACTACGGTGTAAAATAACTTTACTTTGTCTTTGGCCAGGACCTTTTCCATCTCCTCTATTATCGGGCCGTCTTTGTCCACGGGGACGCTTACAAACTTTGCGCCTTCCTTGCCGAAGGCGAGCAAGGCCTCCGGGTAGGTCGGGTTTTCAACCAAAACGACGTCGCCCGGCTCTACGAAGGCCTCCGATACCAGGTTCAGGCCGTCTTGAGACCCGTTGGTGAGTATTACGTTTTTTCCGCTAAAACCCTTTGGCAGAAGCCCGTCTTTTTTCATCCATTCGGCGATCCACTCGCGGAGCTCAACTATACCCGTAGAAAGCGGATAGTAGCCCAGCAGGTCAGGGTCCGCCAAGGCCTTTTTTGCGGATTCCCTTACCATTTCCACGGGGTAAACATCGCTCGACGGTTCTCCCGCCGTGAGCGAAATTGCGTTGTGCTCTTTGACGAGTATCATCATTTCCGTGATCGCGGATGGTGTGATCCTTTCAGTGACCCTTTTCCCCAGCATTGACATAACGTCCAATTCGACTCCACTCCTTTTTAAGAAATTGACTTTGACATTACGCTTTAACCGCTAAGATAGACGTAAGTCGAAGTGCGGATTACGCCATATAGATATTAAAATAAAATTACAATAAAAGATAGAAAAAAGATAGAAAGGAGCAAAGAACATTGAGGGCCTGGATTAAACGTTCATTGGTTATGGCAGTATTTTCCGCGTTATTTTGCTCGTTGCCTTCAACTTCATCGGCACAGGGCGTTTTCATAGAAGAAAAAGACGTGTTGACCTTAGCGCAATGCATTGAGATAGCACTTCAAGTTCACCCTGACGTGGTGGGCGCCCAGAAGAAAGTGGAAGCCCAGGTAAGCAGGGTTGGCCAGGCGTCGTCTCAAAATTACCCGACCCTTTCGGCCTCGACCAATTACGCAAGAAGTTCCCCCGCCGGCGGAAGCGTCCACTCCAACTACTCCAGCGATGTCTCGCTGTCTCAGCTCGTCACGGATTTCGGTCAAAGGGAGACACAAATCGACATCCAGAAGGAAAACGTGACGGTGACTGAGTTTCAGGCCAACGATAGGCAAAGAAACGTCGCTTACAGCGTGTCTGAAGCTTACTACGGAGTGCTCGCCACCAAAAGAAACGTGGCTGTGGCCGAGGAAACGGTAAAACAATTTGAGGAGCACCTGAGACAAGCCCAAGGTTTTTATGAGGCAGGCACCGCTCCCCGATTCGACGTCACAAAAGCCCAGGTGGATTTAAGCACCGCCCGCCTTGACCTCATAAAGGCTCGGTCATCCCTTGAAATAGCGTGGAAAACCCTCAACAACGCCATGGGTTTTATGGATGCGCCTTCCTACGACATAGCTGACGACATGGATTTCAAAGTCTATGAGATAACGAAAGAGGAAGCCCTAGAAAGGGCGATGGCAAACAGGCCGGACCTTAAGGCTCAGGAACACAGCGCGGTCTCGGCGCAAAAATCTTTGAGGCTTGCGGCCAAAGGGCAATCTCCAACTCTTTCGGCCTATGCGGCCTATAATTTTGAAGGCAGGGACTTCCCCCTCGACGAGGGTTGGAATTACGGCCTGTCTTTGAGCGTACCCGTTTTCGACGGACATCTCGTCGAATATAAGACGAAGGAGGCCGCAGCCAACCTCGAAGAAGTTAACCTGGCTACCGAGTCCATGAAAAACGATATAATTCTCGAGGTGGAGCAGGGGTATTTGTCCTTAATAGAATCCGAGGAGAGGGTGGGAGTCTCTGATTTGACGGTCAAGCAGGCCGAAGAAAACCTGGAATTGGCCCTTGGAAGGTATGAAGCCGGCGTGGGAAGCCCGATCGAGGTCACCGATGCAACTGTGGCCTTAAACGATGCCAGGAGAAATTACATTCAGGCCCTTTACGATTACAGGATGGCCAGCATGGCGCTTAAAAGCGCGATGGGAGAGAGTATGCCTTGAAAAAAAAGATTGTGGTCCTTCTCGTCATAGGCGTTGTATTGTTCGCCCTTTTCGGCAGAAACATGTTTGGCAGCAAAGAAAGCGTAATTTATGAGACGGCTGTGATCGAGCGTCGCGATATAGCCTCTTATGTGACTGCCATCGGGACTGTTTCGGCGGTCACGACCGTGGAAGTGGGGACCCAGGTTTCGGGAACGATTAAAGAGATCTACGTCGACTACAACTCTGCCGTAAAAAAGGGGCAGATGATAGCCCTCATAGATCCCACCACCTTTGAGGCCCAAGTCGAACAGGCGAAGGCCAACCTGATGCAGGCCAAGGCGGCTTTGCAGAAGGCAAAGGCCACGCTTGAGGATGCGCAGAGGAATTTAAACCGTCAAAAGATGCTTTGGGACAGAGATCTTATCGCAAGGAGCGACCTTGATTCCGCTCAGACTAATTATGACCTCGCCGTAGCTGGGGTTAGCGAGGCCGAAGCCAACGTTTATCAGGCGCAGGCCGCTTTAAAGAGGGCGGAGACCGACCTTGGCTATACGAGGATTTATTCTCCCGTGGACGGCATCGTGGTTTCACGCGACGTGGACGCAGGACAGACGGTGGCCGCAAGCTTTCAAACGCCCACGCTTTTTACGATAGCCCAAGACCTCACCAAGATGCAGATCGAAACGAACGTCGATGAGGCAGACATAGGGGAAGTCAAAGAAGGCCTCAGCGTGACCTTTACCGTCGATGCCTATCCCGACACTGTGTTTTCGGGCATCATAAAACAAGTTAGGATAGCTTCAAGCGTGGTGGAAAACGTGGTGACCTACCCGGTGATAATAGACGTTGCCAACCCTGACCTGATGTTAAAGCCGGGGATGACCGCAAACGTGACCATAATCACCGATAAAAAAGAAGACGTCCTTGCCGTGCCGAGCGCCGCACTGCGATACAGGCCTTCCGATTATTTGGGAAATACACTGCGGGGCAGGGTCATTTGGGTTTTAGAAAATGGCAAGCCCTCGCCCAAAGAGGTAAAGGTTGGCATAACGGACGGCGCCTACGTGGAGATACTACAAGGCGATTTGAGCGAAGGCCAGCTCGTCGTAATTGGCGAGGAAGCTAATTCCGCTAAAAAATCCAAAGCCAACAGGAGGATGCCCTTCTAGGGGGGGCGGCGAAAAAATGCCATTGATAGAAGTGGAAAATGTGCGAAAGGTCTATAAGATGGACGGCGTGGAATTTGAGGCCTTAAAGGGCGTCTCCTTCACGGTGGAAAAAGAAGAGTTCGTCATCATCATGGGGCCATCGGGATCGGGGAAGTCAACTCTCATGCACATATTGGGCGCCTTAGACGTTCCCACCTCCGGCAAATATATCTTAAACGGCAAAGATATCACCAGCATGACCAGGGACGAACTTGCCCGCGTGAGGAACAAAAATATAGGTTTTATATTCCAGGGCTTTAACCTCCTTCCCAGGATGAGCGCCCTGGAAAACGTGGAACTGCCCATGCTTTACGCAGGCTTGCCTGCCGGCGAGCGAAGGGCCAAGGCCAAACAGGCCTTGGATTTGGTCGGACTGCTTGAGTGGGCCAACCACAGGCCCAATCAGCTGTCAGGAGGACAGCAGCAGAGAGTTGCCATAGCCCGCGCCCTGGTCAACGACGCTCCCCTTCTTTTGGCCGACGAGCCCACGGGAAACCTTGATTCAAAGACTGGTGTTCAAGTCATGGAAACGCTGACGTATCTAAACTCCGAGCGGGGAATAACCATAGTGCTCGTGACCCACGACAGCGGCATTGCCCGGTACGGCAAGAGGATCGTAAGGGTCCTTGACGGCATGATCTCAAGCGACATGCCCAAAGAAGAGGCCGAAGAGCAGGTGACGATGGGATGATATCTTTTACGGAGACCTGCCGAGTGTCCTTTAGGGCCATAATTTCCAATAAAATGCGCTCAGGTCTTGCCATGCTCGGCATAGTCATAGGCGTGGGCGCCGTGATAGCGATGCTTGCCTTGGGCGCCGGGGCCACTGCGCAGATAAAAAGCGTCATGTCAAGCATGGGAAGCAATTTGCTCGTCATACGCCCCGGCACGGTGACATCCGGCGGCATCCGCATTGGCGCCGGAAGCGTTCCTTCTTTGACCTTAGATGACGCCAAGGCCATAAAGGCGGAATGCCCATCGGTTGAAGAGGTCCTGGCGCAATTTAACGGTTCGGCTCAAATCGTATACGGAAATCAAAACTGGTCCACTCAAGTTACGGGCGTGACGGTAGGCGTTTTCGTGGTGAACGATTGGAAGTTGACGTCTGGACGTCCCTTTACGGATCAGGACATGAGAAGCGCCACCAAGGTGGCCATATTGGGCTCTACCGTGGCGCGTGAGCTCTTCGGCTATTCCGATCCGGTTGGGGAGATAATCAGGATAAAAAAGATTCCCTTTCAGGTGATAGGTGTATTGGAATCAAAGGGGGAATCAAGCTGGGGGAGGGATCAGGACGACATAGTCATGGTGCCCGTCACCACGGCGCAAAAGAGGCTCTTTGGCATGCACAGGCCCAACATGGTTTCCTCCATTACGGTCAAGGTCAAGTCCGAGGACCTCATGTCCGTGGCACAAGAAGAGGTAACTTTGCTTTTGAGGCAGCGACATAAGATAACTTCTTTTCAAGACGACGATTTTACCGTTAGAAACATGGCCCAGGCCATGGAGGCGGCCCAACAGTCAACTAAGGTGATGTCCCTGCTCTTGGGCTCCATAGCCTCGGTCTCCCTGCTCGTGGGCGGCATCGGCATAATGAACGTCATGCTCGTCTCGGTCACCGAGCGCACCAGGGAGATAGGCATACGCATGGCCGTTGGCGCGACGTCCAAGGACATAATGCTTCAGTTTTTGGTCGAATCGGGCATGCTTTCCATGACGGGCGGTTTTGCCGGGGTCCTTTTTGGCACCCTTTTGTCCCGCATCTTATCCGGGGCCTTTGACTGGCAGACGGTCGTGCTTCCCGGTTCCATTGCATTGGCCTTCGGTTTTTCCGCCCTGGTGGGCATCGTCTTCGGTTTGTACCCGGCCTACAAGGCGTCGCTTTTAAATCCCATAGAGGCTCTGCGGTACGAATGATTGTTAATATCCCTTCGCTATTATGAGGCAGCTCATGCTCAGCGGGCCGCTTGACCTTTGCTTGTTAGGCCCTATAATAGGAACTAATAATAGTACTATTGATTGGTCCCTATAATAGGGACTTAAAGGAGGGTTATTATGAAACAGGTCAAAATTGGCCTTGACGAATCGCACATCAATTTTCTTGCTCAGTTTAAGCATCTGGGCTTCAGGGATAAAAGCGAAATGGTGCGCTTTGCGTTGGAACGATATTTGACGGAAATGACAGAACAGCGGCTGCGGGAGTCGGCATTGCTCTATGCCCAAATTTACGAAGAGGACGTCGAAACCCGCGAGTGGACAGAAGCGGATACGTCCGAGTGGCCGGCATGAGCGCGCTAAAGCGGGGAATGGTGATCGATATCGACCTGGATCCCACAAAAGGTTCCGAAACTGGAAAAATACGACCCTGTGTGGTCGTTACGAACGATGTTTATAACGAGCGCGTTCCGGTAGTTCAGGTGGTGCCCCTAACGTCATGGAGCGAAAAAAAGGCCAGGATCATCACAAATGTCGAAATAAATCCCACCTCCCAAAACGGACTGACTAAAAAATCCGTAGCCGATTGCCTGCAGACAAGGCCCGTGGATTACGGCAAACGCTTCGTCAAGGTACGGGGGGAGCTTGAAGAAGACGTATTGTTAAAAATCGACGAAGCCTTAAAAATTGTCTTTGATCTCAAGTAAACTTTCTCTTCTCCGACCTTATTGGCGGGAGGTGTAGTATATGCTTGTAAGCCACGAATTGCGCACGAAGGCCCGCGAGGAGTTTGTTGACATAACGCGTACTGTAGAAGAGGACGTCAGGTCTTCCGGCCTGAAAGAAGGCCTTTGTGTGGTTTACGTCCCCCATACCACGGCGGCCGTGACGATAAACGAAGACGCCGACCCAAGCGTCAAAGAAGATATACTGAGGCAGCTCAAAGTCTTAGTCCCCCGCGATGGCAATTATTCCCACGGGGAGGGCAATTCCGATGCCCACATAAAATCAAGCCTGCTTGGCGTCTCGCAAATCATACCCATTCACGAAGGCCGTCTCGTGCTCGGCACATGGCAAGGTATATTTTTCTGCGAGTTCGACGGGCCGAGGAGCAGGCGCTTTTATGTTTTATTAAAATAAAATGTTCATAGATAAAGTACACGTGGCGGACACATATAGTTCCCCTGGATCTAGTTATATGGATCTAGTTATATTGGATATAGTTATGGGGTCACCAGGTGACCCGGGTTAGGTCACCACGTGTCCCAGGGTGGGTCATCACGTGACCCTGAGGGGATCACCACGTGTCCCGGTGTGGTGCGTCAGGCGACACAAGTGTGTATTCCCGGCGAACTTAAGTTAAATTTTCAGGCAGAAAAATTTTTATTATTTTGAATTTTTTGCCCATTTACCTATTGCCAAAAAAACGCTATCGTGCTATAAGGTAGAAAAATACATATGATAACGGGGAAGCGATGAACCTTTCGCATTTCTAAGACGGGCGCAAGAGCGAAGGGTGAGTGGAATGCGCGACCGGCCCCTTGAAGGTAATGGTTACCTCAAAGGGCTTTATTTTTTGGGACTATACAGCGTCGAGCCATCAGAAATTATGCCGGTTTGGCGGAGCATGAGAGGCAGGCAAGACATAAATCTTTTATGTAGTCAGGTTTTGCAGTGCTGTTCATGTGCGATGAAGCTTTAAAACAAAGCCTTGTCATAATATCGCTTTTTTGATACGATTTAGATAACGACCGTTTTGGGGGGTCTTGAATGAATAAGAGGGAAATACAGTATGATAGAAAGCCGCTTATAGGCCAGATACTCGTCGAGCAGGGTTACATCCTGCCCGAACAGTTGGATTTAGCCCTAAAGGAACAGACCGTGACCAACTTGCGCATTGGCGAAATCCTGGTCAAAAACGGGTGGGTTACGGAGAAGGACTTGGCCGAAGCCATTTCAAAGCAGACAAATCTGCCCTTCGTGTCCTTGTCCATGTTTCGTCCCATGGAGGAGGCCATAGACGCCATCCCCGAAAGTATGGCCAGAAGGCTCGAGGTCGTGCCCCTTTCGATTGATGAAAACGCAAATAAGCTGACCGTTGCCGTCTCCGATCCCTTCAATATTTTAGCCCTTGATGAGATCAGAATGATAACAGGTATGGATGTGGACGTCGTCATAGCCACCCTTTCCGACATCAAACGCGCCATAGAGACTCTTTACGCCTTAAGGTCGAGCATAGACGAAGCGTTGGTTGAGGTAGTGGAAGAAAGAGGGGAGTTCGACTTATCGAAGGGGGAAGAGGCCGTCTCCATAGACGACGCTCCCGTCGTCAAGCTCGTAAACACCATATTGGGACAAGCCGTCGATAACAGTGCCTCGGACGTGCACGTTGAGCCCTTCGAGAACGAGACGCGAGTCAGATACAGGATCGACGGCGTCTTATTTGACATGCTCACCTTCCCAAAGCACCTTCATCCCCCCGTGTCATCGCGAATAAAGATAATGTCAGGCATGGACATCGCCGAAAAGCGCCACCCCCAGGACGGCAGGATACTCCTTCGCGTGGCCGGCAGGCGCATAGACATAAGGGTCTCGAGTTTGCCCGCCATTTACGGCGAGAAGCTGGTCATGCGCTTGCTCGATCAGGCCACGGCCATGGTGGGCTTAGAGAAGCTCGGACTGGACTCTGACGAGAGAGTGGTCCTGGATAAAATCATAGAAGTTCCCTACGGCATCATACTGGTCACGGGTCCCACGGGAAGCGGAAAATCGACAACTCTTTATTCCGTCATTCAAAACCTTAACTCCTACGAGGTCAACATAACGACTGTAGAAGACCCGGTGGAGTACACCATAGCCGGGGTAAATCAGGTGCAGATAAACGAAAAGGCGGGGCTTACCTTCGACACGGTCTTGAGGTCCATCTTGCGACAGGACCCCGACATAATACTGGTGGGCGAGATGCGCGATACCGAGACGGCCCAGCTGGCCGTCAGGGCAGCACTCACGGGGCATTTGGTTTTGTCAACCCTTCATACGAATGACGCTCCAAGTTCCATCGTAAGGATGATCGACATGGGGATACCTCCCTTCCTGGTGTCTTCATCGGTGGTTGCCGTGATGGCCCAGAGGTTGGTAAGAAAGCTTTGCCCCCACTGCAAGGTGCCCTACGAATTGCCCTTAGACGTGGCCGAAAGCCTGGGGCTGGACGGTTTTACGAAGGTTTACAAACCCCTAGGCTGCGACGAATGCCGCGGAACGGGCTACAGGGGGAGGACGGCAATTTTCGAGATCATGCCCATGTCCGAGGAATTAAGAAGGGCCGTGATGACGGGAGCAACTTCCGATGATCTTCGAACCATGGCCATAAGTCAGGGCATGAGGACCCTTCGGGTCTCGGGAGCCAAAAAGGTGACGGAGGGAATAACCAGCGCCGACGAAGTCCTGTCGGTGACGCTTTGATATCTGAGGGGTGAGGAGCTTATGGCATTGCAAATCAGTCTCAGGGAATTGTTCGGTGAGGCGGTGAAAAAGAATGCCAGCGATATCCACATCTCGGTTGGCATTCCTCCAGTCCTGCGCGTGGACGAAAAACTGCACCCCCTCAAACATCCCCCCCTTGATCCGGGGGACGTGAGGGACGTAATAACTACCCTGCTCACGGAAGAGCAATTTGAAAGTTACCTGAATAAAAAAGAGCTGGACTTCAGTTTACATTATGCCATCTCAAGCGATGGCATGAGCGTTCGATTAAGGGGTAACTGTTTCTTCGAGCGGGGCAACATGGCCATGGCATTCAGGGTCATTCCTAAGACAATTCGCCTCATAGAACACCTCATCCTCCCAAAACAGCTCCACGACGTGGCAAAGAGGCGCCAAGGCCTGTTTTTGGTGACGGGGCCCACGGGCCACGGCAAGTCAACGACCCTGGCCGCCATAATACAGGAAATTAATATATCGAGAAGTTGCCACATCGTGACCATCGAAGACCCCATAGAGTATTTGTTTCACTCGGACAGGTCGATAATACACCAGCGCGAGATAGGCATCGACACCACGAGCTTTGCCGAGGCCCTAAAGAGAGTGCTTCGTCAGGACCCCGACGTGATAATGATAGGCGAGATGAGGGATTTGGAGACGGTGCGCGCCGCTCTCACTGCGGCCGAAACGGGACACCTGGTTTTGGCGACGCTCCATACGCCCGACGCCCCTCAAAGCATCGATCGAATCTTGGACGTCTTTCCTCCCCATCAGCAGGACCAGGTTAAGCTCCAGCTTGCAAACGTCCTGATAGGCATATGTTCACAGCAGCTCATACCCCTCCCCGGCGGAGGCAGGATGGTCGCTACGGAGCTCATGTGGACCGTGCCGGCAGTGCGAAACTGCATAAGGGAAAGAAAGATACCCGGGTTAAAGAGCATTATCCAAACCGGGCTGGACCAGGGCATGCACACCATGGACCAGGACCTGGCCCGCCTGATAAAGGAGGGCAAGTTACCCTACGAACTGGCCGCCTCTTATGCCTTCGACATCAAGGACCTGGACAGGATGGTCTTCGGCGAGGGCACGTCCGCCTTTGCGGGCGAAGGCGTCATGGGGAGGAGGTGAGCGGTAAATGCTTTATCGCTACAAGGCAAGGTCAAGCGACGGCAGGATAGTTTACGGCAGTCAGCAGGCGCAGTCCAACGCCCAGGTCCTTCAATGGCTCAGGGAAAGGTCTCTTTATCCCATAGAAGTTGAGGAGGCAAAGGAGCGCGCCGCTAAGTCCCTGAAGGAAAGGCTGGAAGCCGTCTCCACCATAAAGCTCAAGGACAAGGCCGTTTTCTTCAGACAGCTGGCCACGATGCTCGAGGCTGGCATCATCTTGGGCAGTGCTCTGGACATGCTTGCCGAACAGACGGAAAACAAGCGCTTTGCCGGGGCCATAAGGGAAATAAAGACCATGGTTGACAGAGGCACATCATTGAGTGCCGCCATGGCGACGAAGAAGGAATTTTCAAAGCTCATGGTGGCCATAACCAGGGCAGGAGAAGAGGGAGGAGTCTTGGAATCGAGCCTGGACCGTCTTGCAACCTTCCTCGAACGGGAGGACGAACTGAGGAAAAAGATCGTGTCAGCTTCGACCTACCCCGCCGTGGTCATGAGCTTTGCCCTGCTCGTGGTGTTTCTTTTGGTGACGGTGATAATGCCCCGCTTTGCAGACGTGTTCACCGACATAGGCGTAGAGCTTCCCCTGGTGACGAGGCTTTTGTTCACGGTTTCCGTGTGGTTGAGCCACCACTGGTATTTGCCCCTAGGGCTGGTCTTATTGTTAATTTTAGGAATTTATGCCCTGTCAAAAAACAAGGGGACAAAGAAAAGGCTCGATGCCTTGAAGCTGAAACTTCCCTTGTTCGGCGACATATCGAAAAAATCGGTTCTTGCCAGGACATTCAGGACCTTTGCCGCCCTTGTCCAGGCCGGCGTTCCCATACTTTCTGCCCTTGAGATGACGGCAGACGTCTCGGGAAACTCCGTCATCGAAGACGCCTTCATTCAAATGTCAGATCAGGCAAAAAGGGGAGCTTCCCTGGGCGAGACGGCAAAAAAGATCATGGTGATTCCCCCGCTGGCGTCTCACATGATCACCATAGGCGAGCAAACGGGCAGGCTTGAAGAGATGGTGGACAAAGTGGCCGACTGGTTCGAATTTGAGCTGGACGAAAAGATCAAGAGGCTTACTTCCATACTTGAACCCGTACTCATAGTCTTCGTGGGCGGGGTGGTGGCCCTCGTCGTCTTTGCCGTATTCATGCCCATAATTGGTTCGATTCAGGGCTTGCTTGCGGGAGCGTGAGGTGATAAAATCAAGCCAACTAAAAATTCAATAAGGCATCACGGGGAAGCTTTAGACCCCTTCTTTCTCTTAAAATTCGGGCGCCGAAAGAAGGGGGGCGAGTGGCGCGACCGGCCCCCAAAGTTTCTTAGGAAGACTTTGCGGGCCGGTCTTTGTCTTTTAAAAGGAGGTGGTCTCAGGACACGTGGGCGGATTTATCTTTCACAAGAGTTTAAGAGGGCAAGAGCTTGAAATGCAAGCAGGATTTAAAGGAGGATGGTAAAAGTGGTTGGTGAGATGAAAAAAAGGCTTCAAAGGAAGGGCGCAAGAAGGGGCTTCACGCTGGTAGAACTCTTGATCGTCATCATCATCATCGGCATACTGGCGGGAGCGATGATGCTGGTGGCGGGAAGGAGCAGGGATTCGGCAGAAGCGTCTAAGATAATAAGCGATCTTAGAAGCGTAAAGGCTGCGGCCTTAATATGGTTAACGGAAAATCCAGCCGGTTTAGGAACAAGTAACTGGACAGGACTTGAGGATGATCCAACCCCAATAAACAGCTATCTCGATAAACCGCTGGTGAAGGGGCACCATCGTTTTTTATTTGAAACTGGCACAATGACTATAAAAAATCCATCAACAGTAGAAGGTGCACCGGAAGAATTAGACGTTGGCGTTTGGTTATTAGGGTATGATTTGAAAGAAATAGGAGATGAATTTAGTGCAGTCAGACCTGGAGTTACAGGAAATTTGGCAAGCCAAGCTAAAAGCGTTGGGTTATATGGGACAAAGACCATTGATATGACTGCTACCAGTGATACTGAAATAGGTTATTTTCAATCATCGAATACAGAAGTCTACGTAATCGTCCAATAACCCGGGTGGCCTGACATGAAGCGGCGCGGTTTCTCCCTGATAGAAGCTTTGGTGGCGCTGGTGCTCTTGCTCGTGGCGCTGATACCCATGGCGGCTGTCCCCGCGGCCACGAGCAGGCTCTATATTGCCTCGGCCGCCAGGGAGCAGGCCGCGCTGCTTGCCGTTCAAAAGCTGGACGAGCTCGAGGCAAAAAAACTCAGTGAACTATCGGGCGGGTCTCAAACGACCGGCGGTTACACAATAGATTGGGCCGTCGGAGACGTAGTAGACCAGCAAAGGGAAGTGGCGGTTACCGTCACATGGGGCGGCGGACGCAGTAAGCTCGAGGTCACAAGGCAGGTGAGTGCAGGTGCTTATAAGACGTCAACTTAAACCGCGTCGGGGCTTTACGCTTACGGAAGTCCTCATTGCCGTGGTCATTTTGTCCATAGTGTCCATTGCGGCGACAGGGCTGTTTTTTGCCTTCACAAAGCACTTCGAGCAGTCTTCAGACCTCACTGCGGCCCGCCAGCGAGGCGAGATGGTGTTGTCCCGCCTGGAGACAGCCGTCCTCCAGGCGGGGCTTTCCATGCCAAACAAAACGTCCGACTTTGAGAAGGTCTTCGTCGTGGGCACATCGCCAAAAATTGATCTGATCACAGCCTTGAGGACAGCCACCGGCAGTGTCTGGAACGAGCCTGTCTATTTATACGGGGAAAAATTTTCCGTAACGAATGCCGACGGCTCAGAGACAGAATATTTCAGAAAAATGGGCATAGTTTACTGCCTGAGTTCAGGCATAGGCGTATTGGAAGACGAGCACGACATAGATGTCAATAAGCAGCCCGTCCTGAAATTATCGGCGGCTTGCCCCGATAACCAGGTGAAGGCGGCCACGTCAGCGGCGACAACCGACGGTTGGGTGACCTTTTCGGGATGCCAGACACCTTTTGTTGTAAAGGAAATTAGCACCGACCGCAAAGAGCTTACTGTAATGATTTCGAAAAGGGATTTGATACCATTTTTTGCCGAGCTTCAGTACGTCAGGGCTTTGTGCGCTTATGTTGACTCTCCTGGCGGTACGTCACCGCACTTTTATGTGGAGGACGTGACGCGAAGTCCTGCACAGCCTGTGTCCGAAGGCGTATCTCAGGTGCTTTTTTCCTTCGATGACGATAGCAATGTTTTGACGGTCCATTTGTTAGTGCGGGGAAACCGCAAGTTTCCGGGAGAGGTCACCTCGGGCGATGTCCCGGGTTGGCCGCTTACAGGCACAGATACAACAGTAACAAGCGAGGACAGGCATTACAGGCTCGTTGCCATGTCGGCCTCCTGGAGGGTGAGGAACTGATGAGAAAAAAAAGAAAGGCCATAGCACTGCCTTTGGTGTTGGTGATAGTGCTCGTGGGAGGTGCTCTCGTGGCGGCGGCCTTTTACATTACCGAAAATTACTATTCCAGCGCCAAGCAGACCGTGACCAGCACTCGCCTTTACAACGCCGCCGTGAGCGGCATCGAGGAAGGCAAGGGGTGGATTTATAAGAACATGAAGCTGGGACATATCCCGCGCTGGACGGATATAGACGGCGACGGCATGCTTTCGTCTGCGGACAAGCCTGACGGCGCTACATACACTTACGAGGCTCTCATTGCAAGGGTCAGCTCGACCGACAAAGGGGTTTTTGATATTACTACTGAAGACGGGATCAAATTGCACGTTGTGGTTTACGACCTGGCCTACGAGCCTGCCTCCGATCTGTTGAAGGACGACTACGAATACGAAAAGGGCTTTCCTCCCGCCATTCGCCCGCAGCTTGAAGAGGGAAGCTCTGTAGTAAGGCCAAGCTACGCAGTCGTTGGCAGGGGCGGAGGTTCTGGGGGCGAGGGCGCACCGGGCAGCGACATAGGCGTTTATCTCATACGATGCACCGCCACTTACAAAGACAGGACGAGCACCGCCGAACAGGCGGTCGCCATGCGGTTTTAGAAACCGCAAACGGGGGTGTAACCCATGAAAAAGTTTTTATCAAATATTAGTGTTTTAAAACGCGCCTTTGTACTGGTGGCGGTGGCCTTTGCCGTCATTGTCGCCGGCCAACTTGGGATTTTGCCTCAAGCTGCTGCCGAGCCGCCGGTCCTGCCCAGCTGCAATAAACCCTTGCCCGAAGGCTATGCTCAATCCGTCCAGCCAAACGTCCTTCTTCTTTTGGACACGAGCGGGTCAATGATGTATTTGAGCGAAAGGGACACATCTACCTACGGGGACGGCAGTAAACCTTATTCAGGACAGAAGTATTTTGGTATAGATCGTTGCAAGATATCCGGTGATGGAAATACCTCTAATAACGACCCAAACACGGCCTACAACTATCACCCTAATCTTATTGTTATTGGCAATGCTAATGATTTGAAGAATATGGGGATCAGCTCTCCCGATTCTTATTTTGCAAAAACCGCTGATGGTCGATATCTTTATCCCAATGACAGCCGCATGTATAAATTAAAATTGGTCCTGTGGGAGATCTTAAACGATCCCGGACTGGTTTCGGGGCTGCGATTGGGATTGGCGACTTATTATCAGCAAAAAAACGACTCGCCAAAGGTCCCCAGTGTTGGCATATATTATCAGTGGCCACCTACATCCAGCGGGTCAAATCAAGCCCTTTCATGGGAGGGCAGCAGCAGTTGGGACAGAGCATTGCTTAGGAGGTTCTTCAAGTCCACTGACGAACCTGGAAGCATAGAGGAGATAACGAAGTGGGTTGATGGCATAGAGACTTCGGATAACCCGGAGCTGCGTGCCCATGGAGCCACCCCGCTTGCGGCGTCCATTTACGGCGCTGACGATAAAAAAAGCGACGCGAGGTATTTCTTTCTAATGGATGGGGCAATAAACGCCTGGTGCCAGCAGAACTGGCTAATAGTTCTAACAGATGGAGCGGATACTGAAACTTCGCCTCATGACACATCGCCCGTCACCGCCGTCAAAAATCTTTACAATGCAAAAGATAAGCCAGAAGATAAATGGCCTTCCTTTTATGGCAATAAAGCCCAGCCCGTCAAAACCATGGTCATCGGCCTCATAAACCCCACTGCCTCAAACGTTTCTACCTTAAAAGACACTCTAGATAAAATGGCCGATGCCGGAGATGATGGCAACGAAAAGAACAACTCAAGCCATGCCTATTTTGCCAGCAATGTGGACGAACTCATGAAGGCTTTCAAGGACATATTCAAGCAAATTCAGAGCTTCAATTCGACCGGGAACGCTCCACTCGTGAGCCCGCCCATTGGAGGCCAGGAAGGCGGAATTTACGTTCCTAACTTCGTGCCTCGCTTAGAAAGACAATGGGCCGGCCATCTGTATAAATATACACTCGATACGAATGGAGCCATGTCCAAACTTCCGGTATGGGATGCTGGATCGAAACTCGAGGCCAAACCTTATAACGCTCGAAATGTATTTACTGTGAACTGGAAGGGCGGAAACTGGAAGATGGCTTTCGACGATAGCAACGCTTACGCCTTAGCTCAAATGCTTGAACCTAACACTTCTTACCTGCCTTCCGACCAGGCGCCTAAGTTTATAAGATGGGCCTTGGGCAGCGACGAGTGGGACGAAGTCACGGGGAGCGAGAGGTATAAACTCGGAGACATATACCACAGCGGTATAGCGGAAATAGGACCCCCGAGGGGAAGCAGTCCTCACGAGCTTTACATGCAGTTTAAGGCGGACAACGCCAACAGGGAAAAGCTGGTCTATGTCCAGGCGAACGACGGAATGCTTCATGCCTTCAAAGCAGGTAAGAAAAACGCAGAGGGCAAGATAGTAGACGATACGGGAGAGGAAAAGTGGGCCTTCATTCCTCCAAACGTGCTGGCAGAGGGGCGAATGGTCGGCATGAAGCAGGATATTACGGTGAGCGGAAACGAGACTACTGTGACATGGCTGAATAAGGAAAAATCAAACCCAAGGTATTTGCTTGACGGCACAATGACAGCAGAAGACGTCTTGCTTAGCGATGGCCACTACCACACTGTTTTGCTCGGGCTTTTGGGCTACGCCGGGCCGGGCCTTTATGCCCTGGATGTCACCGACCCCGATAAACCTGAGTTTATGTGGGCTGTGGAAAACGCCATATACAATCGCAAGGGAGACGAAGTGCTTCCGAACAAAAACGAAGATTTCATTGTGTCCTATTGGGTAAAAAGTGGGAATGCCGTTACCCGCACTGATACGTCGCATGATAAAGTAGCAGATCTAAGTGACTTGAACTACAAAAGCCTGCGCTTTACCCAGAGCACGCCCGCGATTGGTTATGTATTGGTCCCGAACGGATCACTGCCAAATACGTGGGTGGCAATCATGGGAAACGGCTCCCAGATGCGCATCAACGAGGGCTTTTCCATTGCAAGCGTTTACGTCATAAACGTAGAAAATGGCAAATTGCTCAGGGTCTTTGAAAAAAAGGGTCCTATGAAGCAAATGGTCACACCTGCTGCAATAATCTGGACCGGTTCTACCCGCCTGGCCAAGTATTTTTACATCGGAGACGATAACGGCATCATATACGAAGGAGACTTGACGAGTTCAACCCCTAGTGACTGGTTGTTGGAGCCGGTCTTCGATTTAGAGGGCTCCGTAGGGCCTTCCTACATACTGGATACTGCTTATATTGACCGCAATAAGTGGATTTTCATCCTCACCGGTGATTATGAAAATCTGATGAAGGACGATCCCCTAAAAAAAGACGATTATATGGTAGCTGCCAACATTTCTTCTGGTGCAAGTAAAATGAACGAGCTTATGAAATTGGACCCTGAAGATGTAAAAAGTGTCAGCACAAGCGCCAAAGGGTGGTATACGGAGATACCCAAAGGAGAAGGTGCTACGACACCCCCTGTTTACTATAACGGCCACATCTTCTTTTCCACTTATGTAAAATCGGAAGACATATGCAGTGTGGGAACAAGCCGAATTTACGTCTTAAACGCCACCACCGGCAAAGGTGCTTGGTCTGGAGGTAAAAAATACGTGGAGCTGGAGGGCGTCAAGGTCTCGGGCATAGTTATTTCCGAAGGGCGCGTTTACGCAGGCGTCACGGATTATCCACAGGTTGATGCTGAACTTCCAGAGGAATTGGGCGAAGGGGTTGAGATCCAGAGTGGATTATTGGCCTTTGATGTTCCCGAAGAGGTTGCAAACTGGGATTCTGCATACCCGAGCGGCGTCATGGTGCCCTCTTACTGGAGGAGGTGGATGCCGTGAAGATAATTAAGCTCTTTATGATCTTTTCTGTCCTCTTTCTTTTTATCGCTGTCCCCATTGCAAATGCCGGTCCTTCCGAACCGGACGTTTACTACGGCATGCTGTCAAAGCTTCAATTGGACCCGCCATACCTTTTCTTATCCACCGTGGAAGGGCTTAAAAAATTTATATGGGTTGTCGACGAGACGCTTTTCATTGGAGCAGACGACCAAGAGATGACGCCCAAACAGTTTGTCCAGGCTTACCAGGGGGAAAGCGTAGAAGTTACAGCAGAAGGCTCTAAAGTTAAATTCGTAAAACGGGTTTTTTTCTAAGGAGGGGGTGTGATGTTTGGAAGAAAACGGCACTACGCTGGTCTTTCCATAGAGGGAGGGGCGATCAGGTATCTTGAGCTTAGGCCCTCGTCACGTGGGTTTAGGATCGCAAGAAGCGCGAAGGTGTCAGTGGAAGAGGGCACGATAGCACAGGACAGGATCGTGAACATGGATCGTCTTTCGACGGCGCTCGGCAGTTTGAGGACCAAGCTGGGCGGCAAGTTTGCGCCCTCGGTGGTGGTGGGATTGCCGCCGCAGGACGCCATCATCAGGGTGGTCGAGATGCCCAAGATGAACATGGAGGATGCCAGAAGCGCTTTTGGGTGGGATTTTGAACATTACTTCTCTTTTCCTTTAAAGGATGCATCCTTCGACATTGTGCCCGTTGATGTCCCTTCGCCGCTTTCCGACGAAAATATGAGCGTCATGATTGTTGCATCGCGTCTTACCGTTGTAAACGGAATATTGGATATGGTGGCAAAGGAGGACGCGAGGGTCACGGCGATTGAGCCTGCAGGCATCGCGATCGTTAGAGGGGTTGTGGGTTCTCGTGGCGAAAGCTCGAGCGGCAGTTTGATTTTATCTGTCGGCGACAGAAGCTCGCAGATCATTTTGGAGTACAAGGGCAACGGCTTGGTCTATAGGACGGTCTATGTTGGGGCACGCAGCGAGTTTCAAGGAGGAGCGTCTGTGTATGAGGTGTTGATGCAAGAGGTAAGAAATTCCATTGTTTTCGGAAGCTCCCAATTTAGGGGGTGGAACGTGAAGGAAATTATTCTTTGCGGTGAATACGGTGGTGATGAGGGTCTTCAAGCTGAGATACAGGCGGCCTCCGACGCCTACATGTGTCATGTGGCCGATCCCTGGATGGCGTGGTCCATCGAGGGAGAATTGCCTGAAGAATACGGGTGGGAAGCCGCAATAGGGCTGGCTGTGAGGGATAAATCATGACTGTCAAAATAGATTTAAGGCCACTGGGTGTAAAGATAGCCGAGAGGAAAAAGGTCGATCTTCCGAGAGTGATCGCCATAGCGCTCATCCTTGTCTTTATTGTAGCGTCATGTTTTACTTCCGCTTACGGTATATTCGTTTTAAGGGAACTTACGGCTAGAAGACAGGCTTTAGAGGCGAGCGTGGAAAAATTGACGCTTGAGGGCAAAAGGCTCGATGGTTACATCGCACAGAACAAGGAGAAACTTGACCTGTACGAAAAAGTGCTGTCTTTGCTGAGGGAAGACATCCCTTCGGTCGAGTTTTTTTCTGCCGTTATGGCATCCCTACCCAACGAAGTCTGGCTTTCCCAAGTTCGGCTGGTCCCGGGCAGAGCTGACGTCGAAGGTTATGCCTTCGCGGAAAACGATGTCGCCGCCTTTGCTTTAAAACTGCTTAACGCCAGCGTCACTAGCTCCATTAGCCCTTTGGTGACGTCTAAAGAAACCAAAAAGGGCAAAGATGAATATGAAAGAACCCTTGTGAAGTTCAGCTTCACCTGCGACATCAAAGACTTCCTGGGGACCTTTGAAGTGGCCAAAGGAGCTGAAAAGGATGAAGTTGAGCGTTAAGAAAGCACTCATAATTTTTTGTTTTTGCCTTGTGATGGGGGGATTTCTGTGGTTTCAGCACGCCTTGAGCGCAAGCATCTTGCAGGAAAGGGATGCCATAGAGGGCCTTGCCAAACAGGAGGTGAGCTTGAAGGGCGCCATTGCGCAAAAGTATGCGTTGCTCGAAGTTTACCGCGATGCCTTGAGCAAAATGGAGCAATCTCGCGTTGAATTTCCGGCGGACAACGTGGCGTTTTTCGCATCCATAGAAAAGGTCATGGCGGGGAATAAACTTAAGATCAACAAGGTTAATCCTGTCAAATCGACTACCCCGGACAGGACGGCCGTGTCGGTGTCTTGTGAAGGCGATTACCTCAATTTCCTTTCGGCCATCTCCGATATGCGGGGCAATAAACCGGCCGTGCGCTTATTTTCCTTGACAGTTAAAGGGCAAGAAAAAGGGCCGGTAAGTGCCGATATGTCGATAGAGACCATCATGAAAGGGGAGTGATTTGGGCGTGGGTGAAACGTGGAAAGATGCTTTTGCTTCATTGTGGAATGGCCTTCTTTACGGAAGGGGCTCCCTACGGTTTTTGCGTATACTGCTAGCCCTGTTGCTCGTCTTGAGCATTGGATGGTCGATCTATCTTTACAGACAGATAATAGCCTTATCGCAAATAACTCCGTTAGAAACTCCTCCGATAAAGCGGGGCGTGGAAGAGGAGAAGAAATTTGCCGAGATGGCCAAGGGGTTTGAGGAAATCGTTCAGGCGAGGTCAACCAGCGGGGAGTTTGTCTACATCGCCTCTACATTGGACAGGTACCCCTTTAACGAACCTCCCATGCCTGTGGTGTTGGCTGAATTAGCCAAGACTGCGGCAAGAGAAGGGGAAGTTTCTCCGGCATACGAAGAAGTATATCTGCCGCCCTATATGGAGGTCCGTGCCGTCATGATATTGGACGGGAAGCCCATGGCGCTAATGTACATCGAGGGAGAAGGCGACGGACTGATCGTTTCTCCGGGATATAAATTCGACAACGGAAAAGGCAAGGTGGTCAGCATTACCCCGACGAAGGTGGTGGTATTATGGGCAGGAACGAAAATGGAATTGGGGATGGATGTGCTATGAGAAGCACAAAGAGAATGGCAGGTTTTATGTTGGTCATTGTGTTTTTATGCTTTGTCTTTGGCGTTTATTCGTGCGAAAAAGCACTGGCTCAAACGAGCGTCAGTACGACTGCCGGAGAAGTAGTACAGGATATGCCTATATTTGGAGGAGTATTGGTACACCAGGCCGGTTCGTCCCTTTTGCTGGTGGAGGTAAAGGGCACAAAATTGCCCAGTCCCAAACTTTTGCATTCCGATCCCGGAAATATGGTCTTCTTTTTTGCCGGGACCTCAATGCCGGCTCAACAGTGGTCCAGAAGCTACAGCTTTCCCCTTTTGAGGGGGATCGAAGTGGTAAACGTCGAAGGCGGCCTTGAGATGCGCCTTTTTACGAATGAGCTCCTTGAAGTTAAGGAAATAAAGGGAACGGAACCGGCGCCGCTTTATAGGCTGCACCTTGGGCCCGTCGTTTCTAAGCCTGTCGAAGAACCCGCGAAGGAGCCCGAGGAGCGCTTGCCCTTATCGCTTAAAACGGGGCCTAAAGACCCGATGTCTGTCGCTTCGCCGGTTACACTTGAGCTCAGAGACACAGAGCTAAAGGACGTCTTGAGGATGCTTGCCAAATTCATGGGCATAAACGTCATAGTGGATCCTTCGGTGCCTCCAACCACTATAACATTAAGCGTAAAGGACGCACCCTTGAGGGAAGTTTTGGCCTATATAATGCGGATGAACAACTTAAACTATGCCATGATGGGAAACACCATACTGTTTGGCACTCCGGAAAGCCTCGCTAAATCCCTTGGGATGGAGCAGACGAAGTCCTTCAAGATAGCTTACGCCGATCCCAAACAAATTCCCGCCATCCTTCAAAGCCTTGTGGGGGTAACTACTGTGGCTGTAGACGAGAGGCTTCGGACGGTTTACGTGACGGGAAGGCCCGACAATTTGCATGACGTGGAACAACTTCTTCAAAGGATCGACCACCCGGGACGTCAGGTCATGCTTCAGGCGCGCCTCATCGAAGTGAGGGACACGGGCAGGAAGGAGCTTGAAAGTATTGTAGATGCCGTCTACAAACACTGGTGGTTTTCCTACGGAGCCGGCGGCGGTTCTATAGGTTACGTGCATTCCAGCGAGCCGGAAACTTTTGACCCTGACGATGACAGGCCTACCTCGCCCCTCGATGTGGATCTCGTAGACATCACCAACGGGACGCTTCGAATGCTCGATGTGGGCATAAGAAACTTGGTCGAATCCAACAAGGCAGATATCCTGGCCAGCCCGTCGGTCGTCACGGTGGACGGACAAAAGGCGTCGATCGCCCTGACCACGAACATCAAGTACATCTCCGAACGTGACGAAGCGGGAAATCCCGTATATACGGAGGAACGGATCGGACCGACACTGGAATTTACGCCCATTGTAGGCAGGGATAACACCGTCACCATAAACGTAGCGATTTCGACGGGTGAAGTCGTCGAATGGAGGGCCGGAGGTATGGGAGAAGAAGTTCCCGTCACCAGCTCCCGAGACGTCAGCACCATGGTCCGAGTCAGAAATGGCGAACCCTTCGTCATAGGCGGACTTTTTGACAGGA
>Ga0209608_1001243_pt1 | contig 21723 bp, 16 predicted proteins | sample AD_UKC130_MetaG_FD_184428 | JGI IMG/M metagenome (GOLD analysis project Ga0209608, IMG submission 184428) | Active sludge microbial communities of municipal wastewater-treating anaerobic digesters from Canada - AD_UKC130_MetaG (SPAdes) (version 2) | ecosystem: Engineered > Bioreactor > Anaerobic... | reverse complement strand
AAGCCATCCGTCCTAACTTGCAGAGCTATCCAGCTATCGGGCTTTCCCATTCGCGGCAGGGTTACCCACTCTACAAGCCAACCCCGGTTCGCTTACGCTATGTTCCAAGGCACCCCCTCGGCTTCCTCCAGACCCCACTGTTGCCAGTGGCGCCCTTGCCTGCTGGTTACCTTCCCGCTGGTTGGGCGGTAGGGTTTCTCTCAACCCATCGGCTCGGTAGACATGCCGGGCGCACCGCGAAAAAACCCCAGTCCTCCTGGGGTTTCCATTGTCTGGGCTGGTGCCGAAGGAGGGAGTCGAACCCTCATGGGACTAGCCCACACGATTTTGAGTCGTGCGTGTCTGCCAATTCCACCACTTCGGCCTGCTTATGCCGCTGACATGATCATGGTAACACCGATCCTACAGTAGCTTGACGCTATCTTCCACCCCCAGTTGTCTTGACGCGGCCCAGGGTGGTGGGGTAAAATTAGCTAAGAACTGATCATGATAATTATTACCTGGAGGAGTTACTGTGAAACCCAAAGGTTTTGTCCGACGCACCAGACAGCGGGAGGTTATCCTGGAGGTCCTGCGGGGCACTAAATGCCATCCCACCGCCGATTGGGTCTACCAGGAAGTGCGCAAGGAGATGCCCCACGTGAGTCTGGGTACCATATACCGCAATCTAAAGACCTTGAGCGAGCACGGAGAGATCCAGGAGCTGGCCTTTGGCGCCACCCATTCGCGCTTTGATGCCAACAAGGAGCTGCACTACCACTTTGTCTGCGAGGAGTGCGGCCTGATCGAGGATTTGGATATGCCCGTTGTGGAAGGGCTGGAGGAGAAGGTGGCGGAGCGGGGCTATGAAGTGACCTCCCACCGCCTGGAGTTTTACGGGCTCTGTCCCGACTGCGCCAACAACAACTCCATGGGCCGAGCCAACTAGCTTCTGCCTGTTTTCTGAGTACCGCGGCAGCGCCGGGTGCTCAGATTTTTTTTGGCCTGCCATTTACTTCATGTACAATATGTAGTATAATTATCCCGCAATCATAACTATCTCTGGTAGAAATCCACAGGAAGGAAGATGCAGGTGCAAGTCTCAGAAAACGCCCGAATCGTACTGGAACGCCGCTACTTATCCAAGGTTGGCAGTGAGGTGGTGGAGACACCGGAAGACATGCTCCGCAGGGTGGCGAAAAACATCGCCCAGCTGGAGGAGGATCCCATTTGGGAAGAGCGCTTCTTCCAGATCATGGACAACCTGGAGTTCCTCCCCAACAGCCCCACCTTGATGAACGCCGGCAGGGAGCTGCAGCAGCTGTCGGCCTGCTTTGTCCTGCCCATCGAAGATTCCATGGAGGGCATCTTTGAAACCCTGAAGAATACCGCACTGATCCAGAAATCCGGAGGCGGGACAGGCTTTAGTTTTTCGCGCCTGCGTCCAAGTTTTGATGTGGTGAGCACCACAGGCGGGGTGGCCAGCGGGCCCGTTTCCTTCATGCGCTGCTACAACGCGGCCACCGATGCCATCAAGCAGGGGGGCACCCGCCGGGGCGCCAACATGGGCATTTTGCGGGTGGATCACCCGGACATCCTCAAGTTCATCCAGTGCAAGGCCGATCCCAATGAGATCACCAACTTCAACATCTCCGTGGCCATCACCGAGGAGTTCATGGAAGCGGTGTTCGCGGACGCAACCTATCCGCTGATCAACCCCCGGACCAAAGAGGCCGTGGGCGAGCTGCAGGCCAGGGAAGTGTTTGAGCTGATCGTGGAAATGGCCTGGCGGAACGGGGAGCCGGGGATCATCTTCCTGGACCGGATCAACCGCTTCAATCCCACGCCCCATGTGGGGGTGATCGAAGCCACCAATCCCTGCGGCGAGCAGCCCCTACTGCCCAATGAGAGCTGCAATCTGGGCTCCATCAACCTGGCCAAGATGGTCAAGCGGGAAGGGGATGCCTGGACCATCGACTGGGACCGCCTTGGGGAAGTGGTGGAGATCGCGGTGCGCTTTTTGGACAACGTGATCGATGTGAACCGCTATCCCCTGGAGGAAATCAAGAAGATGACCTTTGCCAACCGCAAGATCGGCCTGGGGGTCATGGGCTTTGCTGATCTGCTGATCCGCCTGGGCGTGCCCTATAACAGCGAAGAAGGTGTGGAGCTGGGGCGCCAGATCATGAAGTTCATCCAGACCACGGGGCACGAAGCCTCCTCCAAGCTCGCGGAGGAGCGGGGATCGTTCCCCAACTACCCAGGCAGCGTCTATGAGGCCACCGGCAGGCCCATGCGCAATGCCACGGTGACCACCATTGCCCCCACGGGCACCATCTCCATCATCGCCGGCTGTTCCAGCGGGATTGAGCCCCTGTTTGCCTTGGCCTTTACCCGCAACGTGCTGGATAACGACCGCTTGATCGAAGTTAACCCCATGTTCGAGCTGATCTTAAAGGAGCGGGGCCTCTATTCCCAAGAGCTCATCGCGCAGGTGGCCCAAACGGGGAGCGTCAAGCATCTGGAAGAGTTCCCGGAGGATCTGAAGCGGGTTTTGGTCACCGCCTACGATGTGTCACCGGAGTGGCACATCCGCATGCAGGCCGCCTTCCAGGAATACACGGATAACGCCGTAAGCAAGACGGTGAACTTCCCCCGGGAAGCCACCAAGGATGACATCCGGAAGGTCTACGAGCTCGCCTATGAGCTGGGCTGCAAGGGCGTTACGGTGTACCGCGCCGGCTCCCGGGAAGGGGAAGTGCTCACCGTGGGCCATCAAAAGGAGGATGGGGAGGAAAAAACCTCCGGGGCACCAGCCAGGCCCGCACCCCGCAGGCGGCCGCGGGTGACCCGGGGAGAGACCATCCGCATCAAAACCGGCTGCGGCACGCTCTATGTGACCATCAACTCAGATGATCAGGGCATCTGCGAAGTGTTCACCACCATCGGTAAAGCGGGCGGCTGTGCCGGAGCCTTTTCCGAAGCCACCGCCAGGCTCGCCTCTTTGGCCCTCCGTTCCGGAGTGGAGCCCACGCAGGTGGTGAAGCAGCTTAAGGGCATCCGCTGCCCCCATCCCATCTGGCAGGATGGCACCCAGGTCCTTTCCTGTCCCGATGCCATCGCCCAGGTCCTGGAGGAGCACATCAAGAATAACGGTGTAAACGGCGGCAAAAAGGGCGTGGTGAACTCAGCTAATCCCGCACCCGCCCAGGAAAACCCCCAAGGGCCGAACCCCTCAGGCCAGGTTCTAGCCGGGGAGATCTGCCCCGAGTGCAGCGGGACCATGGTCCAGGAAAGCGGCTGCGCCACCTGCCTGGAGTGCGGCTTCAGCCGCTGCAGCTAAGGCCTCTCCCTAAAGAGCATAATCTCCTCCCTCCGCCCATACACTGGCGGAAGGAGGAGATCCTTTCTACCTAGGGTTAGTTATCCATGATGTTCTGCAGCCATTCGCTGGTGAGCAGGCGCTGCGCCAGTTCCACCTGGGCGTATTCCAGCACCTTGGACCAGTTCTGATCCAGGGCCGCGCTGATCAGCTCAGGGGCCACCGCCAGGTATTCCGCGGTCTCCAGGGTAAGCCTTTCCCGCAGCATGAGCTGGAGACTGCTCCAGTCCTGGTTGATGGCGGCCTCCGCTTCCCACGGGGCCACGCCCCTGTCCACCAGTTCCTGGTAGAGCTCGTAGCGCACCTCTTCACCCAGCTGCTCCCAATCGCCGGTGATCAGGGCATTGATCTGGGCGGGGGTGAGGATCTCCGCGAGCGTCTGGGTGGCTTTATTCAGCCCCTGCAGGAGGGCCTGCAGTCTGGCGTTTTCCTCCAGGCGGACTAGAAGCGCTTGGCTGTCCCTGGCCAGGATGACCACGTGCTGGCCGGGGCTCAGTTTTTCCCCTTTGCTTACGGCATCCTTGACCAGGCTGCCGGGGGAAAGGTAGAGGGTTTCCGCCAGGAGCGTCAAGGCGATGCCCTCTGCTGCTTCTTCCTCAGGTTTGAGTACGATCTGGCGGCCATCCCCCTGGACCTCCTCCACCGCGCCGCTGACCTGCGTCAGCCGCAGGGCTTGGTCCAGGATGTAGGCGGCTTCTGCCCTGGTGATCAGGCGGTAGGGTTCGAAGCGGCCCACCATGTGGGTGGGCAGCAGGGCCAGCCGCTGCAGGAGCTCGATCCCTAAAAAGCCCGGGTAATCCAGGTTCACATCGGAAAAGGAAGGATAAAAGCCCTTGGGCACCTCGGTGTGCTCACCGAGCCCCAAGAGGTTTCCCAAGAGGGCCGCGAACTCGCCCCGGGTAACCCCTTCGGGATGGGCCACCAGGAGCTGGTTCAGCCACTGGGCCAGTTCCTCTTTCTCTTCCTCCGGGAGATCGAAGCCCCCCGCCAGAAGCTGTAGGGCCTCGGCGTGGCTGAGGCTGCTGGAGGGAGCGAACTCCTCCTCCCAGAGGCCCGCGAAGAGCCCCTTTTCCTCCAGGACGGTGATGGCGCCTTCCGCCCAGATCCCTTGGATATCGGCGAACGCAGCCAGGGCCGCGGCGCTGGTCATGGTGCAGAGCAGGATAAAGACGATGAAGGCAGTCAGTTTTGCAGGTCGCATCTAGGCACCCCTTTTCTTGATCAACTGATGTCTAGCTTACACCCCACACTTCTTCGCTGGCAAGGGAAGCCCTTTATGTAAATGCGGGCAGCGGCGGCGCCTTTCCCCAACTACGGCAGGTTTTTACAGCCTGGCGTGGAATAGACAAGGAAGAAATGGGGGATCTGCGTTGGCAAAAAGTCTGTTTCTCCTAGATGGCAATAGCCTGATCAACCGGGCATTTTACGCCCTACCGCCCTTAACCAGCCGCCGGGGCGAACCTACGAACGCGGTGTACGGGCTGACCATGATGCTGCTGCGCCTCATGGAAGATTACCAGCCTGACCAGATTCTGGTGGCCTTTGATCTTTCGGGGCCCACCTTCCGCCACGAACGGTTCGGGGAGTACAAAGCCCACCGCAAACCCATGCCTGAAGAGCTCCGCTCCCAGATTCCCTTGATGAAGGCGCTGCTGGATAAGATGGGGATCCCCCGCCTGGAGCTGGCCGGCTGGGAGGCGGATGATCTCATCGGCACCGCCGCCAAGCAGGGGGAGCAGGCGGGCTATGAAGTTTACATTGTCACCGGCGATCGGGATGCCTTTCAGCTCATCTCCCCGCAAACCAGGGTGCTTTTCACCAAAAGGGGCATCACCGAAACGGAAACGGTGGATGAGAAGGCCCTGCGGGCCAACTACGGCTTAACACCTGAACAGGTGGTGGACTTAAAGGGCCTGATGGGGGACAGCTCCGACAACATCCCCGGGGTGCCGGGGGTGGGGGAGAAGACCGCCCGCCGGCTCCTGGAGAGCTACAGCTCCCTGGAGGGCATCTACGCCCACCTGGATGAGATCAAGGGTAAGCTCCAGGAAAGGCTCAGGGAGTTCAAGGACCAGGCCTTTTTCAGCCGGGAGCTGGCCACCATCCGCTGCGCCGCGCCCATCGCGATCGAGCTGGGCCGGGAAACCACCATGGATGAAGCCGCGGTGCGGGAAATGTTCCAGGAGCTGGATTTTAAAAGCCTCCTGGCCCGGCTGCCTAAGGGTCCAGGGCCCCAGGCCCCCCAGGTGCAGGCGGAGAGCTGGGATCTCAGCTTCACCCAGGTCCAGGAAGCAAGCTGGGGGAAGTTTAAGGGGCAGCTTGAGGCCGCGGAGAGAATTTACCTGAACTACGCACCAGAGCGCAGGCTCCTTTTGGTGCTGCTCCCGGAGGGCCTCTGGGCTGTTGAGAAGGATCTCCTCCAAGACCGCCTGGAAAGCCTTTTACCCCTCCTCAAGGAGCGGGAGATCTTCGCCTTGGAGGGCAAGGACATCCTGCACCTTTTGGGCCCCCAGGGTCCGTTGCAGCCGGCCTTCGATCTGGAGCTGGCCCTGTACTGCTTGGATCCGGAAAAGCGCTGGGATCTGGGCTCCGCCGCCCACTATTTTAAGCTCCCGGCCCCCAGCCTAGATCCGCAGAGCCTGGAGTACCAGGTGGGGCTGCTGCACCTGCTTAAGGAGGCGGCGCCCCTGGCGGAGCAGCGCCTGAAGGACCAGGGCCTCTGGTTTTTGTACCGGGAAATCGAGCTGCCTTTAGCCAAGGTGCTCGCGGAGATGGAAGCCCAGGGTATCCTGGTGGACCGGGCCAAGCTGAAAACCATCTCCGAGGACCTGCAGGAAAGCTTAGATCGGCTCACCGAGCTCATCTACGCCGAGGCGGGGGAGGAGTTCAATATTAACTCCCCCAAGCAGCTGGGGACGATCCTCTTTGAGAAGCTGGGCCTGCCGGTGCTCAAGCGCACGAAAACGGGCCCCTCCACCAGCGCGGAGGTCTTGGAAGAGCTGAGCGACCATCCCATTGTGGCTTACGTGCTGGAATACCGGCAGGTGGCTAAGCTCAAATCCACCTACGCCGACGCTCTAGGCGAGCTCATTTCACCTGAAACCGGGAGGCTGCACACCACCTTCAACCAGACGGTGACCGCCACGGGGCGGCTCAGCAGCACCCATCCCAATCTGCAGAACATCCCGGTGCGCACCGAGGAGGGCCGGCGCATCCGGGAGGCCTTCGTGGCGCCGGAGGGTTTTTACCTGATGAGCGCGGACTACTCCCAGATCGAGCTGCGGCTTTTAGCCCATCTCTCCGGCGATGCGGCCCTGCAGGAGGCCTTCCGCAGCGGGGCGGACATCCATGTGCAGACCGCCTCGGAGGTCTTTGGTGTGCCCCAGGATCAGGTCACCGAGGAGCAGCGCAGCGCCGCCAAGGCCATCAACTTCGGCATCGTCTACGGGATCAGCAGCTTCGGCCTGGCCAAGGGCATCAATTTGAGCAGGGCCCAGGCCCAGGCCTACATCGACTCCTATTTCCTCCGCTACCCGGGGGTGAAGGCGTTCTTGGACGGAGCGGTGGAGCAGGGTAAAAAAGAAGGTTACGTGAAGACCCTCTTCGGCCGCAGGCGCTACCTGCCTAACCTGAAGAGCCGCAACTTCGCCCTGCGCAGCTTCGCGGCCCGCACCGCCATGAACTCCCCTATCCAGGGCAGCGCGGCGGACATCATCAAGCTGGCCATGCTCAAGGTCCATGCCGCCCTGAAGCGGGAGGGGCTCCGGAGCAAGCTGCTGCTCCAGGTCCATGACGAGCTGGTCCTGGAGGTACCCGCAGGGGAGCTGGAAGCTGCGGCAGCCCTGCTCAAGCGGGAGATGGAGGGAGTCTGGGAGCTGGCGGTGCCCCTGGTTGTGGATGTGTACTACGGAAAAAACTGGCGCGATGTAAAGCGCTTTACCTTGAAGGAGTAAGCCATGCCTGAACTACCTGAAGTGGAAACAGTACGGCGCAGCCTCCTCCCGGTGGTGCTGGGCAGACCCATCAGCAAGGTGGAGGTCTTAACCGAGCGGATTGTGCAAAACAGAAGCATCGCGGAATTTCAGGGGCTGCTCACGGGGGCGAGCTTTGAGGATCTGCACAGGCGGGGGAAATACCTGATCTTCAGTGTGGGTGAGTGGGAGCTGGTGGCCCATCTGCGCATGACCGGCCGTTTGATCTACTATTCCAGTTCCACCATCCCCCGGGCCAAGCACACCTCCGCGGTGTTCAGCTTCCACTCCGGGGACGAACTGCGCTTTGAGGATGTGCGCAAATTTGGTACACTGGATCTGGTGCCCAAAGGTGACTACGCCTCCATCAAGGGCCTGCACAGTTTAGGGGTGGAACCCATTTCCCCGGAGTTCACCGCGGAGCTGCTCTGGGAGCTCTGCCGGGGGCGGCAGGCCAAGATCAAGGCCCTGCTTCTGGATCAAACCAAGATCGCGGGCCTGGGCAACATCTACGCGGATGAAAGCCTCTTTGCCGCTGGAATCCATCCCGAACGCAGCAGCGCTTCCCTCACGGAAGCGGAGTGCCACAGGCTGCACCGGGCCATCAGGGAAGTTCTGGAGGAGGCCATTGCCCACCAGGGAACCACCTTCCGGGATTACCGCACCGGGTTCGGCCAGGAGGGTGCTTTCCAGAACCGCCTGCAGATCTACGGGAAAAAGGGGGAGGCCTGCCCCCGCTGCGGGGTGAACCTAGCCCACAAGAAGGTCGCGGGCAGGACAAGCCATTTCTGCCCGGCCTGCCAGAGGGAACAGCCATGATCGGCCTCACGGGAGGAATCGCCAGCGGAAAATCGGCGGTGGCCCGGCGCCTAGCTTTCCTAGGGGCGGTGGTTTTAGATGCGGACCGTCTGGCCCGGGAGGCGGTGGAGCCCGGCGCCCCGGCCTGGGCTCAGGTAAAGGAGGCCTTTCCCCAGGTGATCCAGGAGGATCAGACCATCGACCGGCGCCTGCTGGGGGAGATCGTTTTTAGCGACGCCCAGAAAAGAAAGCTTTTGGAAAGCTTCATCCACCCGGAAGTGCTCAGGATGCTGCTGGCCAGGGCTGCCCAGGCCAAGGCCCAGGGCCGGTTGGTTGTGGCGGAGGTCCCCCTCCTTTTTGAGGTGGGCTGGGAGGGGCTGATGGATGAGGTCTGGGTGGTCTATGTGCGCCCCGAGGTGCAGCTGGAACGCCTTTTGGCCCGCAGCTCCCTCAGCCGGGAGCAGGCGGAGCGGATGATCGAAAGCCAGCTGCCCTTGGATGTCAAGGTGAGCCGGGCGGACCGGGTGATTGACAACAACGGGCCGCTGGAGAAAACATGGGAGCAGGTGGATGCTCTCTGGGAGGAGCTGCAGCGTGAGGATCGCTTTAATCGCCCATGATCAGAAAAAGAAGGACATGATCGAGTTTGTCAGGCGCCATCTGGCAGTTCTGCAGGGGCATGAGCTGGTGGCCACAGGCACCACAGGCCGCCTCATCCAGGAGGCCACGGGCCTGGCGGTGCGGCGGGTGCAGTCGGGTCCCCTGGGGGGCGACCAGCAGATCGGGGCCCTGGTGGCCAGCGGCGAAGTGGATGCCGTGATCTTCCTGCGGGATCCCTTAACGGCCCAGCCCCACGAGCCTGACATTACCGCGCTTTTGCGGGTGTGCGATGTGCACAACACCCCCCTGGCCACCAACGAGGCCACGGCGGAGCTGGTGCTGCACCTGGTGCAGGAAGGCAGGGGATGAAGCCGGTGCGCTTGCTCGCTCTGCTGCTTTTCGGCGTGGCCGTCGCGGGGCTAGTTTTTCTGCCCCAGATTCTTCAGGACTTATTTCCCGTTAATTATTCCCAGCAGATCAGTGCCGCGGAAAAGGACCACGGGGTGGACTGGGCCCTCATCGCCGCGGTGATCCAGGTGGAAAGCGGCTTCAGCCCCCAGGTGGTCTCCAAGAAAGGCGCGGTGGGCTTGATGCAGATTATGCCGGAAACGGCCCAGTGGGTGGGGGCCCGGCTGGGGGAGCAGGTGGACCGGGAGGATCTTCTAGACCCGGAGGTTAATATTCACCTGGGAACCTATTACCTGCGCTACCTCCTGGACCGCTTCGCCAGCGAGGAGCTGGCCCTGGCGGCCTACAACGGCGGCCCGGCCAACGTGGCCCGCTGGCTGGAGGAGGGCATCTGGGACGGTTCCTATGAGAATTCCCACCGCATACCCTTTGCCGAAACCAGGTCGTATGTGCGTAAAGTGTTGATGATGCGGCGCCTTTACCGCTATATCTACCCCGAAGGAATACAGGAGTTGGAGCATTGAGAGGAGCCAGGTAGGATGGTCAAGCAGATTGAAACCGTGCAGCAGGTGGCAGACCTCAAGGTGGAAGGAAGCAGGCTCTTTTCCGCCACCCATGAGGAGATCAAAGAGGGGCTGACAACCGACATCTACTTCGTGAAAACGAAAGAGATCCTCCACCAACTGGGCCGGGACGATGCCCAGGTGGTCGCGGAGATCTTCGGCCGGCGCCCGGGGGTGTTTGCGGGCCTGCCGGAGGTGAAGGTGCTCCTGGAGGGTTTAGGCCTCGAAGTGTGGAGCCTGGAAGAGGGGGAGTCCTTCGCGGCTAAGGAAGTGGTGATGCGCATCCACGGACCTTACAGCCGCTTCGGCATCTACGAAACCGCGATCTTGGGCATCTTAGCCAGCTCCAGCGGCTGGGCCACCGCGGCCCGCACCGCCAAGGAGGCGGCGGGGGGCAAGCCCGTTTTGTGCTTCGGTGCCCGCCATGTGCACCCCGCGGTGGCCCCGGTGATGGAAAGGGCGGCCGTTGTGGGGGGCGCGGATGGCGCTTCCTGCATCCTGGGGGCGAAGCTCGCGGGGCTGGAGCCTTCTGGCACGGTGCCCCATGCCCTGTTTTTGATCGTGGGGGATACCCTGGAAGCGGCCAAGGCCTACCACAAGTTCATGCCCCCGGGACATGCCCGCTCCATGCTGGTGGATACCTTCAAGGACGAGGTGGAAGAAAGCCTGCGTTTGGCCGCCTGCCCGGAGGCGGGGCTGGAATCTGTGCGCCTGGATACCCCCAGCGAGCGGGGGGGAGTGACCCCGGGCCTCATTGAGGAGCTGCGGGCGAGGTTGGATCTCGCGGGCTTCCACAACATCAAGATCTTCGTTTCCGGAGGCCTGGATCCGGAAAGGATCAAACTGCTTTCCGCCGCGGGGGCCGATGCCTTCGGGGTGGGGAGCTACATCTCCAGCGCCGCCGCGATCGACATGACCATGGACCTTAAGATCGTGGACGGACAGGCCACCAGCAAGCGGGGGCGCATCCCGGGCCTGGTCCCCAGTCCCCGCCTCAAGCGCGTGCTTTAAAGCCCCGGCACAGGGGCCGGAACTTTCCAACCCTGTTTTGCAGGAAATCCGCTGGTGGTGGCGAATCACTGTAAGGTATTGTGGGCAAGACCCGATCTGTCCCGCCCGGGAAGGCGGGAGGATAGAAAGGGAGGGTGTTATGTCGGATATACTTCTGTCAGTTAGGGATCTGAAAACCTATTTCTATACAGATGATGGGGTAGTACCCGCCGTTGATGGCGTCACCTTTGAGCTGGAGCGCGGAGGCACGCTGGGCATTGTGGGTGAATCGGGCTGCGGTAAAAGCGTCACCTCCCTGACCATCATGGGCCTGATCCCCCAGCCGCCGGGGAAGATCGAAGGCGGCGTGATTGAGTTCGAGGGCCGAGACCTCCTCAAGCTTTCCGAGGCGGAGATGCGCCATATCCGGGGCAACGAGATCTCCATGATTTTCCAGGAGCCCATGACTTCGCTCAACCCCGTGTTCACGGTGGGTAACCAGATCATGGAAGCGATCATGCTCCACCAGGGTGTCGGCAAAACGGAGGCCCGGGAGAAGGCCATTGAGATGCTGCGCCTGGTGGGTATCCCCTCGCCGGAGCAGCGGGTGGACGACTATCCCCACCAGATGAGCGGCGGTATGCGCCAGAGGGTGATGATCGCCATGGCCCTCTCCTGCAACCCCAAGCTGCTCATTGCCGATGAACCCACCACCGCCCTGGACGTGACCATCCAGGCCCAGATCCTCGATCTCATGCGGGAACTCCGCCGGGAGCTGGGTACGGCCATTATGATGATCACCCACGACCTGGGCGTCATCGCCGAACTGGTGGAAAAGGTCGTGGTGATGTATACAGGTAGAATTGTGGAATCAGCGGATACCTACACCATCTTTAAAAATCCCAAGCATCCCTACACCATAGGTCTTTTAGCCTCCATCCCCCGCCTGGACAGCGACGGCTCCAGGCTGCAGGCCATTCCAGGCACCGTGCCTACACCTGGGAACTTCCCCACGGGCTGCGGTTTCCATCCCCGCTGTGCCTTTTCCCGGGAGCTCTGCGAGCGGCAAATGCCGCCCTCCTTTGATCTGGGCAACGGCCATCGGGTAGCCTGCTGGAAGCTTGTGGATTACGATGAACATGCTGCCATCGATCAAAGGGAGGTGGGCTAGATGACCAGGCAACAAACTGCGCCGGTCGGGCAGAACGAAGTGCTCCTTGAGGTGCGCAATTTGGTGAAGCATTTCCCCATCCGCCAGGGCATCATCTTCTCCAAGCAGGTGGGTGCGGTACAGGCGGTGGATGACATCAGCTTTACCGTGCGCAAGGGTGAAACCCTGGGTCTGGTGGGGGAAAGCGGCTGCGGGAAGACCACCACAGGCCGTTTGATCCTGCGCCTGATTGAGCCCACCTCCGGTGATATCATCTTCGACGGGAAAAATATTCCCCAGCTGCCCAAGGATGAAATGCGGGAGCTGCGCAAGGAAATGCAGATCATCTTCCAGGACCCCTACGGTTCGCTGAACCCCCGCATGACCGTTGGCGACATTATCGGTGAGCCCCTGCACATCCACAAACTGGCCAGGGGTGCCGAAAGGGAGAAGAGGGTTAGGGAACTTCTGGAGGTTGTGGGCCTCAGTGCCTTCCATGCCCGGCGCTTCCCCCATGAGTTTTCCGGGGGACAGCGGCAGAGGATCGGTATCGCCCGGGCTTTGGCGGTGCGGCCCAGGCTGATCATCTGCGATGAACCCGTATCGGCCCTGGACGTTTCCATCCAGGCCCAGGTGATCAACCTACTCCAGGATCTGCAGAGGGAATTCGATCTCACCTACATCTTCATCGCCCACGACTTGGCTGTGGTGAAGCACATTTCCGACCGGGTGGCCGTGATGTACCTGGGCAAGATCGTGGAGCTCACCGACAAAAACGAGCTCTACCGCAACCCCAAACACCCTTACACCCAGGCACTGCTTTCCGCCATCCCCGAGGCGGATCCCACCATCAAGAAGGAGCGGATCCTGCTCAAGGGCGATGTGCCCAGCCCCATCAATCCGCCCAAGGGCTGCCGCTTCCACACCAGGTGCCCCAAGGTTATGGACATCTGCAAGGTGGAAGAGCCCGAGTTCGTGGATTCTGGGAACGGCCACTTCGTGGCCTGCCACCTGGTGCCCGCCGCGGAAGAAAAGGGCGCCTAAGCAAGCTGAATCCAAAGAAAGAAGAAGTCCTCCCCTGGCTGAGCTGGGGAGGACTTTTCTGCTAAGATGTTCTTTAGTTTTCAGGCTGCTCCTGGAAGCTGGCAATGATCTCTTGAAGCTGCTGGGCCAGCTCCGCCAGGTTCTGGGCGGCTGCGGCGGTCTCTTCGGTGCCCGCCGCGGTCTGCTCGGTGATCTCTCCGATGGAGAGGAACAGGGCCACCGCCTCCCGGGTGCGGGCTGCTTGGGCCAGGCTCTCCCCGGCGATCTGCTGCACCAGCGCCTCCGTTTCCTTGGCCGCCTGGGTGATGTTCTGCAGGGCGGAGCGCACCTCGTGCACTTCCTGTTGGCCCTTTTCCACGCTCTCCAGGGAGCGGGCGGTATCCTTTTGGATGCGCTTCAGGGCTTGCTCAATTTCTTCCGTGGCCTTTTGGGAGCGGATGGCCAGATCGCCAACCTCCTGGGCCACCACCGCGAAGCTGCGTCCCTGCTCGCCGGCGCGGGCGGCCTCAATGGCTGCGTTCAAGGCCAAGAGGTTGGTCTGCTCGGCGATGTCCCTGATCAGGGCCAGGATCTTGCCGATCTCTTGGGTCTGCTTGGTCAGGCTTTCCACCGACTGCTTGATGGTGTTCATGCCTTCCACCGCTTCGCCGGCCTGAATTTCCCCTTGGGCGGCGGCTTCCGTGGCGTTCTGGGAGAGGACCACCGCCTCTTTGGCCCGCTGCTCCATGGCGGCCATGGCTTCGTTCATCTCCTCGATGCGCCTGGTGCCGCTTTGCACATCTTCGCTCTGGGTCTGGGCGCCCGCGGCCATCTCCTCCATGCCGGCGCTGATCTCCTGGCTGGAGGTGGCCAGGGCCTCGCTGGCGCTGCGCACCCGGTGCAAGAGCCGGGCCAGCTGGGCGGTCATCTCGTTGAAAGCGGTGGTCAGCTCGCCTGTTTCATCCGGGCGCAGCTTCTTCGGTTTGTACTGGCGCAGGCGGCCCTGGGCCACATCTCTGGCGTGGGCGGTGAGCTGAACCAGGGGCAGGGAAATGCCCCGGGCCAGGATGAAGGCCACAATTACCACCACAAGTCCCGTGACCACAATGCCCACATAACCCAAGGTGCTGAGTCTGTGCACCAGGCTGAGCGCGTAGCGGGTGGGCTGGGCAATGCGGATCTCCCAGCTGTGGCCGAAGGAGCTGTTTTCACCCAGCTCCACCCTGGCCGCAGCGGTGAGGGCCTCTTCGCCGCCGCTGGTCAGGCCCGCGGTCCGGGATTCGGCATCAGCCAGGCTGATGGCCGGGGGGCGCTGGCCCGCCAGGAAGATCTCCACCGCGGGGCCCTGGTCAGTGTTCTTAATGTCCAGCACCACCTGGCCGGAGCTCAAAAGCTGCAGCTCTCCGCCGGCGATGTCCGCGAGGATGGGCACCATGGTGCCGCTGAAAAAGCTCATGGGTACAAGCCCCCGCACTGCCCCCGCGGGCCGAGCGGCTCCGGTGGCCAAAGACGAAGAGCGGTAGATCACCGTGGACATCACCAGCCCCGCTTCGTCTTTATCGGGGAGCTGTTGAAAGTCGCTGATATACACTTCCTGCTCGATGGCGGCCTGGAACCAGTGCTCATCCAGGTGGATGAAGCGGTCCGGGCGCTCTGTGGCCCCCAGCACCATGCCGTCCATGTTCACCACGATGAGCTGGGAGAAGCGCTGGTATTCCGCGACGGTGCTTTCCAGGAAGGCCTGGGTGCGGCTGTTGCCCTCCAGGTTCCTGGTTTCAGCCATCATCTCTTCCATCTCCTCCACCGTCTTGCCTTCCAGGCCCAAATCCCGGAGGATGCTGGTGGGCCGGATCACCGCCAGCTGCTCGATGGAGGGGTTTACCGCCAGATTCTGCAGGTCATAGGTGAGCTGCTGGATGGAGCTGGCGATGGAAGCCGCGATGCGGTTGGCCTGGTCGGTGAGGGTGGCATTGACCATGGATGTCACCGTGCTTTGGGTCTGCTCGATAACCACGACCGTGAGCAGGGTGAGAGGGATAAGGGCAATGAGGGCAAAGGCCAGGATCAACCGCGCCCGCAAGCGCAGGTTAAATGTTCTCCTTACCTTGGTTTTCTTTTCCGTTTCTCTGCCGCGGCTGGTCATGGGGTCACTCCTTCACCATTTTGGTATACTTTAGTTCAGCCTATAATGCCCATAATCCTGCCCCGGGGCGGAAAAAATAGTGCCCTTTACCGATGGGGGTAGTTTGTGGTAAAATGCGGGTAGAGCAAGGCAAGGAGGCGGTAGGATGAAAAAGCACATCAAAACACTGAGCAGCACAGCCCTGCAAAGCACTCTCGTGGATGGGGGCTGCGGGGAATGCCAGACCTCGTGCCAGTCGGCCTGCAAAACCTCGTGCACTGTGGGCAACCAGGCTTGCGAGCGGTAGCACACACAAAGCAACCTTCTGCAGCGAATGGGGGTTGCTTTTCCCTTATAACAGACCATTTTTCTAGGAGTGGATTTTTTGCTGGATAAGACCTGTGTACATATTTACAGCCAGGGCGGTCTGCATTTCGCGGTGGACGGCAACTCCGCAGCGGTGCATGTTCTGGACGAGCTGGCCCTGGAGCTGGTTGAGCTTATTCAAGGAAGCGCCGGGATCACAACCAGGGAAGACCTGGCGGCCTTTTTGCAGGGGCATCCCCGCTACCAAGAGGTGGGCAGCGAGGTTTTGGAACTGATTGATCAGGGGCTTCTTTTCAGCCCGGATCTCACCGAGGTTCCGCCGCGGCCCGCTTCCGTGGTGAAGGCCCTCTGCTTGAACGTGGCCCACGACTGCAATCTGCGCTGCGGTTATTGCTTTGCCTCCACCGGGAATTTCCAGGGGGAGCGGGAGCTGATGCCCTGGGATGTGGCCAAGGCCGCGGTGGACTTCCTCCTGGAAGCCTCCGGGCACCGCCGCCAGGTGGAGATCGACTTTTTCGGGGGCGAACCCCTCCTCAACTGGGGGGTGGTGGAGCGCACCGTGGAGTATGCCCAGGCCCAGGCGGCGCGGCGGGGGAAAACGTTCCGCTTCACCATCACCACCAACGGCCTGGGGCTCACCCCGGCCATTGCGGAGTACATCAATGAACACATGTATAACGTGGTGCTGAGCCTAGATGGGCGTAAGGAAGTAAACGACCTAATGCGGGCTACCCCAAGCGGCCGGGGCTCCGTCTATGAGCTGGTGGTGCCCAAATACCAAAGGCTGCTTGAGGGCAGGGGGGGTAAGAGCTACTACGTGCGGGGCACCTTCACCGCCCACAACCTGGATTTCGCGGACGATGTGGCCCACCTAGCCGATCTGGGCTTTGGGGAGATCTCCATGGAGCCTGTGGTTACAAGTGAAGACCAGCCCTGGGCTTTGCGGGAGGAGCACCTGCCCCGGATCTATGCAGAGTATGAGCGCCTGGCCGAGCTATACCTTAAGCGCCGCCGGGCGGGCCGGCCCTTTAACTTCTTCCACTTCAACGTAGAGCTTTTGAAGGGGCCCTGCCTGTATAAGAGACTTACCGGCTGCGGGGCAGGCTACGAGTATCTGGCGGTCACGCCCACAGGGGAGCTGTACCCCTGCCACCAGTTTGTGGGCCTGAAGGATTTCCTTTTGGGCGATGTTTGGCGGGGCATCACCAACCAGGAGCTGCCCCTGAAGTTCAAGGACGCCCATGTCCTCAACAGCCCGGTCTGTAAGTCCTGCTGGGCCAAGTATTTTTGCAGCGGAGGATGCAAAAAAAGTAACCGGGAGTATGCAGGAGATTTCCTAGGTGTTGACGAATTCTCCTGCAAATTAGCGAAAAAACGATTGGAATGCTCTTTCTACATCCAAGCCCATTTTTAACAGGGGCTGCAGTAAAGTAGAGGTATATGAGTGTTCTTCCAGAAGCGAGGAGGGACAAGCCGTATCTGGGCACTTGGCTTGTTCGGATTGAGTAGTGCAACCGGCTGGATGCTTGGGTATCCGCCGGTTTTTTTGCGTAAAAAGGGGTTGGAAAGATGCGCAAGCGCCTAGGTGATATCCTGCAGGAGCAGGGCCTAATTAACGAACAGCAACTGGCTGCCGCCTTGGAAGACCAGCGGCGCACCGGGGCGCGGCTGGGGCAGAGCCTGGTCAAGTTAAATTTCGTCACCGCCGGCCAGGTGGCCGATGCCCTCAGCCAGCATCTCATGATCGAGCGGGTGGATCTGGCCCGGCGCTATCTTTCGCCGGAGATTGTGGATCTGATCCCTTCCCAGGTGATCACCACCAGGCATGTGCTGCCCGTGGATGTCCAGGATGGGATCTTGCTTGTGGCCATGGCCGATCCTTTGGATATCAACGTGATCGACGATCTGCAGCGCCTCACGGGGCGGATCATCCAGCCCCTGGTGGCCACGGAAGAGGAGATTCTGGAAGCCTACCAGAGGACCAGGGATATTGCCCTCAGCGCCAAGGAGCTCTTTGAGGATTACCAAGATCAGGAGGCGGAAAAGGAAGAACCGGCCCAGGAATACCTGGGGGATGCCCCGGGGGTGCGCCTGGTGAACCTCATCTTGGAGCAGGCCCTGGCCCAGAAGGCCAGCGACATCCACATGGAGCCCCACGAGGCCAGGATGAAGGTGCGCTACCGCATCGACGGGCTTTTGCGGGACATGATGGAGATCCCCAGGCATCTGCAAAATGATGTGAACTCCCGCATCAAGATCATGGCCGGGCTGGATATCACCGAACGGCGCAAGCCCCAGGACGGGCGCTTCCAGCTCCACCTGGCGGGCCAGGATGTGGATCTGAGGGTTTCCTCCCTGCCCACTGTCTACGGGGAAAAGATCGTGGTGCGGGTGCTCTCCAACCGAGATGGCTACTTTGCCCAGTCAGGTCTCAGCGGCGAAGTGGAGGTAAGCATCTCGAAACCCTCATTTACGTTCAAACCGCAGAAACGCACTGTAAACGCTGCTACGGAGCTTCTGTTCACTGGTGAAGGGGAGATTTACACAGTGACCGGTGAGGTCCTGGATGGTGAGCGCGGCGTAGAAAAGGCTGTGGTTACGTTCCAGTGGGGTGAAGGCGATGGCCAAGTAACACTGGAAACCTTGACCGACAGCAGCGGTCGCTTCAGCCAAACGGGGTTGAGTGGCCCTGTTGACGTGAGCGTCACTAAGGATGGTTACGACCCCGCGGCGAAGAAAGCCACGCGGGAACAGAACCACCTGGTGTTCAACTTGAGTCCCAGCAAATATAGCGTGACAGTCGAGGCAAAACGTACGAACGGTGCAGGCATTGAAGGGGCGAACATTACCGTCTGGAAAGGCGGCACAATCATCAGGACAGCGCAGACGACCAATGACGGTACCTGGACCTTCAACGACCTGGTCGGAGCCGTGACGATTCAGGTGGCCAAAGAAGGGTGGGTATTCAACCCAACGCAGGCTGAAGTAGACAGAGCTGCTTCCGTTGTCTTCATCGGCAGCCAAGCGGGATACACTGTCAGTGGTATTGTGCAGAGCACCGAGGGAGAACCAATTCAAGGTGCTACGCTCGAGTTTGCGTTCCAGGATGGCAGCGGCCGGAAGCTTTATGCTCAGTCCGATGAACGCGGCGAGTTCTCCCAGTCTGGCCTGAGCGGCACCGTCGACGTCACTGTTAAGAAGCCCGGCTATACCTTCACGCCACCGACGGAGACAGTTGAAGGGCCAACGCAACTCTCATTCGTGGGCCAAGCAGAAACTTACACGATCAATGGTCGGGTACTACGCGCGGATAGCCTGAGCGGTGTGGACGGAGTAACTGTTACCGCCCGGAGAGGCGATAAGATTGTCGCTTCAGCTACCACCGAGAATGGCTTCTTTGCGCTGCAGAATCTCACCGGTGAGGTGACGGTACGGGCGGAACGCCAAGGTTGGGAGTTCGATCCACCCCAGATCACCGTGGATTGGACAGACCAAGATACCGAGATCTTGTTCCTCGGCTGCGAGCAAGGCTACACCATCAGCGGTCGGGTAGAGGAAACGGGAACCGGCAATCCGATACCGTACGCGGTAATCACATTTGTGCAGGACGGCGAGACTATCAGACAGATACTGACGAACGAGTACGGTTTCTTCTCGGAGTCTGGCTTTACAGGCACCGTCCAGGTGCAGGCGTCGAAACCCGGATTTGCCTTCGCCGGGGAAGGCTACACCGTCACGGGCCCCAGGGAGTTGCTGTTCTCTGGAACAGGCACAACCTACAGCGTCAGTGGTAGAGTGATAGACCAAGAAAGCTACAAGGGGCTTTCAGGTGCTCTGATCACTTTCGAGCTGCTGGACGAGAGTGGTAATCCCACCGGACTTGAGATCGACGCTCAATCCGACGAGGACGGCCAGTTCTCCCTGTCTGGATTGAGCGGTGAGTACACCGTGACTGCTTCCCTGCCTGGGTTTACCTTCAGCCAGATCCATCGGGTATCCAAAGAAACTCACGGCCTTACCTTCAGGGGACTCGCGAGACCTTAGGGTCATTGGGAAGGTAGTGTTGGCGGGAAGAGAAGATGAAGGAATAGGAGCGGTTGAGGTAACCTTTGAGGGTGACCATGGCCTAACAAGATCGACAGTAACAACCGCGCAGGGCAACTTCCAGCTGTCGGATCTGTCAGGCCCTGGCTGGGTGACAGCTGCCAAGGAGGGCTGGGACTTTGAGCCCCAAAAAGGTCACTATGTACAGGGCGAAACGACGGGCCTTCGCTTCTTCGGCAGCTACAAGGTTGACGGTTACGTCCTAACCGAAAGTGGTGAACCGGTGGAGGGTGCTGAAGTCACGTTCATGGCCGATGGTGCCGTCCTGCCAGAGTTCACGGCGACCACCAATGCCCAGGGCTATTTCTCCGTGTCCGGTTTGACGACAACATACAGTATTGAGGTATCCACAGCCGGCTTTGCATTCGAGGACGGACCTGAGGTCAGTGGGCCTACGAGCGTTGAGGTCAGAGGCACCTATGAGGTCACAGTGGTTGTCAAAGACGTAAACGGAGAAGCTATCCCCGGAGCAACCATCTACGTGAAAAGGAACGGCATAACGTATGATATCGTAACGACATCGGATGGAAAGATGGGTTATACTCTTAAAGGGCTGGAAGGCCCCGTGGAGATCGAAGTTCTCAAGACAGGCTGGCAGTTCACACCGGCAGTCAGCATTGACAGTTCGTGGGCAGGCCGTGCCATCATCTTCGAAGGTCGCGATCTCACCGAACCTACGGAACCGACGTATACAGTGAGTGGAACGGTAACCGCGGGAGACAACCATTCGGTAGCGAACGTCACAGTTGTATTTGAAGGAAACGACGTCGGGGTCGAAGCGACGAATGACTCTGAAGGTAAGTTCACGCTCGTCGGCGTGAGAGGCATCGGCGTCATTAAGGCCAGCAAAGCAGGTTACGCGTTCGACGCATATCCCGTAGACGTCGAATCGAACATGACTGATATCGAGCTCAAGGGCACCTACATGATCAGCGGTAAGGTAATCGATAAGGACGGGAAGGGCGTTGGCAGCGTGAAGATCGTTGTTGAGGAAGTACCCGCCAAGTATACTTTCTCAGATTCCAGCGGCCAGTTCACCCTAGCTGGTTTGGAGGGTGCGGTGACGCTAGTGCCTGTTAAGGACGATGTAGCGTTTGATCCTGAGTTCGTGGAGGTGACTGGCCCCGACGATTCTCCCGTTTTCAAGCTTCTCGATCAGACGGTACCGACTTACACTGTGAGTGGCCGTGTGGTTGACGAATACGGTGACCCCATTCCTGAAGTGCAAGTGCAGGCTCTACGGCCAGCAAACGGGAACGGCTCAAGCGGAGACGACAACGGCGGTACAGAGTCGGAGAATGACAACGGCACCAACGTTGTGGCTGAAACCTGGACAGACCTGGATGGCCACTACACCTTAGAGGGCTTGCAAGGCACAGTGATGATAAAACTAACAAAATCCGGTCACACATTTACCGAAAAGACAGTCTCAGCCGGTACAAGCAACCTTGACTTTTTGGGAACCCTCGAAGGCTATACAGTCTCAGGTAGAGTGTTCGATGATGATGGCAGTCAGCTAGCTGGAGTGCTGGTGACGGCTGTGAATGACAAAGGAGAAACGTGGACTACCACTACGGATTCCAGCGGCGCGTACAAACTGAACGGTCTGAAGCGAACGAACACTATCCGCGCCGAGAAGACCGGGTATGTGTTCGAGCAGGTCCATTCTGTCAGTGATTCAACCGCTGGTCTCCATTTCTACGGTAGGCCAGATCTGCAGAACTACAAGGCAGCAGGTAAGATATGGATCACAGGCACAGCAAACCCGGTGTCAGGGGTAGAAGTACGAATCACGTTTATTGACAGTAGTCGTTCCCCCTTCAAGGTTGTGACCAACAGCGAAGGGGAGTGGGAAGTCGATGGTCTGGCGGGTAAGGTAATGATCGTGCCTCAAAAGCCCGGTTGGGTGTTCGATCCTGCCTCCAGGGGAATCACGGGCGAGGATCTGTACGTGAATTTCAGCGGCACCTACGGGTCGGGCGATTAAGCGCTCTGTGGTCAACCGCACACCTGAGCAGATTGGAACGCTTCATAGGGTATGAAGAGAGCCCCACTCGGGGCTCTCTTCGCGGTGCGCCCGGCATGTCTACCGAGCCGATGGGTTGAGAGAAACCCTACCGCCCAACCAGCGGGAAGGTAACCAGCAGGCAAGGGCGCCACTGGCAACAGTGGGGTCTGGAGGAAGCCGAGGGGGTGCCTTGGAACATAGCGTAAGCGAACCGGGGTTGGCTTGTAGAGTGGGTAACCCTGCCGCGAATGGGAAAGCCCGATAGCTGGATAGCTCTGCAAGTTAGGACGGATGGCTT
>Ga0209608_1001226_pt1 | contig 21853 bp, 22 predicted proteins | sample AD_UKC130_MetaG_FD_184428 | JGI IMG/M metagenome (GOLD analysis project Ga0209608, IMG submission 184428) | Active sludge microbial communities of municipal wastewater-treating anaerobic digesters from Canada - AD_UKC130_MetaG (SPAdes) (version 2) | ecosystem: Engineered > Bioreactor > Anaerobic... | reverse complement strand
GAATGAGGAGATTCCTTGATTTGAGAAGTTCAATTTGTTCTTTGAATGTAGTTGGCTTTTTTATGTCCTTACCTTTTATGCTCTCCATAAGAGGGTTCCACCAAGTAAAAGTCTCACCCCGGTTCCCCATGGAATAGGGAACCTGGTGAGCTCTATCATTATTTTTGTACATCGAAATTGTGGTTTTGTCAAGATAGGTTGATCATATTTGTAATCGGACAATGATATTGTCACCGTGAAACGGGACCGAGAAAATGTCACCATGAGAGAAAGAGAGAACATTTTTTTGAGCGCAAAAGAAGCAAGAAGAGTTTTCGTTATGGAAGAAGTAGTTGAAGGGAGGATAACAGTAAGAGAAGCAGCAGCATATTTGAACATTAGCGAGCGATAGGTGAAAAGGTTAAAGAACGGGATGAAAGAAAAAAGTGTTCTAGCCCTAGTTCATGGCAACAGAGGTAGAACACCCAAACACGCCATATCTAAAGATATCAAAGATATGGTCGCTTTGCTAGCTCAAAATGAATACAAAGGCGCAAGTTGTCAGCACATGCCAGAATTGTTGGCTGAGCAAAAAGGGATACATATATCGAGCAAGTCCGTAAGCAGGATACTTAAATAAAGAGGTATTTTGAACCCATACTCGCATAAGTGTGGTTCTCCCAGGAAGAGCAGGACTAGAGCTCCAAAGGAAGGGATGCTGGTACAGTTAGATGCCAGTCCTTTTGATTGGTTTGAGGGTCGAGGACCAAAACTTGAACTTCATGGGGCAATAGACGATGTCACAAGCAAAGTTCTGGCCCTTTACTTCCGCCCTAATGAGGACCTAAGAGGATACTTAGAAGTTTTGGAACGAATGACTGCGGATTACGGGATTCCAAGAGCAGTATATACAGATGGTCACACCATATTCTTCTCCCCCAAGAAAGACAAACTAACCATAGAAGAAGAATTGGCAGGAAAGCAAGTGGCGCTAACGCAACTAGGCAGGGTATTTGAGGAGTTGGGTGTATCACATATACATGCGCGTTCACCGCAGGCTAAGGGGCGCATAGAAAGACTTTGGGAAACCCTACAAGGACGCCTGATGGTAGAGATGAGGATAGAAGGCATATCTAGCATTGAAGAGGCAAACGAATTCCTTCCAGGATTCATCGAGAAGTACAACAAACAATTTGCTGTGGAACCTGCCGATCCGGAATCTGCTTTCGCTGCGCCCATGGCTAAGGGAAAAATGGAGTCCATAATATGCCTTAGGGAAGAGCGCACAGCCACTGGCTCAACCATCTCTTACTATGGTCAAAAGTACCAGTTAGTTGATGAGAAAGGTAACATATTGCCATTGCCATCCAAATCTGTGATTCAGGTGCTCAGACATCTAGATGACTCAATAGATGCAATGTATCGGGGGAAAAGATATGGTCTTTGTGAATTCAACCCTGCTCCCAAACCGGAAATAAAACTCGAGGCAAGAGAGAAGCAACAAGTAAGCCGTAAACCTAACCCAGACAATCCTTGGTTGAATTTCAAGCTACCTCCTAAGGTTGATGATCCCGTAGAACAGTATTTTGAAAAGAGAAATTGGAGACTGAGGCAAATCCACCAAAACTACAAAGAAGATTAACAATTATGTTGGCGGCAATTCGCCGCCAACATTCACAAAAAGAAGGTGACATTTTCTCAGTCCAATTTGACCTAGTTTAGGGTGACAAAATCACTGTCCGTTGACAGGGGCTCATGATAGAAAGCTACATTGAGCAGGGCAACCAAGATGTGCATGGGGGCGTCTATGGAAAATCAATTACTGATCCTTGTTTAGGATGGAAAGAATCTGAATACCTCATCTATACGATTGCAGAATATGTTTAAACACTTTGCGGAGGATAGCTCATTGAAGCGATAGTGCTACATGATCGCTATATGCACATAAGAAAGGTTGGTGGGAGTATGACGAAGGGTAGGTCTGGTATTTACGGCGGCCAATATGTGCGTGAAACAGTGATGAACGCTCTTATAGAGCTGGAAGAGGCGTATGATTTTTTGAGCAAAGAGCCTGGTTTTGTAGATGAATTAGACGATTTACTGAAGAACTATGCTGGAAGACCTTCTCTGTTATACTACGCAGACAAAATGACTAGAGATCTTGGCGGAGCTAAAGTGTACCTAAAACGCGAGGATCTCAATCATACGGGTCCTCACAAAATAAACAATGTGTTGGGACAGGTGCTTTTGGCCAAACGCATGGGAAAGACACGGGTGATCGCTGAAACCGGAGCGGGTCAGCATGGGGTGGCCGTAGCTACTGTTGCAGCTCTTATGGATATGCAATGTGAAGTATTCATGGGCGAGGAAGATACGAAACGGCAATCGCCTAATGTATACCGTATGAATCTATTAGGTGCAAAGGTGAACGTGGTTCCTAGCGGAACTCGGACCTTGAAAGATGCAGTTAACGAGGCTATGCGCGAGTGGACCAGGCGAGTTCATGATACTCATTATGTTCTCGGTTCGGTAATGGGCCCTCACCCTTTTCCAAGTATTGTTAGAGACTTTCAAAGTGTGATAGGCCGAGAAGTTAGGCGGCAAATACTGGAGACAGAGGGTAGACTTGCCGACGTTTTGCTGGCATGCGTCGGGGGAGGCAGCAATGCACTGGGGTTATTCTATGAGTTTTTGAACGATAGGAGCGTTCGCCTTATAGGATGTGAGGCCGGCGGTTATGGTACTGATACCGGAAAGACCGCCGCGACGATGACGGTTGGCAGAGTAGGGGATACTTCACGGTATGAAATCGTATTTTTGCCAAGATGATCATGGCCAGATAACCCCCGTTTATTCAATTTCCGCTGGTCTTGATTACCCTGGAATTGGTCCCGAGCATGCTTTCTTGGCCGATTCAGATAGGGCGGAGTACGTTTCGGTAACTGATGAGGAAGCAGTAGAAGGTTTTGAATACTTGGCGAGAACTGAAGGGATTATTCCAGCCATTGAAAGCGCCCATGCAGTCGCCTATGCGCGAAAGATTGTGCCTGAAATGAATCGCGATGAAACCGTCGTGATATGTCTTTCGGGTAGGGGAGATAAGGATGTTGCGTCTATGGCTAAATACAAGAGGGTGCAGGTAAATGAATGAATTGTCTCAAGTGTTTGCCGGAGGAAAAGCGTTTATCCCCTTTATAACAGCGGGAGATCCTTCAATAGAGGTTACTCAGGAACTGGTGCCTCGGATGCAGAAGGCAGGCGCTGATCTCATTGAAATAGGCATACCGTTTTCTGACCCCATTGGTGAAGGATCTACAATTCAAGAGGCTAGCATTCGAGCGTTATCACGCGGCGTCAACGTGGATAAGATTTTCAGTGCTATGGAGTTCATACGAGAGTTCACTGATGTTCCGGTCGCATTCATGGCGTATGCAAACACGGTATTTTCCTACGGTAGTGACAAGTTTGTCAAGAGATGTAAAGACGTAAGTGTGCAGGGGTTGATTGTGGGAAGCGCAATAGTCGAAATCATGGGTGCGTACGGTGAGGAATGCATCCCTTATGTGTTGGAATATGTACGTGCGATGAAAGATGGAATTTCCTAAAAGAAGCAGGTAGGCAGCGTCCACCCCGTAGATCTGTAACGGGCGGACGCTGTCTGTTTTCTTAGCATACTATTCTGTTTGCCCCGACTTTTTGAAATGCTCTGTGAACCACTCGAGGGCAAACACGTAACCGTATGTGCCCAATCCACATATCTGCCCAACTACCACCGGCGCTGTAACTGATGTATGCCTAAACTGTTCTCTAGCGTATATGTTGGATAAATGTACCTCTACAACTGGAATTTTGAGGGTTTCAAGGGCATCTCTTATGGCTAAGCTGTAGTGCGTAAAAGCTGCTGGGTTGATGATAAGGCCTTGATATTCTGCTCTCGCTTCTTGTATTGCATCAACTATTTCTCCCTCGTGGTTTGATTGAAACGTTTCTACGGTTATACCTAGTTGCTCACCTACTTTCTTTATCTTAGCGTTCACTTCTGAAAGGCTTGTATTGCCATAGACATCTGGCTGCCTGTTTCCCAATAGGTTGAGGTTGGGACCGTGAATGACAAGTATCTTTTTCATGTATTACCACCCCCGCTTTGAATAACTTATATTTGTTGCTTCTCAAGAGCTTTTATTATAAGTTTGAGGTCAAGATCATCTGCTATCATTGCTTTGCCCAGGCCCTCGCATAGCACGAATCTTTTTTTCCCATGGCCAGATTTTTTGTCCGATTGGAGGAACGGGTAGAGGCTGGAAAAAGTTAGATCGGTGCGAGTAGGCAAACCGAGATCCTTCAGCAGTTTGATGGCCATACTCATTTCGTCAGTTCCCATTATGCCAATGTCTACCGAAATAGACATAGATAATGCCATTCCGATACTTACGGCTTCTCCGTGACGCAGGGCGCCATATCCCGATGCTGCTTCAATTGCGTGGCCAAGGGTGTGTCCGAAGTTCAGGATCATGCGCGGGCCTTTTTCCCAAGGGTCTTCTTTGACTATTTTACTTTTTATCTCGCAACTACGTCTCACGAGGTATTCAAGTGTTTCCATGTCCCTTTTCAAAATTGGACCAACGTTGTTTCGTATGAAAAAGAAAAATTCCCGATCCATTGCTATGCCGTATTTGACTACTTCTCCCAATCCCTCGATATAGTCGCGGTCGGGCAAGCTGGATAAAGTGCTTGTATCCGAAATAACTAACACAGGGTTATAGAAGCTCCCTATTAGGTTCTTTACCCCACAATGATTAACTGCCACCTTTCCGCCTATGCTTGAGTCCACTTGTGCTAAAAGAGTGGTAGGAATTTGAACTAAAGGGACTCCCCTCATGTAAGTTGATGCTGCAAATCCTGCAAGATCACCTACTACTCCGCCACCAAGGGCTAGCATAGGAGTGTCGCGAGTTACGTTTTTTGCTGCTAGGCTATTGTATATGTAAGATGCAGTTTCGAGGCTCTTCGCATCTTCGCCGTCAGGCACGACTACGACTGCTGGTTCGATTCCTGTATGTAGCATACTATCGACTAGTTTGTCTGCATATAGTTGGTTAACGAGAGGATTTGTTATTATCACTGCTTCTTGAGAATATCCTAAACGTTCAAAAAGTGAGCGTAACGTAGTTGCAGATTTATCAAAGAGATTTTGACCGATAAGCACGTTATAGCCATTACCTGAATTGGTGTTAACGGGTACGCAATGAGGGTTCGAGTTTCTACGTGACCCAGTCTGTGTGATGTTGTGGCAGTCGGAGAGGTGCGCCAAAACATAGATGCAGATTTCATCTGGGGTGAGATTTGTTGTATCAAGGACGAGGTCGCATGATTTTAGCCCTGGCAATCTCTGGTCTAGCAGGTTTTCTATCCGGTGAATGTTTTCCGTTTCATCAACGCACGCGAGCAATGGGCGAGAACGGTCATTTGCTGTCCGTCGCATGATCTCGCTAGGGGTTGCAGTAAGTCCTATAAGTATACCGGATTTCTTGGCACCGGTTATGTTTTCAGGATCGATAAGTGCTCCGCCGCCCAACGCGATAACCGTGTTCTTTAGCGCGAATACTTTCTCTAGTATCGCCTTTTCCATTGTTCGAAAATATGTCTCGCCTTGTTCGCTGAAAATCTGGGAAATAGATTTTCCAACCTCAGTTTCTATCAGAGTATCGGTATCTACAAACGGCATGTCTAATGCAGTAGCAACTACCCTGCCAATTGAGGTTTTTCCACACGCCATCGGTCCACACAGTATTATGTTAGTTCCCATAATGTGCCACCTATCATTCTAGAGTTTAGGGTAAATTATCCAGATCCTTCTTCAGGGCGATCTTAATCTGTTCAACAGTATCACTACCGTACCTTTCCATAAGGGCTGAAGCTAACTCCATAGCCACCATGGCTTCAGCAACTACACCGCATGCAGGCACGGCGCATACATCCGATCTTTCAAAATGTGCCACTGACGGTGTCTTTGTTTCAAGTTCCACAGACTGAAGAGGTGTTTTTGTAGTAGAGATCGGCTTCATAACGGCCTGAATTATTAAAGGCTGACCATTTGTGACACCGCCTTCAATGCCTCCTGCGTTATTGCTCCGTCGTGTCAATTTTTTGCTGTGTTCGTCTAGGATGATTTCATCGTGAACTTGCGTTCCTGTTAGTTCAGGGTATTTGAAACCTAGACCGATTTCAACTCCTTTTACTCCCGGGATGCTCATAATCGCACCCGCTAGTCTGGCATCGAGTCGTCTATCCCATTGGACGTAGGTTCCCAATCCCGGTGGCAGACCGGTTGCCAACACTTGGAAGATACCGCCGATGGTGTCTTTTGACCGTATACATTCATCGATAGCAGCTACCATTTTTTCTGATGCATTCAGGTCGGCACATCTTACCGGCGAAGAAAGGGCTCGTTGTTCGACTAACCTAAGGTCCTTGGGTAGATTTTGAGCTCTAACCGTTCCTATTTGTGTGACGTGACTCGTGACGATTATGTCAAACTCCTCTAAGAATCTTTTGGCTACCGCTCCGCAAGCGACTCTGGCTACTGTTTCTCTGGCGCTAGCTCTTTCAAATACGTTTCTTAGATCTTGTAATTGATCGTATTTGATGGCTCCAGCCAAATCCGCATGTCCCGGTCTAGGCCTAGTTACTCTGGTTTCTTCAGTCATAGGTGCAACGGAAATGTCCATTATAGAAGCCCAGTTTTCCCAGTCCCGATTTGGAATGAGCATGCATATGGGGCTGCCGATGGTTTTGCCTGCCCTTACACCCGACAATATTTGAACAGTATCTTCTTCTATATTCATGCGGGGGCCGCGACCGTAACCCATTTGCCTTTTGGAAAGGCAACGGTTAATATATTCTTCCTGAATGTGAAGCCCCGCAGGCATTCCATCAATTATGGCTGTTAGGCATTTCCCGTGCGACTCTCCTGCAGTTAAAAAACGAAGCATTGTTTCGGCTCCTTTCTACGTGTTTATGCAAATCGATTATTGGTTACAAAGGATCAAACGACACCGCTCTTTTCATATGCTCGATAGGTGCTTTGTGCCCGGTCCATAATTCAAAAGACTTTGCTCCTTGCCAAACCAGAATTGAGCGGCCACCTACAGTAGGGAACCCCCTGGATGATGCTTCTTGTATAAGAGGTGTCCCTTTAGGGGTATATACCAAGTCGCATATTAACGGTTTTCCTCTCAAGTTCATAAGCTGAGGGAAGGGGTTGGTTTCTTCAACCAGTCCCAGGGAGGTGGCATTTATAAAAACGTCAAAATTGAAAGAGTTCACAATAGACTCTAGTTCTAATAAATTGCCTGGTATTAGTTCAGGCACGTTTTGTATGGTTTCCCTTTCTTCGTGAGCGGATTTCTGGGGAGCCAGTTTAGATATAGATTGTTTTGCGGCGCGACATAGGTCAGAAGCCTTTGAGAAAGTTCTGTTTACTACGATTATCTTGCTACAACCTGCCTTAACCATGGCGTGTACTGCGGCTCTAGCTGCGCCCCCCGCCCCAGCCACGATAGCTGTCTTGTTTTTGAGAGATATTCCTGCATCGTGGTTGATAGCATCGAGGATTCCTTGTACATCCGTATTGTATCCTGTGAGACAACCTTCGACGTTTGTTACCGTATTAATTGCGTTACACGCTTGTGCTTCAGGGGATAGATGATCTACCATTTCCGCGGCGCGTATCTTATGCGGTACTGTGATATTTGCTCCCAACAAACCAAGCGCGCGTATTGCGGCCATAGCCGTTCCAAGTTCGCTAGGATGTACATCAAATGGTATGTAACAGATATCAAAACCACAGTGGTCAAAGGCGGCGTTTTGCATTCTAGGTGACAGACTGTGAGATACAGGATGTCCCAGAAGACCGGTTATCTTGGTTGAACCACTAACCTTACATGAGCGCACATCTAATGATTGGCGCACTTCTTCGGTAGTGCAACATATATCCTGCCCCAACCGTGGGTTCTTTTCGTTTGAATCAAGCATGTCAGACTTCTTCCTTTTATTGTTTTACCTGTTCTACAAGATCCCAAAACCCTGGAAATGACACATCGACGCAGTCTGCACCGTTTATTGTTGTAGTTCCCTGCGCTAAACTACCTGCTACCGCCATGGCCATTGCAATTCTATGATCACCGTAGGTTTCTACATTTGTGCCGAATAGAGGGGTAGGTCCTTTAATAATAAGGCCGTCAGACGTTTCTTGGATATTCGCACCCATCTTATTCAGTTCCTTGGTGATCGCAGTCAAACGGTCCGATTCTTTCAACCGTAGTTCCTGGGCCCCCGATATTCGCGTAACGCCTTCTGCCTGAGTGCATACTACGGCTAGTACAGGGATTTCATCAATGAGGTTAGGTATTTGTTCTGGTCGTACCTCGATCGCGTTCAGGGCTGAACCAGTTATCTTAAGAGATGCTACCGGTTCAAAACCGTAATGTTTTTCATCTATTAGAGCGATATTGGCTCCCATATCCTGCAATATTTCCACAAAACCTGTCCTGGTTGGATTTATACTCACGTCTAATATTGTAAGATCTGATTCTGGTGTCGCTGCTGCAAGGGCTAAGAAATATGCGGCTGACGATATATCTCCAGGTACGGTGACTCTTCTCCCAGAAATACGTGTTTTGCCCGTTACTGTCGTACGCATACCCTCAGTCGAAATTTGGGCGCCGAACCATTTTAATAGGCGCTCGGTATGATCTCTTGAACGATAAAGTTCTTCCAGAATGGTATATCCGGTTGCATTCATACCGGCCAGCAAAATCGCTGATTTTACCTGGGCACTAGCAATTTTCTGTTGGTAGCAAATTCCATGGATGTTTTCCCCTTTGATCATCAAAGGAGCATAGCAACTATCTTTGCGGCCGCAAATGCAGGCTCCCATCTGGCGTAACGGCTCTACAATTCTGTCCATAGGCCGATTTCGAAGCGAAGAATCCCCGGTAATTACTGAGCAAAAAGGGATAGATGCTAAGACACCAGCCAGGAGTCTCATAGTGGTTCCCGAATTGCCTGCATCTAAGATAGTGTCAGGTTCTTCTAAAGATTCTGGCCCTGCGCTTTGGATAAGTACCCTGTTTTCGGCTGAGCGTTCTATGGTCACACCAAGTTTCTCAAGACAAGTGAGTGTATGAGAGCAATCCAAGCCGGAAGCGTATCCGATTATTTCGGTTGTTCCGGTAGCGATAGCTCCAACAATAGCTGCCCTGTGAGAAATAGACTTATCGCCAGGTACTCTTAGACAGCCAGATATTCCTTTATTCGGTTTTGTTACAGTTTCCACAACTACTCCTCCAAGACTTATATTTACAAGATCAGTAGACAGCTTTATGCGTCCTCTGCTGTTTCATTGAACATAAGCTTCCTGAATGTTTTGGCTGCGTCCAAATGTTGCTGCAAGGATGCTGCATCTCCCGATTCCAGAAGAGAGGTTACAGAAGCTAATTTCTCAATTAATAATGACAGTCCTTTTATAATCTCACCAGTATTTGTGATTAGCATATCGGTGACCATTTGTGGATTTGATGAAACTACTCGTGTGGCGTCTCTGAAGGAACCAGCTGCCATTTTTAACGCAGCTGGGTGTGATTGGGATATGGTATTCAGACCATCTACTAGCGATACGGCCAACAGGTGTTCAATATGGCTGGTAAACGCGGATATTAAGTCATGTTCGGCAGGGCTTATGTGTAGGGGTATTGCTCCTATTGATCTGGCCATGTTGCTAAGCATAACTATTGGGTCAGTACCGTGGCTGTTCCTGTCGAACTCTTCACTAAATAATACACAAGAACAGATCACAAAATACCTGCCCTGGAACAAATCGGATTTTGCAGCATCTATCCCTGAATGTTCAGTTCCTGCCAAAGGATGGCAACCGACATAGGCTACATTTGCTTTTCTGGCACTAGATGATGCCAACAGTCTGGCCATGGAATTGTACACAAATTGTTTGGTGCTTCCCAAATCGGTGACTATGGTGCCTGGTTTGAGATGGGGTAAGATTGTTTCTACCAGCATTGGCATAGTTCTTACTGGAGTCGCAAGGACGACTATGTCTGCATTTTTGCATGCCGCGACCGGGTCGGTGGTTCCGTAGTGAATCGCTTTTTGGCTCAACGCTTTGTCCAATATTGTTTGTTCAAGATCAACTCCGATGACCCTTAGTCCTGCCGAAGATTCGATAAGAGCTTGCCCTAAAGAACCGCCTATTAGTCCGAGCCCTATTATGGTTACACATGCTGAGTTTAGCCCGCCTGACATTTTGGAAAACCCTCCAGATATCTGCCAACTGCAGAAGCGATAATATTGATGTCTTGCATCATCTCAGCGAACACAGCGGGTTTAAGACTTTGGGCACCATCTGATAGTGCGTTTTCTGGATCTAGATGAACTTCGATCATTAGGCCATCGGCCCCCGCGGCGATAGAAGCTTTAGCCATCGGCGGGACCAATGCGCTGGATCCTGTTGCGTGGCTAGGGTCGGCAATCACAGGCAGATGGCTTAATTGCTTTACCAAAGGGATTGCGCTCAGATCCATCGTATTTCTAGTATATGTTTCGAAGGTACGTATGCCTCTTTCACACAGTATAACTTCGTGATTTCCGCTGGCCATGATATGCTCTGCGGCCATCAACCATTCTTCAACTGTACACATCATTCCCCTTTTTAGAAGTATAGGCTTCTTCACTTTGCCTAGTGAATGTAGCAGGGTAAAATTCTGCATGTTTCTCGCGCCAACCTGCAGTATATCTGCAAATTCGCTCACTAGCCCTACGTCTGAGGGAGACATGACCTCGGTGACTATAGGGAGACCCGATTCTTCCCTGGCTATAGCTAACATTTCCAGGCCCCTTACTCCTAGACCTTGAAAAGTGTAAGGAGAGGTCCGGGGTTTGTAAGCTCCCCCCCGCAATATGTGCGCTCCAGCATCTTTTACGGCCAATGCAGTTTCTATAATGGATCTTTGGTCTTCTATGGCACAGGGACCGGCCATAATCACTATACCCCCTGCGCCTATTGTGAGACCGTTGGGGAGTGTGATGACTGTAGGTTCTTGCTTGAACTCTCGGCTGGCGAGTTTGAAAGGTTGCAGGACTCGTATGACTCTTTCAACACCAGGAAGAACCTCAATTTTACGTGCATCAAAATTTCTTTCATCGCCGATGATCCCAACTATGGTTCTTTCAATGCCCTCAGATACGTGGGTCTGTAAGCCCACGCCGTTTATTTTGCTTATCAAGCCGTCTAACTCTTGTTTTGTTGATCCTGCCTTCATAACTACTATCATCGATATATTTCCTCCTTCCTAAGACTTGACTATGTGAGGTCCAATCTCAACGCCGAGGCTTCCCTAATGTAAACATGGTTGATTTCCTCTTGAGTCTTGTCTGTGTTGACAAGCATAAGAATTCTTATGCATCTTGGTAAACTGTTTTGCACATTCGCTTCCTGAGTACCAAATAGGGGAACCTTCAACAGATTCAAATTCCTCGCTGCAGTTGCAGGATAAGCAGCATCGAGATCTGGAGTTGAACTGAATATAATGCATGCCAAGGTCTCAGGGCGCAAATGGTTTCGGGCGAGCATGCATTTGAGCAGTTCTTCGCTTGCACCGAGTATGTCTTCTTTGCAGTTAGATCTGGCTGTTGTGGCTCCTCTTATGCCCCTTAACATTCGTTGCCCTCCTTTCCTTCGAAGTTTTGCCGCTATGTTGGTGACTAAACCTCCATATTTGTACACTCCTTCCAGTGGGTAGTAGCGGTTGTTTTAGGAAAATAAAGAACCCGTCCCTAGAAGGGACGGGTTTCGTACCCGCGGTACCACCCTTTTTGATGCTTGAGGATCAAGCTCCGCTCTGAAGGTACGGCGACGTAACTTCAATGGTTAGTTCTTAGATTAATACATGCCAGACCTAGAGTTACTCGCGATACCTTTTTCCTTTTAACGGTGGAAGCTCCGCCTGAGTCTACTGCTGCCAAAGCCTTGCAGGTTCAACCGGTGGCTCTTGGGTGTATTCAGCAGTTCTACCGGCCAAGTCGCACCGATCCCTTGGCTCTCTTTACGGATCGAGCTGCTTACTATTCCCAATCATTGCCTGCTCTAAATGAGTGCTGTTTACTTGTTTCGTAAAATTTAGCACCATGTGATGGAAAAAGTCAATAGGATACTTCTGATTTTGTGATCGGACAGTTGCTAGATGTTACATCGGACGTGTAGCCTTCGGCCAATCTGATTCTGGCTCCGTTCTTTCGAAAAGGTCAATTTTGAAGAATTATATGGATGAAATTAACGTTTGTGCGCATTGTGTTGTGGTCACGAACGCAATTGTGAATAAAGACGCAGGATTTCATAAAAAATTAGCAGGAAAAGACCTGGCTGCGTAGAAGTTGTCAGTTGTTATGCAATATGTTGTCTGATAACCATGCTACACATTAGAATACCGCAGAAACGTTGTGTTGTTCATGAAACATCATGCGGGTTCTAGACTCAGCTCTGACTAGAACAAAAAGAAGGAGGATGAAGACAGAGTGAGGAGAAAAAAGTTGGGTTTCGTATCTTTGATTCTATTGTTTTCGGTCACTTTTTCAATGTTAGGAGGTTGTGCAAAGAAAGAGGAACCCGTAGTGTCGAATGGAGAAATTGATGAGTTTCAAAAGTTTGTTTTTAGTAGTAACAGCGAGGTAACGGGTTTGAACCCTTTGCTCAATACTACTGCTCCTGATAACGGCCTTCAGGCAATTATTTTGGAAACCTTGATCGACAGCGTAGCAGATGAAGATGGGACAGCGATAATAAAGGCGGCTGCGGCAGAGACGTGGGATGTGAGTGAAGACGGCTTGGTATACACTTTCAAGATTCGAGACAACGCTGTGTGGAACGATGGAGTTCCCGTAACGGCCGATGACTTTGTGTTTACGTACAGGATGATGGCTACACCGGAAGTTGGGTCAACAAACGCTTGGTTGTTTGATGGAGTCATAAAGAACTTCGGGGAAGCTCTTTATGAAGGTACCAAGACCCCGGAAGAGATCGGTGTGGAAGCTATTGACGAAAAAACGGTACAGTTTACTCTTACGAAACCATGCGCGTATTTTTTGGATTTGCTTACTGGAGCGAAGCCCGTTAGGGAAGATAAATGGGAAGAATGGGGTTCAACCTATGGGTCATCCCACGACAAGATAGTTATGAACGGACCTTTTCTTATCGATAGTTGGGACCAAAATGTTCAAATGACATTGGTTAAAAATGAAGATTACTGGGACGCTGCTAACGTTAAACTTGATGTTATTGAGCGCAAAGTAATTAGGGAACCTGCTACTGCAGTACAAGCCTTGCTTTCAGGCCAGATCGACGTTGTAGGAACAAACGATCCGGAGTGGCGCCAAGTAATCGAAGCAGAAGGTGATAAATTCAGGATGATTCAGATGCCTGATAACGCTCCGGAGTTTTTGGGGTTTAACTGCAACAACAAATATTTCAAAAATCCGAAAATCCGTATTGCGTTTTCTCTTGGATTCGACAGAGAAAAATATATTGAGGATCTGAGGTATGGACTGTCCGAGCCATTATATTCTTTGATACCGAGTGTAATCAATTGTGGTGATATGCCTTATAAAGAAAGAGTCGGAGGTAGAAACGAAATCGTGAAGGAGCTAATGGAGCAATACCCGGATCCTCGGGCGCTTTTAGTAGAAGGTCTTGTAGAAGAAGGGTTTGATCCTGACCCGTCAAAAATGGACGTTAAGTATGCTACTAGAGGAACCGCTGAGTATTCCAAAAAGAGCGCTGAGTGGCTGCAGCAACAATATGAAGAGGTTCTTGGTGTCAGTATTATCATCGATATGATGGAATGGAATATTATGTGGGAGAAAGTAGACCAGAACGATTACGATATTTGCACCGCAGGATGGGGACCGTATTATAACGATCCAAATGCCCTCTTGGAGATCTTTCATCCAACTGATGGCTACTTCGATAGCACAAAAACTGGTTGGACTGGTCCTGACGCCGAAAAATATGCTGAATTGCTAGAAAAGGCATCCTCATCTACAGACGATGACGAAAGAGCTGAGCTTTTTTTGGAAGCTGAGAAATTATTGGTCGGGACGGGCGTGGTTGCTCCTACTTATTGTGCCGTGTCAACTATTTACTTGGCTGACTATGTGAAAGGATACTATGTTAGTCCGGTTGCTGGCGTGGATTACACAAAGATATATACGGTGGGTAGACCATAGAGTTCTACATGTGTGAAACCAGCTAGGCCTATGGAATAGAGGAGTGCAGAACTAGGCGGTAGGGTTAATACTTAGATTGGCAAACCTAGTTCTGCTTCCCTCCAACTAGGAATTTTTGAGGTAAAAAAATCGCGCCGGTGCACTGTTTAATGTTCTAAGAAAAGGAAGGGTATTATGGCCAGGTTTATTATAAAAAGGACGTTGCTGGGATTATTCACTCTGTTTGTTATTATTACAGTAACATTTTTCTTGATAGCTGGCGCTCCTGGAGATCCTATCGCGGCCAAAGTTGAACAAATGCCCGAAAAGGCTCAGCGAGTTATTAGAGCGAAATACGGCCTGGATCAGCCGGTCTTCAAAAGGTACATTATATATATGAAGAACCTAATCACTACTGGTGACTTCGGAGAATCGATTATCTACACAGGTAGATCGGCCACAGATGTCATTAAGGCTAATGCACCAATTTCGGTAAAGATAAACATCATAGCATTATTAGCCCAGGTTATCATTGGAGTTTTCCTTGGTCTAGTAGCTGCCTTGAATATGGGGAAATCTGTAGATCACATAACCCGCGTTTCTGTTGTGCTTGCAATCTGTATTCCAAGTTTTGTGTTTGCGGCTTTGCTCCAATATTTTGTGGCTTTTAAGTGGAGGCTGGTACCTGTATTCGGATGGGGTAAGCCAGCCCATTATGTGTTGCCAGTTCTTGCGTATGCTTTGCCAGGAATTGCAACGTATGCAAAGTATATGAGGAGTAGCACCCTCTCAGTAATTAACGAAGACTACATAGTTACTGCTAAAGCCAAGGGAGCTACGCAGGGAAGGATTGTTCGCAAGCATATTTTGAGAAACGCAATGATTCCAATCGTTACTATGCTCGGACCCGCCATTGCTGGCATATTCGGTAGTTCTTTTGTTATAGAAAATGTTTTTGCCATACCCGGGCTCGGGAGCTACTACGTTAATGCCGTGCGGGACAATGACTATACCATGGTACTAGGACTGACTGTGTTTTTCGCAATTTTGTATGTTGCAGCTCTGATACTTGTCGACATATTGTACGGAGTTGTTGATCCGAGAATCAAGGTGGCCGGAGGAGAAGATTGAGATTTTGTAAACTGGATACTATAAGAGGTGGACTGTTGTGGTGAGCAGAGAGTCATTCGTAAATTTGAGTGATGAAGTGTTTGAAAGGGTGGGAGTTGATCCTGAATTCTCCGAACACTTGGACAAGCCGTCGCTTACTTACTGGGCGGATGTGTGGAGACGGTTCAAGCAGAATAAGTTAGCTATATTTGGATTAGTCTTGATGGTTTCAATACTAGTAATGATATTTGTCGGACCTCTTATTTCAGGTAAGAACTATAAATATATGGATTCATCGGTGAAAAATCTGAGACCCAATTCTGAGTACTGGTTTGGAACTGATGATATGGGTCGAGACATATTTACTAGAGTATGCTACGGTGGCAGAATTTCTATTTTGATAGGTTTCTTGTGCACAATAGTTATGTTCGTCATAGGCTCGACCTTGGGTGCCCTTGCAGGTTTGAAAGGCGGATGGGTCGACAATCTTATAATGAGATTTGCTGAGGTTATCGGTAATCTCCCCTATTTGATAATCGTCGTCATATTGACCATGGTGATGGGCAGGAGTATTTTTGCCATCGTGCTTGCCATGAGTATTACGTCGTGGGTTGGAACGTGTCGTATGGTAAGGGGACAAATATTGCAGCTTAAAGAGTTAGATTACATTGAAGCAGCTACTGCTTTGGGTGCTGATACGGCTAGGGTAATTTTTAAGCATCTCCTACCCAATGCACTGGGAATAATAATGGTTGATATAACCATGTCGATACCAGGATTCATTTTTGGAGAGGCATTTTTGAGTTACGTGGGACTCGGAGTAAGGCCGCCAGAAACTAGCTGGGGTGCTCTTGCTTCGGCGGGACAACAACAGTTAATGTTTCACCCTCATGTGTTGTTTTTCCCGTGCTTGATGATTGTTCTAACTACGTTAGCTTTTCACCTTGTCGGCGATGGTTTGGCTGAAGCTTTGGATCCAAAATTGAGGAAGTAGGTTATTGCAATGAAAAACAATATACTTTTGGAAGTAAGAAACTTGCACATATCTTTTTCTACCTATGCCGGAACAGTACAAGCAGTAAGAGGTGTAGATTTCTCCCTAAATGTTGGAGAAACTCTTGCAATTGTTGGCGAATCTGGCTGTGGGAAGACGGTAACCGTTAAATCTATCGTGAGATTACTGCCTCAAGATGTTGCAAAAATCCATGGAGATAATGTAGGGATTACTTTAGATGGTGAGGATCTACTAAGTCTTGAAGAGGTAGAGATGTCTCGAGTAAGGGGTAAACGTATTGCCATGATATTTCAGGACCCCATGACTTCTCTAAACCCGACTATGAAAATTGGTGATCAGATCGGAGAGGTGCTTCTAATACATAAGAATGTCTCGAAAAAGGAAGCTAGGCTCCAAGCTCTCGAACTTCTGCAGATGGTTAATATACCTAATGCCGAACAAAGGATAGACCAGTATCCTTTTGAGTTTTCCGGTGGAATGTTGCAGCGGGTCATGATCGCTACTGCAATTGCTTGCGATCCCGAAATTTTGATTGCGGATGAGCCGACTACTGCGCTAGATGTTACAATCCAAGCTCAAATCATAGAGCTAATCAAGAACCTGCAGCGCGAACGGGATATGGGCGTAATACTGGTTACCCACGATTTGGGCGTGGTAGCAAGCATGGCTGATCGGATACATGTAATGTATGCTGGGCAAATAGTCGAGCGTGGGACGGCAGATGAAATATTTTACAGCCCGAAACATCCCTACACCTTAGCTCTGTTGAAATCAGTGCCCAAGCTTACAGAGGACAAGCAAGAACCGCTGTATTCGCTTATTGGGACTCCTCCCGATCTTATAAACCCGCCACATGGGTGTTCATTTGCTCCAAGATGCGAGTTTGCCATGAAGATATGCCGAATTGCCGAGCCGTCACCTACTTTGTTCGGCGGGTATCATGAGTCATGTTGCTGGTTGCATCATCCAAAGGCTAACAAATCTGGCGTTCCTGAAATACTGCTCAGGGAGGTGGTATGAAATGACGGATAGGGAAACGTTGCTTGAGGTACGAAACTTGAAGAAACATTTCAAAATCGGGAGAAAGTCGATTGTAAAGGCGGTAGATGATGTAAGTTTTGACGTCTTCAGGGGCGAAACTTTCGGGTTGGTTGGGGAGTCTGGATGCGGAAAAACTACGTGCGGTAAAACAATATTAGGTTTACATAAGCCTACTGGGGGAGAAGTAATTTATGATGGCATGGACGTTCACGCCCTGGATTCTGATCGAAAGAAGGATTTCACTAAGATAGCTCAAATCGTTTTTCAAGACCCTTATTCTTCGCTGGATCCGCGTATGACGGTTGGGGATATCATAGGAGAAGGTATGGATATCCATCATCTATGCAAAGACAAGGGAGAACGAGAGGAAAGAGTCTTCGATTTGCTTCAGACTGTAGGCCTGAATAGAGAGCATATCAATCGGTTTCCTCATGAATTTTCCGGAGGCCAGCGGCAGAGAATTGGTATTGCACGAGCATTAGCAGTGGAACCGGAGTTTATCGTTTGTGATGAGCCAATCTCAGCCCTCGATGTATCTATACAGGCCCAAATAGTCAATCTTTTAATGCAGCTCCAGAGAGAAAAACAACTAACATATTTGTTCATAACGCATAATCTTGCCATGATAAAATATATTTCGGATAGAGTTGGGGTTATGTATCTTGGCAACTTGGTCGAGTTGGCTGGAAGTAAGCAACTGTATGAAATGCCCTACCATCCTTATACACAAGGATTGCTTTCGTCTGTACCAGTACCTGACCCAAGGATAGAAAGGAGAAAGGAAACGGCTCCGTTACGAGGGGAAATACCCACATCTATAAATCCTCCTCCTGGATGTAGATTTGCGTCCCGATGTGACTATGCTAGAGAAGTATGCTACGAGGTTATGCCTCCACTAATAGAGATTGAAGACGAACATTTTGTAGCCTGCCATTTAATGGCAAGTCCTTAGGGGTCTAGATTATAGAGTGAGGCCGGCCATAGAGCCTGCAACTTGCAGGTTTTTGGGATCAAAGAGAAAACAAAGGGCGTCAAATCTGGAAGTATTACTACTGCAGGGAAATACCTAAAGGGGATTTTTGCTATGGACATGGCACAATAGATGGCACACTTTCCTTCAAAGATTAGGAAATATGGCTTTTGGAGGATATTCTTTATTGATCAAGTCCATATTTGTGTGTAAGATTACCCTAAAGGAGAAATTCTATTATGCTCAATCATGGGATACTGGGATTACTAAACTTCGGGGATATGAGCGGTTGTGGAATCTGCGAAGTTTTTAAGGACTTGTTAAATTATTTTTGTGCAGCACAGACCAGCCAGATTTAGAGTGAACTTGGGGTTTTAGAGAAAAACGGATGGATTGAAAAGCGAACTGTTGAACAAGACGGAAAGCCAAATAAACATACCTGCTGCATTGTAGAGGAAGGACGGAAAGAATTGTTGCGTTGGTTATCAGAGCCATTTGCGGATATGGATATGCGCTCTCCCGCTTTCTTTAATGAAAATCTCTTTTGTGGGCGAACTGCCGATTCCGAACAGCATATATTTTTTAAACAGCTTAATGAAGAATACCGCATTGGGGTAAACGAACTTTCACAGACAGACAACTTAATCAGATTTTATAAAGGAGCTGTTTCTCATAGAAAGAAGGCGCTGTTTTGGCAAATGACCGCTGATTTCGGAAAGTGATATATGCAGATGTATATTGACTGGACAGAAAACTGTCTTTATCTTTTGGAAAGCGCGGAGGAATCACAATGAATATTCTTGTAATAAACGGAAGCCCAAAAGGGGAGCGTAGCAACACGCTTCGGCTTACTAACGCCTTTTTAGAGGGTATTAGTTATGCGAGAAAAGATAATTTGCCCAAAATTGAGAGGCTTAATATCGCACAGATGGATATCAACTCCTGCCTTGGCTGTTTTTCCTGTTGGAAAACCACACCCGGTAAATGTTGTCTTGACGACGATATGCAAATAGTCATTGAAAAGTTGTTATGGGCTGACCTTACAATTTGGAGTTTCCCTCTATACTATTTTAGTTTGCCCGGCAAGTTGAAAACTGTAATTGATCGACAGCTTCCTTTAACGCTACCTTTTATGTTATCTAATGCAGAGGGCGGCGGCCACCCCTCACGATATGATATGAGTAAGAAAAAAACTGTTTTAATTTCTACTTGCGGTTTTTATACAGCAGAGTCAAATTACGATAGTATAATAGCACAGTTTAACAAGATTTGCGGCAAAGGAAACTATACCACTTTATTTTGTGGCCAAGGCGAACTATTCCAAGTGCTGGAATTATCACGCCGCACAGAAGAATATCTTACGGTTGTTCAACAAGCAGGGCAGGAATATATGTCTGGCGGTATAACCAAAGAGACAAATTTGAAGCTGCAAGAATTGCTATTTCCGAGAGATGTTTTCGAGCGTATGGCAGATGCAAGCTGGGGAATATAACAAACTGGCGAAAAGGAAGATTTTTCTCTGGTTTTTACAAAGCAAATGTCGGCTCTTTATAACCCGGCAGCGTATAAAGGAACGGATGTTATTCTGGCTATGGATTATTCGGATATCGGAAAGCGTTATCGCATTATCTTGGGAAAAACGGAGAGCCGTGTTCTTGAACAGTTTACAGAAAAACCTACAACAGTAATTTATACGCCGTTTAGTGTATGGCAATCTATTGCAGCCAGAGAACTTAAGGGTACTGACGTTTTAATGAAGTACTTGTATTCTGTCGAAATCGGTTCCCTTACGTTACCCATTGGTCGTACTGTTGAGAATGGATAGGTCAGATGAAAGGTACTATTTGCTAAAAACAGAGATAATGCGAGCCCGAAATCAGGTCTGGGATGCGGTTAATTCCTCAGCCCGAAATGTGGAGGATGCGTTAGCCCTCTTTGATAAAGCTGCACACAAGGGGAAAACACAATTCAACTAGTCTGGCGTAACATTTGGGTACAAAGAAGTTTTGTAAGTGAGTGACGACACGCCTTTGATCAGTATTTTTGAAAGAAATGCTTCTTTATTGTTTCTGTATTTATTTTGGAACATACAAGCACAAATCCCGTAAGGGCCTTTAAACGCAGGCACATGCTAATAGATCTGACAAAAGCAGCGCAAAACCGTTTCAAAATGAGGAAGTGTACCTCTACTAGGACTATATGCGCTTCCGAGGGGATGTTCCTAGTTTTGGTTTGAGATGCAAAATGCTAATCTCAACCTAGCTGCCTTGATTGAGGTCTTGGAGACCGGGATCGTAAAACTATAAGGGTGTGCAACAAAGAATCGTAGGTCGCAAAATTTACCGACTTCGCAGGGGAAGGACTACTGCGCCCATATCCGACTCAAACAGCGGGCTTATGCTTTATGAACTGCCTGGCGGAGTCAGCTTTTCTGCTTCGGACTATAGCACCAGAAACAGCTAAAGAACTGTTAGGCTCCTTAGCCATCACTCAAAACATAGCGAAAACCTAGATACCATGTTCCAGATGGCGATGCACCCCTCCTTGAAATCTCAATAGAGGTCATTTTTTTGGAGGTTCCATGACAAGAACCCCTGAGCAATATGAGAACTTCTCGAATTCCATGTGATATTCTGACATCTGCTCTCTGAACTCATCGACGACGATGTAGTATTCATCTTCATCCCAAAGATCTGCGTCTTTTCCCATGGCATAGTTCATCTCTTCTAGGGTTTCGGTCATGACATCACCTATTACTATGATGCCTTCGGGGTCTAGACACTTTGCCATGTCAGAGATAAGGACTTTTTTCTCGCAAGGGGTCAGGTGGTGTATGGCGTAGTTGCACAGGACTGCGCTGTAGTCGTGGGTTTTTATGAAATCAGGCAGCCCTTTTGAAAAATCCCAGGTTATGAGAACCGCATCTGGGTTTGCTTGAGCCGCTTCGTTCAACATGTTTTGGGAAAAGTCTACACCAGTCACTGAGTACCCGTTTGCCATGAGCTTTCGGGCAAGTTTCCCTGTCCCTATACCCACATCTAGGAGCTTATGGCCCGGCACGCCTTCTAGGATCTCGCAAACCCGATCCATTATCTTTTCATATGCTGCAAATGGATAACGTTCTTCTTTATCACTCTCGCGCACATCTGAATCGTAGTTAGAAGACCAAGTGTCAAACCCGCTGGCGTCAAGGGTCTTTTTTTCTTCCATATAGTCACTCCCAGACATAACATTTGGGTCAAAAATACGGTTGGAACATTCCTAAAAGGCATATTCATATGCTCCATGTATACTCAATTCAGCGAATGCTCCAACCGTTTCGGAAAACCCAATTCAACATTCATTCGCCTATTCTACTTTTTCAAACTGGTCCTTGGTTGCACCACATACTGGACACACCCAGTCATCTGGAAGGTCTTCGAAAGATGTGCCTGGCGGGATGTTATGTTCAGGGTCTCCCTTTGCAG